>JAEEGL012485421.1_pt1 | contig 15083 bp, 6 predicted proteins | sample 9134231 | NCBI WGS metagenome assembly JAEEGL01 (sample SAMN16246548, study PRJNA631951) | gut metagenome | biome: gut microbiome; feature: rumen; material: fiber-attached | host: Bos | place: Iran: Karaj | collected 2018-10 | reverse complement strand
TATTGAAAAAAGTAATATACAAATGAGACTGAAATTAATGTACTTTTAAATATGAAATTTCTTCAATTATTTGAAGAAAAATGAAATTAAAGAAATTTAATAAAATAATGGCCAATTATTATTTCTAAAAAAAAAATTAAAAAAAAAAGTTAAAAAAACAATATATTTAATCAAAAATTTAATTAATTTGCAATAAATTAATTTATCAATTAAATAATTCGTAATCAATATTTAATAATCGGAAATTTTTTTATTAATTTTAATTTTAAATTAAAAAAATATATAATAATTAATTACTTAAAATATATAGCATAAGCATATTTTTCAAAAATGAAATTTTGTCCAATTCCAATTCTAGCATAACCATTTTCTCCCCAATCATCACCCCATGAATTTTCAATAATCCAATATTTACCATCATTATTTTCTCCCCAACCAATAATTTTAATAGCATGCATTCCTTTAAATTCTTTTTCTTTCTTTTTGGTTATATAAATACCTTTTTTATAATTTAAAAAATCATAATTGATTTTCATTAAACTAATTAAAGGGCCATTTTTTATTATTTCTTTTTTTATTTCATTTTCACCAAAAACAACACAATAATTATTTATTTTTTCTCTTTTTCCTTTTTTACATTGAAATCCACATTTAATTTGTTTTGAATTTCCTTTAAATAGAAAACATTTTTCAGAAACTAATCCATTTTGTTTTATATAATTTAAAGCAATATTTAAATATCCACCTAGACAACCTTTATTATTTTTATCACAACTTAATAATTCTTGGGCACTTAAATCATTTAATTCATTTTTATAATTTAATTTATTTTTATTTGAATTAATGCATAATCTTTCACTCATTGTAGTTGCAATTACAATTGCATAACTACCACTACATTTTCTATTTTGATTTTTAACTTTTAATTTACAATTTTTAAACGAAGTTCTTGTATCAAAATTTTTTGGTATTTTTTGTATATTATTATCAATTAAACATTTTATTATATTCTTTGAATTTGAAAAATTAATTTTAAAAATCTTTTCTGCATTTGACATTGAAGAACCCTTCCAAAAAGATGATATGCCTTGTTTCCATTTTGAATTTTCATTGTGTTTTTTAATTTTTAAATCATCTATTACTGGAATTTGATTTAATGGAATTGGATTTTCATTATATATTAATAATAAAATTGCTCCTACTAATATTAATCCACATATTATATATGTTAAAATATAAGTATTTGTATACCATTTTTTTTTATTATTATGTTTGAAAAATTCATTTGTTTCTTTTGCTACTAATTTTTGACGCTCCTTTCTTTCTAAATTTTCTTTATATTCTTCTTTTTTTTTTATAAGAGCTTCCATTTTTAATTTATGTTGTTCTTCCCTTCTTTTTTGAATTTCTATTTCTTCTTCTGTTAATTGTCTTTTTTTTAAGGCTTTCATTTTTGAAAATTATTCTTTTTTTATTTAAATATTAAAAATTAAAAATAATTTTTTCTTTAATAAATTTGGATTGAAATAATGTAATTAAATCTTTTAAAATCGAAAAATTAAAGATATAATTCATACAATCTTTTTTATATTAATAATTTTCACTTCTCCTACATTAAAGTGGTATTATATTCAATCATTGTGAAATTATATAGTTTAACTTGACCAAAATTTGCCCACTTATTTGTATCATATTTAACACAAGTAGTATCATTCCAATTAAAAGGTTCATTAGTTTCACTTGGAGGACCATTAATTAGATAAATTTTTTTATTAATTTTTCCTAACACATCCTTAATACTCGCGAATTTCAAATCTGTGCAACCATAACATCTTGGTTTAACATTTTGAGTTTCTTTATATAAATCTGCTCTTTCTGCAATAACATTTCCAGGATCTCCTTTAGCAAGAGGTTCATTTTTATAATCGTCAAATCTCAATAATTTTTTATAAGAATCAATATCTTTAACATTACCTTGGTATTTCCTAAATAAATTAGCACGAGCACATCCACTATAATCAATTGAATCATATAATTCAGGACGTTCCTTTAATACTAAATCATAACCACTAATATTTCTGACTTCTTTAAGATAAGGTGTATTATAACTAGGCCAATAACCATAACGAAGTGTTTTTGTTACATCTGCTATTCCACAATATCCTGGGATTTGTTCAAGAATATAGAGTGCACCATCAGCAATTACTTGACCTGTTATGTTAATTTTTTTAAGGTCTAAAATTTGAAATTGATTATTATATGTTCCACTGTTTTCAATTTGAAATATTTCTGCCCAAAATTTACTATTATCAGAAAGTCTATTTGCTAACATTGTCCTCATCCAGCACATTAAACTTTTTGGTGTGAGTAATTCCCATAAATCATTATTGAAAATGTGATTCGTTGTTTCTGCAACATATAAATCAGCACTAGTGATATAAAAATCATCTTGACTGTTAATTGCTCCAGGATAAGAAGACATACTTATAACATTACTTTTAACTTCGTGACCTGGATTAGGAATATATTTATATTCTTTGAATATTCTTATCATCTTATTATATGCGGTCCATGTGTTATGTCCAAACCATATATCAGAAAAGTCTGGAGCAACTTTTATTAATGAAGAACAATGAGAATGTAAATTTATGAAATCTTTAATTTCACTTATAGTCATTTTTGAATAATCAGGTCTTGCATTGGGATTTTTCCAATATAATATTTCATCCAGATCACCTACACTAATAACTGTTTGGAAATTTATTAAATCTATTTTTTTTTCATCTGAAACAACAGAATTATAGCCATCATGCAATCCTAACATTTGACGATACAAATTATATGCTTCATACCAATATTGATTTGTATCTTTTAATGCAGTTGATTTATATTTTACATAATCTAAATTTTCTTTAAAAAATTGATGAGTTAAATTAGGCATAATTACATTATTATTATAATATTTAAAATGATTCATATTTATCCAATGTGCATAAATTCTATCAGCAGTCAAAACTCCTTCCAAATAACCCATTGCATATGATTTAGAATGATCTGAATATTTATTATCTCTTCCTTGATATGTTGATATTGTTAAAAAATCCCATCCTTTTTCATGATATAGTGGAATATATTTTCCAAATGCAATAGCTTTTTCATCATATTTTCCTTTTTTTACTATATATTTTCGAGTTTGTTTTATATAATAGATACTTGCTTCAATTGTTTCTGCTGTTGTTGAAAGGGAAATTAAATAAAGGATTAATATTGAATTTAACATTTTTTATATTTTTTCAAATAATTTTATTTTATAAGATAAAAGTTTTTAAATTAAATTTATTATTTATTATTATTTTATTCATCACCTATTTCTTTTTTGTTATTTTTTTCTTCCTGTTCTTCTCCTTCACTTCTTTCTGTTTCAACTCCTTCAATTAATCCACCAATATGTTTTATTGTTTCATTTAAATTTTCTTCATTTAAAGTATCTAAAATTAAATGTTTAATTTTTTTTTTATTATTTGTAATTTCCCAAATTGAAAGAAGAAAATTTGTTTTTTTTGATTCTTTTTTTCTAATTTGAACTTTTGATTTATTATAAATCATAAAAATTTTATTTGAAATAATATTCTCATTTTTATCTTTTTCATCATCTAAAATTAATATATGTCCCTGAATAGTGACTACAATATATGCATTTTTAAATCCTTTAAACATTCCTGCACTTCTTTTACAATTTTTTTGATATTGAATTAATACATTATTATTAATTTCAATAGTTTTTGGAATTAATTGTATAAGAAAATTAAAAAATTTTTCTATTGAATTATATTTTTCTACTAAGAAATTATTATCATCTTTAATTAAATCATTATTTGGATTCGGATTATTTAATAAATTTTCTTTATATTCAAATAATAAATCATTAAATTCTTTTAAATTAATTTGATCTTGTTTACTTTCTAATAATTTCTTCACAGATAATTTTAAATTAATAGATTTCTTTGAAATATTTTCAACGAATTTTTCATAATCTCCAAAAGTTTTATACAAATTCATATTAAAAATTTTAGATATGTGATTATGATAAACTTCCATTGCTTGTTTTAATAAATCAATATATTCAAGTAATATCTCTTTTAAATTTTTAACAATAACATAAATTTCATTTAAGTAATGATTACAATTTGAAAATATTTGATTTGAAGCATTAATAAAATAAAATTCAACAATAGAATAATCAGTAAAATCTTGTAAAATATTAATAATATCAGGAGCTTTAAATTGTTTTAAAAATGAATTAAATTCTTTTTCATAATTTTTTATATAAAAAATTTCATATTCTTTCTTTTTTTGTTCTAATTCAGAAACCATAGCCAACCCTTTTCTATAAATAAAATCTAATTTTGTTGGAACAGAATCCATTTTACTATAATTTGGATTAGAAACAATTTTCTTTTTAATTTCAGTCGAAATATTCTTGAAATTTTCATCTAAAAGAATATTTGTTTTATGGGCAATTTTTGAAGAATCATCTCCTAATAGATAAGAATCATGCTGCTGTCCCATTGTTTGTTCAACATCAAAATTGATTTTTTTCATTTCAAGATTTAATGCAGTATAAACATAAGAAAGTCTTCCTATATATTTTATTAGAGGTTTAATATCATTGGAATATGAATTACAGATTTTTTTATACAAAGATTCGTAAAATCTTTTTATTATGTTTACTAAATTAGTTACATAGGTTTGAGTGAAATTATATATTTTTTGATAATATTGTATTTTTTGAATAAATAAATCAACTATTTTGTTTCCTGTTTCTTCTAATTTTATTTCTTGAAGGTTTTTTTCTTCTTGTTTTATTTCTCCCAATTTTATTTCATGTGGGTTTTTTTTTTCTTTTTCATTTAGTTTTTCTGGTTTTTGTGCATTAGAAGATGAATCAATTTCTACAATATGAACCATAGTATCTTTATCATCTTCTATTTCTTTTGATGATTTTGTTTCTTTTATTTTATTTAAATTCTCTGGAATTTTTTCATCTAATTTATTTTCATCTTCTTTTTCAACTTTTTCTTCCTCAACTTTTTTTTCTTCTATTTTGATAACCTCTTTATTTTCAATTGTTTCTTCATCATTTTTTCCAATATTTTCAAAATTAATTGTTTCAGACATTTTAATTAGAAATACTTTTAAAAAAATTTATCCCTGAAATAGAATAAATATCTTTTATTAATTATTTTGAAAATCTTTTTTATTTTATTTTAATTAAATTTAATTTTTAATAATTATATTTATTAATTATGGAAAAAATTGATGGATTATATGAAGAAAATCCATTAGATCTTTCACAATCTTTTGGTATTATAAATCATAATTTAATATCAAATTGGGAAGAAAAATTAAAAAATAGAAGTAGTAAATATATAAAGACAATATCTGAAGATATTAATTTAGATGATTATAATTTATCTTTTGAATATGAAAAAACAATAATTAATGATTGTGCAAGAACTAGGGTTAATGAAAGATTTAATTATCCAAATTTTGAAGAATGCTTAAAAAAGCTTTTAATATATTATTGTAAATTAAATAATATTGAATATAAACAAGGAATAAATGAATTATTAGGGCCTTTTCTTTTATTAAGAATTAAAATTAATATTTCAATATCAAAATTATTTAATCTTTTTAGTTATTTTATAGATAATTTTTTAACCAATTATTATTATGAACCAGAATTATACGCTTTTAGAAGTAGTTTAAGTTTATTATCTTTATTATTAAAATATTATGATCCAGAATTATATCTTTTATTTGAAAGTACTTCAATTACTCCTGAAATGTATGCAACAAATTGGCTTTTAACAACATATGCAAATAAAAATAAGTTAGATATTATATATAATTTATGGAATTTTTTAATTGAAGAAAATGACCAATTATTTCTTCATTTTATAGTAATAGCATTTTTAAAATATCATAGAGACAATTTTTTAAGATGTGATTATTCAAGCGTTCCTTTAAGTTTTAGCAAATTAACAATTAAAACTAGAGAAGAATTATTTGAAATTGTAAATATTGCAAAAGATATTAAAACAACAATTCCTTATAGTTTTAGAGTATTAGTAAATGATTTAGAAATATTTAAACCTCGTTCTATTAATTTAAAAGAAAAATATGAACTATATAATACAGATGAAATGGTTACTTTACCTATTTTACCTGGTGAAATATTACATTATTTATATAAAGAAGACATTAAATGTGTTGATGAAAAATGTAAAAATTTTTTGGCTAAAAAAAATAAAAATTTTAATGAAGTAAATGAGTGCTATTTTTGTAAAAATAAAATATCTTTAGATAAATTTAATTATTTAATAATTGATTTAAGAATTAATTCTGATTCATTATTGAAAAATAATTTTTTAGCAGAAGGAAGTTTAATAAATTTAAAAAGTGATATGATTACACAAGATGATTTATTGAATGATAATATAGGAAAAATAATATTAGAAAAAATAAAAGATATAAAATATAATATAATTTTGTTAACAAATGATACAAGTTATTTTAACGAATATGAAAGGAAATTTTATGAATTTAAAAATGAAAAAAAACAAATAACACTTGAAAATTATATTTCAAATTTAAAAAAAGAACTAAATGAGAAATTAGTTTCTTCTTTTGTAAAAGAGGACAAAACTCATCAAAAAAGAATTCAATTAAAAGAATATGAAAATATAAAAAAAATAGTTCTAACATTATTTCAGAATAAAAAGCAATATATTTCATATTCATTTGGTGGTTATAAAAAATTACATGAATGTTGTTTAAAATATGGATTAGAAATAATAAATCATAATAAAAAAGATTGTATATTATGTAATGAAACAAAGAATCCAAAAAAACAAGATTTATACTATAAAAGACATAATGAAAAAGCAACAACAAATTTAACATATAATCCAGTTAAAAAAAATGAAGGCGAACAAAATAAAAATGATAATTATACTCAAGCAATTGAACAAATTTCAGTCGAAGAAATGAATAAATATTTAACAGAACCTAATAATACAATTTTTCATTGTTTATTACTTTGGCATAATATGAATCAATATAATGATAAAATAATTATAATTATTTCAGGTGATGTGATTAAAATATTTAAAATGATTATTATTGAAGGAGGAGTTGCCTTTGATGTATTAGATTCTATAAATTATATATATATTAAAGAATTAAAAAGAGATAAAAATGTTTTTAATTTATTCTATACAGTTAATAATAAATATCATGATGTTAAAATTGATATTTTCACTGATGCAGATGGAGATAATTTCAATGATATGATAAATAAATTAATATCAAAAAAATAAATTTAAATTTATAAAAATTATGAGTTTAATATATGAAAAATTAAAACATAATTTTTTTATATTGATTAACAAATATTCATTAAATAGAAGTTAGATAATTTTTTAAAATAATGAAATTATAATTAAAAAGATTATTTAATTTTTTTTACTTTTAAACAATTTCTATAACAATTTTTAATTTAAAAATTGTATTAAAGTAATTGTAATAATAAAATTAAAATAAATGTAAAATAAAAAGAAATAGATAATTTAAAATAATAGAAAAAATCAAATTTTAAGATAAATATCTTGAAAACACTTTACATTCCTTTTTTCAAAATAGCAAAGAATATCCATACTGAATTAACATTAGCAGGTAAAGTATTAACATATACAGAGAGACATAATTCACAATTTTCATCAGCAATCAAATGTACACTAGTCAATTTAATTTGTTCCCAAATTTCTTTCATTGTAGTATATGCTAAATTAATAGGAAAACCATAAATTTCAGAAACACCTACAAATTCATCTTTAATTTCTTTTTCATATTCCAAAAGTTTTTTAACCATATCATTTTGTTCATTTTTTTTATCTTCTAATACATTTTGATGAGCTTTTGCATAATTTATTCCACTTATATTAGTATTGAAACAAAACATATCATATTTTTCTAAAATTTTTTCAATTTTAGAAGTTGCTGTCATTTCCCAATTTGTTCTTAATGGACGATCTTCACTGTTTAGTTCTCCTCTTACAGTCTCAATTGCTTTTTTTAAATAATCCCTTATTAAGTCTTTTAATTGTAAACCTCCTTCTTCACTTGAATCAACATATTCTAAAGGTTTTTGTACTGTTTTTACACCATTTGGAAAATATTTCCTCTTTGATTCTTCAGTAAGGAAAGGAGTCCATTTAGAAGTATTTTTTATATCAAATTCAATTAATCCAGGATCACTTTCATTTTGCATATTTACATATACATTATCAAAAGTAATAATAGCCCCAATTGATTTTAATTGACAAATAGTGTTAGTTTGAGATTTTGTATATCGATATTGTTGATTCACGGTAATACAACAACATTTAGTTTCTTGGATTGTTTTATCAAAATAAAAGCAATCACCAGTTTTTGCATTCCAAAATTCAACTTCTTTTGTTTCTTCAGATAATCTCATTACATAAATAGTACTTCCTTCAGGATGAGCATCACCTAGAACCAAATATGAAATACAATTACTTTTTTTTTTTTGATCAATATAATTAAAATAATTACATAATAATACAGCATGTTCTTCATAGTCACCAAAACCTAAAGTAATAAATTCATTGTCTGTACACCAACAATCAGGCATTTCTTCTGCATAATCCCATGTTTGGTTATCTTCGATAAATGGTATTAATGCTACGAAACGAGCTGCTTTTTCTATCGCATTTGGGTCTTGTTCATTAAAAATAAGTTGGGGAGGTGGTTGACCATCTGGTTTTAGGAAACGAGGCATGAAAACTGAAAGTCCATCAAAATTTTCTGCAAAGAGACGTATTGTTCGATTTTTCAATATTGATTTCTCTTTCATTTTTTTCAACCATTTTGTCCCATTTATTAAGAAAATTGAATCTTCAAATCCTGGAACATAATCTAAATCATCGTTTTTTGTGAAGTCAGGTATTGGATCCAATGTTATATATAAGCTCACATATGTGTTAATAAATGGATTAACTATACGAGGAACTTCTATATTTTCTTGTTGATTATTATTTGCAAATACATTTAGTAAATTACCAAGACCACGTCCTCCACTTGTTTGAGATAGATTCTTTTCATTATCTCTTTCACCTCCCATTCTATCATTTTCAGTTACATCGAATGTTGCTGTTATATCACTATAGTAACCAAATACTGTTTTTGGAATATCCACTTTACATATTGTGTCTAATATAGATGCGTTTTGAAATACAGTTGCAAAAGGTATTGAAAAGGAACCTAAATATTTTTTTTCAAATCTTTGAATAAATGTATTTGCATCTTTTTCCTTTACTAATGATTCTCTTCTAATTTCATCATATAAAGTAAAATAAAATAATCCAGGACATTTTGATAATTCTTCTCTTGTGAAATATTTAGCTCCATCTTTTGGTTTAATAATATATTCAAATTGATGATTATAATCAGGGTGAATAGAATCAACTGAATCAGTCCTAAAAACACCTTCTTGATCATAATATACAATTTTAACCTCAATAAAAGAGTTAACTCTTTTTTCCAATTGTGCCAAAGTCCTAACTTTATCAATAGCACTAATATCTTTTCTTTCAAATTGATTATACAATCCTAAAATACCTGGATTAGCTGGATTAAACATCGTATTAGCAAAATTTGGATTATTTCCAATAGTTCCACTTCTATTCATATCCATATTAATACTTTGATTATTAGAGCCAGCATTTGGATTAAAAGCATTTGAATTATTCATACTTCCGTAAAAATTAAAATTTCCAGGTCTATTTTGCATTGTCATAGAATTAATAGCATTAATGGTATTAATTCTATCATTATTAGCAAGAAAAACATCTCTCATTTTATTTTCTCTCAAACCAATACTTTCTAATTTTTTATGATCAATATATTGAGTTGGAGCTGCTGTGATCCTGATAGGAACATTATATCCCTTAACAATATGGATATTAATTTTTATACTTTCCGTTTTTTCAACTTTAACAGGAGGTGGTTTTACTCTTAATGGAGCTAACTTTCTTTTTGGAGATAATATTCTTCTTATACATTCTTTAAAGATTAAAAATGGTTCATCTGGTAATTCATATTCATCTATTATTTGAGAATAGCTTAATGATGATTGGAGTATTAAGTCTTTTTTTAATACTTTTATTTTCTCTTTTTGAAATTCTAAAAATTCATCATCTGATAAAATTCTTCCTGAATATTTTTGACGCAAATTTTCTAATCCTTTTTTTATTTTTATTTCATATTCATCATCTTCATTTAAAATTCCTTGTTTTTCTTCTTTTTTTAAATCTTTTAATTTTTCTTTAACATTTGGATCATTTTCAATTTGAGTTTCTAAAATTGGAAATGTAAATCCAGATAAACTTTTTTTTTCTAATCTTTTCAAAAGTAAATAATGTCTATTGGATAAAACATCATAATAATTTAACATATATTCTTTATATAAAAATTTAAGCATTAATTGTAATCTTTCTTTTTTCATTTGGTCCACTACTGCAACATTTCTTGGATCATTCACATCAAAAGGATAATCATATTTATTATATTTTCTTATTAATTCTTTGAAATTAATTTGTTTATTTACTAATTCTAATTTATCTTCAATTTTAATATCAGGTAAATCAGGAGCTCTTCCTTCCCATTCTGTTTTTAATAGAATTTCTCCTTCTATTTCATTATGAAGTTCTTTTTTTTTTTCTTCTTTTTCTTTTTTTTTCCTTTCTTCTTCTTCTAATAAAGGTAGGTGTTCTTCATTAACTAAATTATTTTCAACCATTTCATTTTTTTGTTTTTCATCCATTATTTCTTTTTTTTCTTTCGGTTGTTGTTCCCCAAAATTAACTATTTCATACAAAGTTGCAGATGAGGTAACTGTTTTAGCAAAAATTCCAGGTGGTTCTGCTTCAAATTTTTTTATTAATTCCTTATTAATATATAGTTCTATTTCCATTTTTGCAGGACGTGTATATAAAGTTAATATAAATAATTGATTAATTTCAACTTCAAAATTAGGCCAATTAATTTTTGCTGGTCTTGTCTCAAATGCAAATATTCCATTTATATATACTTTAATGAATACACTATTTTTTTGAACATCTTCTCTTCTTTTTATTTCTTCTTTGTTAACTTTTATTGGATCACTATCTATTTCACTATCAGTTAATATAAAAGCGTAATCAAATATATTATTATTTTGGTCATTACAGTTGAAACGTATTACATTTAGTTTTAACTTTGTATTTTGGAATCCTTGTTTTTCTCTTATTCTTTTTAATTCTAACCATTTATTGTATAAATTATTTCCTTTTTCATTTAATATTTTTTTTTCATTTTCAAAATTCATAATTGATTCATTTAAAAAGGTTTTCATATTTTTTATTTCAATTTTCATAGCATCAGTTACTTCTACAATTTTCTCATATTCATCCATTTTTTTTTTAATTGTATTAATTTTTTCTTTTAAATAAGGAACTTTTAACCTATTCATATGTTTATAATATTCTCTATGTAATTGTTTAACTTCAGAACATAAAATATCTTCTTCACTAAAAATAGGCTTCTGAATCTTAAAAAAAATAATTTTAGAAATAATTATTTTTAAAATAAATGGTTTTAATTTCATAGAATTTCTCCCCGAAAACATAGAATTACCGTAAAAAGTATTGAATTGATAATTATCATTTAAAGAAATATCCATTGGTTTAGTAATTACATCATGAAAAATATCATTATCCATTCTAATATCACCATTATTAGTAAACCAATTTTTATTTCCTTCCCTCGCAGCTCTTTGTTCAATTTTTTGAATATTATGAGCATAAATTAATTGCTTTACATAATCTAAATATATACCATCCTTAACAGCTCTTTCAAAATATTCTTCTTCATCATTCATTTGAGAATCATCTTGTTTTTTAAAATTTATTTTTTCATCAATCATATTAGACTTATCATAATCTCTTACATATCTTGTTCCTAATAAACCTTTAGTTTTTAAAGGTTTCATAATCAATTGTTCTAAAAAATACCTATCTCTTCTATAAAAATATTCTGATCTAGGGACCACTAAATCAACAGGTGACCTTTTAATTGAAGCATATAATTTCCTTTTCATTCTTTGTCTTCTTTCTTCTCTTGTTTCAACTTTCCCTTTCCCATCCAAATCATTTAATCCTTTTCTAATTATTTTAGTTTTTTCTTGCATTTCTTCTTTTTCTTTCATTCTCTCAATTAAATATTGTGATAATGATAATTCTAAATTTTGTTGATAATCCATATAATTAGCCATATTTCTATTTGCCATCATCATTTCTGCAATATTTAAATTATTCATTTGACTATTATTCATTCTATTCTGTAAAAAATTCTCGTTTGGATCAAAGGGATTTATTCCTGGATATGGATTATAACCTAAATTTCCCATCGAGTAATTTGGATTTAAACCTGGAAGTGAATAATTTAAATTTGTTGGTTGATTCATCATTGGATTACTAGCTAATCCTCCCATTATTGGATTGTTTGGAAATAAATTATTTGGTCCTGGGATATAACCACCAAGACTTCCATTTGATGCACCTAAAGAAGGTATTGAGTTATTATTGTTTATTATGGGAAAATTTCCAATTGGGTTGTTCATTTTTTTATAATAAATTATTAGATGAATGATTTATTTTTTTTATTTTTTTGTTTTTATTGAATTTTTTTATTTTGTTAAAATATAAAAATAATTAAATTAATATATTTGAAACTTAACATATTTAAATAAATAATCTTATTATTATATATTAGAAAATAAAAAATGAAAAGTGAATCAAATATTTTTTCAAAATCATTAAATTCATCTCGAATACAATCAAAAAGCCAATCAAAAATGATTCAAAAAAAATCAAAATTTAGGAATAATACTATGTCCCTACAAGATCTTCAATCAAATTTATTAAAAAATCAAAATAATTCATTATCACCAGAGCCTCAGAAACTTCCTTTTGATAAATATTCTGCTTTAATTAATTCTTCTATGAAACAATATGTTTTAACTTGTCCACCTCCAAAAGACCCAGATGATTCAGATTATGAAGAAACAAAAGTAGATTATTCAAATAATAAATTTATAACATTTGAAGATCAAAATATAATAAAAAAAATCCATGATTTAAATTCATCCTATATTTCAAAATATGCTCCAATTGATAGTGATACAAATCCAAAAGTGAATATTCCAGAATTTAATTATGGAAACCCATATCAAAGTATTTCTGTTTTAAGAAAAAATCATTTAATTTTTGATGAAGTTAGTAAAGACCATTTACTAAGACAAAAAATGTTATTTGATGATTCAATAAGAACATTTGAAGGATACACTATGAAATATAGAGTAAAAATGCCAAAAATAAGAGTTGCAAAAATTCCTCCCAAAATAAATGTAGAAATACCTGTTGTAGATATGACATTGGATAAAAAAAAAAAGATGAAACTGTTTTACCACCAATTCCAGGACAAGAACAATTAAAATTATTTTCTTATTATAGATATCCTAATAGAAATTTCCCAGAAGGTAGAGAACAATTTTCATTAGGAATGCGTGGTGCTGATATAATTTTATCTGGTGGGATGAGTGCTCAAATGAAACAAATGAATATTTGGCAATTAAATGTAGAAAATTTGGAATGGAAAAAGATAAGAACTGAAAATTACACAAATTGTCGATTTGGTCATTCAGGAATAATTTTTCAAAATAAAATATATTATTTTGGTGGAAGAACTAAATTTTCAAATACTTCCTTATCAACAGGATTTGAATTATTCTCATTTTCAGATGGCACATTCTCAACACCAACAGTTGCAGGTAAAACACCTGAATTAAGAAGGAATCATATAGCTGAATTAATGGGAACTCAAATGATAATACATGGTGGAATTAGTGACAATAATGAAATATTAAATGATGTATTTTTATTAAATTTCAACCCAATTAAGTGGAATGTAGTATCAATAAATCCATATACTCCAGGACCAAAATTATATGGTCATTCCTCATCATTAGTTATTCCAAGAGATATTGTAAATAATCAAAGATTTACTATTTATAAATATCCTGATGCTGATACAAATAAAAAAAATTCCATTAATAATAATAGATTGAAAGAAAGAGGATTATATATTTTTGGAGGAAAATCAAAAGATGAGGATGGAATAACTAATCAATTATGGATTTTAATTATGGGAAAAAAACCTTTGGAATGGGTTCAACCTGAAACTAAAGGAAGAACACCTTCACCTCGATTTTATCATACTATGAATTATTATGAAAAAGGAAATTTTCTTATTTTACATGGAGGAAGGAATGATGATGAAAGTGAATCTTTTGCATTAAATGATACTTATATTTTTGATTTAGAACATTTTGAATGGATGAAAGTTGAATTATATTCACAATTAGATAATTTTAAAATTTTATCAAGATGTGGTCATAATTCAATTATTTTTTCAAATAAATTGATTATTCTTGGTGGAATGAATTCACACAATTATTTAGGAAGTTCTTTACTTATTGTTAATTTAGATTTTTATTATTCTTCTAAAATAAAAACTACTGAACAAATGATGATTGATAAATTAAAAGAAAAAAATGATGTTGAGTCTAAAAGAAAAATACATCAATTAAAATCAAATTTACAGAAAAATCAATTAGGAGTTGTCAAAGCTGTTGAATTACCACCTATTCAATAATTATTAACATTTATTTTTTTTATGTTGTTTCTTATATATACAATATATTAATTAAGATATTCCCAGAATAATTTTTATAATATATTTTAAAATTTATAAATATAAAAAGTTTTTGTTTTTTGAAAATAGTATTTTTTCATTATTAAAAACTATAAAGAGATATTTGTGAGGGGTATTTTTCAAAATTATTGCTAAGAATTTTATTCAAAAAAATATACAGATTTAACAATTATAGAATAATTATCTTT
>JAEEGL011986028.1_pt1 | contig 15083 bp, 12 predicted proteins | sample 9134231 | NCBI WGS metagenome assembly JAEEGL01 (sample SAMN16246548, study PRJNA631951) | gut metagenome | biome: gut microbiome; feature: rumen; material: fiber-attached | host: Bos | place: Iran: Karaj | collected 2018-10 | reverse complement strand
TTCGAGGATTTCAGAAAACAGCTTGCTGTACGCCAGCGAAAGTACAACGACTTCCCCATGCGCCCGTTGCTTTGGCACTCTCCCAAGGACACTCTGTTTTCTTTCCCCCACTTTGTCACATATCATTGACAAACCAACAGATCCCCGGGCGCTGAAAAAGCACGGCCCGGGTGGGCCGTGCTTTTAATGCCGTTAGGGTATCAGTCCTCGTCCGACCTTCTCCGGCGGAACGCGAGGCACACGCCCGCCGCGGTGAACATAACCGCCGCGGCGGCGATTGCGATAATGGGATCGCCGCCGGTAGTAGGCGGGGAGGGGGGAGGATTGAACGCGTTTTTGAAGAGCGCGACGCCGTCATTGAGGCCGGTGATCTGCGCTTCGAGCTCGCCCGCTTCATTGAGCGTTACGGTAATGGTCAATGAAGCGGCGTGGTATCGTAGGTCACGCCGGGGATATTGCCCGCGCGCTCGTTTTATCTGTGCACGTACATCCTTGAGGGCTCGGGATCGCTCCCCTGCACCATGCAAAGGAACTCCCAGCCGTACCTTTCATAAAAGCCCGTGTGGTCAGTCACGAGATAAAGCGGCGAGATCCCCTTTGACCGCATATCCTCCGTCGCCATATTCAAAAGCCTTCCGGCGATCCCCCGATTTCGGTGATCGGGCTCGGTATAAACGGCGCACACGTTGGGAGCGAGATCCTTCCTCTCGTGAAAGTCGTTCTCTATAACGCCCAAGCCGCCGACTATGCTGTCCCCGCAAAGGCACAGATACCAGCCGTATTCGGTTTCGCCGTTAAGATAACCGTCCATGCATTCGAGGTAAGCCTCGACGGGAACGCCCCATTTTTCGTGGAACCCCTCCGCGGCCTCGCGCTTGATCGCGGGCCGCTCGCGCAGGGCCATATAATGATAAGCTTTCATGCAGTTTCCTCCGCGATCCACGGTCTTTCGCACTCTGCCGCTCTGGAGCGTGTTCTTAAAACAAACGGGCTCTTATCCTATTAATAACGGGATCTTGCTGCCGATCTGCAGTCACGGCTCCGTGAGAAGCGCTGCCGTGAGATCATTCCCATTCGATAGCTATTAAACAATTTTGTTTACCGAATATTGTTCCTGCTATCTGTTGTGCCTTTGATTATTTGATAGATCCGTATTATCCGGCCTGTCACACGCCTCATTATCGTTCTGTTATCACCGTTGATAACGGACGGCAACGACTGTGGATAAATACAGGAATAGTATAGCAAAATGCACACGGGCTTTCAAGTGTTTTGTTGCTTGCAAACAGATGCGGTCAATATCGGCAATCGGACAATATATTATTATCTGCTGTGTGTGAGTACTGTTTTTTGTCTCGCAATTCCGGGCGTTATGCTGTATAATTGCCTTAAAATCGGCGCCGGTGTCGATTTTGCATATGCTGTCATAAGGAATGGAGGTGCCAATCATGCTGTTAACAATAACATACACCGGAAAGCAGACGCAGAATCTGGGGTTTCTTCTGCATAAAAATCCTTATCGGGCTCAAAGCTTTGAATTGAGCTTCGGAAACGCATACGTTTTTTATCCCGAAGTTTCGGATGAAAAAACCACGGCTGCTTTGCTGCTTGACATAAATCCGATCGATTTGGCACGCGGCAAGCTAGGCTCCCGGGACGGCGGGCTATTTGACTATGTCAACGACCGTCCCTATGTCGCCTCTTCCTTTATGAGCACGGCGCTGATAAAGGTGTTCGGTACTGCGATGACGGGCAAATGCGAAAAAAATCAGGAGCTCGCCGATACTCCGATCGATTTGACGGCCTGCGTCCATATGCTTCCCTGCCGAGGAACAGAGGAATTGCCCAAGGAGATATTTGAACCGTTGGGCTATACCGTAGAAACCAAGGCGTCTGTTCTTGACGAAAAGTTCCCGGAATGGGGAAACAGCGCCTATATTGATTTAACTATTCGAGGTACGGTGAAGCTTCCCGATCTTCTGAACCATTTGTACGTTCTCATCCCCGTGTTCGATAAGCAAAAGCACTATTACGTCAGCGCGGATGAGATCGATAAGCTTATGAAGCACGGCGAGGGATGGCTGACGACCCATCCGGCAAGGAACAAGATCGTACACCGCTATTTCATTATGAACAAGAAATACGCTCATAGGGCTATAGACCGGCTGATCGAAAGCGAGCCGGTCGACGCCGATGATCTGAGTGATGAAGCAGAGGAGCGCGAGGAAGAGATCGAGGCGGCTGTTCCCACAGAGATCAAGGAAAGAAGGCTCTCGCTCAATACGCAGCGTCTTGAAGCTGTTAAGAATGCTGTTATCGAAAGCGGCGCGTCCTCCGTTATTGACCTCGGCTGCGGAGAGTGCAAGCTTACTTCGATGCTGCTGGAGGAGAAGCAGATCAAGCGCGTTTGTGCGGCCGATGTTTCCGTAAGGGTGCTCGAGAAAGCAAAGAGCAATCTCCGGCTTGACAGGATGCCTCCGTTCAAGAAGGATAAGCTGACATTGATGCAGGCGTCGCTGACATACAAGGATCCGAGATTCTCCGGATTCGACACCGCATGTGTGGTTGAGGTGATCGAACATCTCGATCCGCTGAGGATACCTGCCTTTGAACGCGTTGTGTTTGAGTTTGCGATCCCCAATACGGTAATAGTTACGACTCCGAACAGGGAATACAACGCGCATTATGAGTTTCTTACCGAAGGCGCTTTGAGGCACAGCGACCATAGGTTCGAATGGAGCAGAGACGAATTTGCAGATTGGACGGAGCATATCTGCGAGACTTTCGGATACACGGTCGAAAGAAGCGAAATCGGCGAGGTGGATGAAGAATACGGTGCGCCGACTCAGATGGGGGTGTTCAGAAGATGCGTATAGAGATACCCGAATTTGCTCTTGTTGCACTTATAGGAGCAACGTCAAGCGGAAAATCGACCTTTGCAAAAAAGCATTTTCTGCCGACGGAGATCCTTTCCTCCGACTTCTTCAGAGGAATGATATCAGATGACGAAAACAATCAAAAGATCTCGAGGGAAGCTTTTGATCTCCTTTTCTATGCCGCTAACAAGCGCCTTGATCTGATGAAGACGACCGTCATCGACGCTACGAATGTTCAGCCTGCCGCAAGGAAGCAGATCATCGATCTTGCAAGGGAGCAGAACGTGCACAGCGTGGCGATCGTACTTAACCTCCCCGAAAAAGAGCTGCAGGCAAGAAACGCAGCGCGTCCCGACAGAGGCTATCCGGAACACGTTATCAGGAAGCATGTCTCTGATTTGCGCCGCAGCATCAAAAACCTGAAAAGAGAGGGCTTCCGCTTCGTCTATATTCTCAATTCTCAGCAGGAGATCGACGAAGTCGAGATCGTCCGCACAAAGCTTTGGAACAACAAGAAGGATGAGCACGGCCCGTTCGACGTGATCGGCGACGTCCATGGCTGCTATGATGAACTCGTCATGCTACTGAACAAGCTTGGCTATGAGGAGAACGCGGAAGCGGGATTCATACACCCGGATGGGAGAAGGCCAGTATTCCTCGGCGATCTCTGCGACCGCGGCCCTAAGAATGTCGAAGTTCTGCGCCTCGTCATGAAGATGGTAAAGACGGGAAACGCGCTTGCGGTTCCCGGCAATCACGATGTGAAGCTTGTAAAATATCTCCTTGGGAAAAACGTTCAGCTTTCCCACGGTCTTGATAAGACGGTGGAGGAGCTCGAAAAAGAGAGCGACGAGTTCCGTGCAGAGGTCAAGGACTTCCTTGATACTCTGATCAGCCATTACGTATTGGACGATGGCAAGCTTGTCGTATCCCATGCCGGATTGAAAGAGGAATACATCGGCAGAGGATCCATGAAGGTCCGCGATTTCTGCTTGTATGGAGAGGTGACCGGCGAGATCGACGAATACGGTTATCCGGTCAGACTCAATTGGGCGTCGGATTATCGCGGGAGCGCGACGGTCGTGTACGGACACATTCCGCAGTTTGAGGTCCATGAGATCAACGGCACTTACTGCATCGATACCGGCTGTGTATTCGGCGGCAAACTGACCGCATACAGGTATCCCGAAAGAGAGCTTGTCAGCGTTGATGCGCTTGCCATGTATTATGCGTCTGTCAAGCCGCTGTCGCCCGTACAAAACATGGCCGATGATATGCTTACGGTCGGAGACGTTCAGGGAAGGCTCTATCTGAGCACCGAACTGATGCCGGCGATAACCGTTCACGAAAACAATGCGGCCGCGGCTCTTGAGATCATGTCCCGCTTTGCGGCCGATCCTCATTGGCTGATCTATCTGCCGCCTACCATGTCTCCCTGCGAGACAAGTCCGCTCGACGGCTTCCTTGAGCATCCGCTTGAAGCGTTTGCCTATTACAGGAACCGCGGGATCCAAAACGTTGTTTGCGAAAAGAAGCATATGGGTTCCCGCGCGGTTATAGTCCTGTGTCATACGGACGAAGCTGCCCAGAAGAGATTCGGCGTAAACGACGGAAGCAAGGGCATCGTCTATACAAGGACCGGACGTCACTTCTTTGATGACGCCGCTGTTGAGAACGAAGTGCTTTCAAGGCTTGACGCCGTTCTTACAAAGAGCGGCTTCTGGACCGATTACGCAACGGATTGGGTTTGCTTGGATACGGAGCTTATGCCGTGGTCCGAAAAAGCTCAAGCGTTGTTGGCGAAGCAGTATGCCCCTGTTGGGCGTGCCGGAAGGGATAGTCTTGCCGCCGCGATCGCCGCGCTTGAAGCGACATGCAAGAGGCCTAACCGTCCGTTCGAAGTCGACAGCGTTACATCCGGCAAGAACGTCGAGCCGCTTGAACTGCTCGAAAGGTTTAAGGAAAAGCAGCGCTCGATAGACGGCTATATAGACGCCTACCGCGAATACTGCTGGAAAGTCGAGTCCGTTGACGATCTCCGCATCGCGCCGTTCCATCTGCTTGCATGTGAAGGCAAGGTGTTTTCCGGTGAAAAGCACGTCTGGCATATGGAAGAGATCCGAAAATACTGCACGGGCGTCGATCCGCTCTTCATGGCGACGGAATACATCTGTGTCGATACGACCGATGAAGCCAGTGTCAATGCCGGCGTCGATTGGTGGCTGGAGCTGACTGGATCCGGCGGCGAAGGTATGGTAGTAAAGCCCGAGACCTTTATCGCAAGGCGTCAGACCGAGGTTCTGCAGCCAGCTGTCAAGTGCCGCGGTCCCGAATATCTCAGGATCATCTATGGTCCGGAGTACCTGATGCCCGAGCACCTGACCAGATTGAAGAAACGCTCCTTATCAAGGAAGCGTTCGCTCGCCATAAGGGAGTTTGCTCTCGGCATGGAGTCGCTTACCCGCTTCGTCAACAAGGAGCCGCTCTACCGTGTGCATGAATGCGTGTTCGGCGTTCTTGCCTTCGAGAGCGAGCCGGTCGATCCAAGGCTGTAAACGGTATTTATCGACGATTAAGGTAAAGACGGGAGCCTGCGCATTAGGCTTACAATTGTTCTTTCCGATAATAGAAGCTCGCACGAACAAATACTTGTGCAAGCTTCTTTTTTATATTCTTTTTGTTATACTTTCAATCGGAACAGCAAAGTGTGTATTGCAGTCATTACAAACGTACTCATACTCTTTTGCATCTGTATTGATCATCGAGTTATTCTCGCCATGGCAAGTGGGACACTTAATTTTGTTGAAAGGCATATCATCTCCGACAACTAAATTACAGACGATGGAGACAATCAGCTTCATTATATTCAAAGACACCAGTATGTCAAAGACAGTAATTGACTCTTTATGAACAAGCTCAGAATTAAACTTCCACCCCTTTTGAGCAATACCGTTGATTGTGTTTCTCCTAGTGTCAGACTGCTTTCCCGGGATAATGATCCTGAGAAATTCTTCAAGATTATCAGTAAAGTTGTCGTTTTTAAACGAAGGATTCTTGCTGCGGACCTTATTCATAAGATAATTTGTCAAATATAAGTAGCAGTCTCGAATCTGATTCGCGATACCTGATAGCTGACTGGAGTTTTTGTCTAGGGTAATGTCTTTTTCGATTTCTCCTATACGCCTGTCAAGAATAGGAAAAATAGAATAGCTGTCTAGAAAATCCACAATAAAGTTTCTTGCTACAGCATTAGAACATAGCTCGGACATTAGACCAACATGTTTATAGTAACATTCATCTAGAGACTCATCATGACGGACAGGATAAAGGTTCATTGGAAGCGTATCTCCATCAAATAGATAAAAACTAATACCCTGAGTCGTCTCGATCAGATAGCATTTAACCTGCCAAAGATAAGAGGACTTTGTTTCGACTAATGTCAGCTTTGATATTTCAAAGCCCTCTGTCTCGCGATAAAAATATGATTGAATTCTGGATTGTTGCACACTTAATCCCTCTCCAATTTTACTGCCGTCCCCATGACTCCTTTATGCGCTCAATATCCAAACTGTGCCACGGCTCTTGCCACAGCTCCCAATAAGGAATATCTGTTGAGGAAGGCGCTGGGTCACACATGTCGATCTGTACAACGGAGGGAAGAATAACAGCATCGCCAATCAACAAGCTTTCGCCGGCGCGAAGCGTGGGCATCCTATCTACAAGGTTTCCCATAGTGTCCGGCAATAAACGCTTGACGTAATTCTGATCGTTCGGGTTCGTGAGTCTTAGTGCTAAAAAGTTGTTGCACTGAGAGAAAATGGTTTCGGATATTTCAGAAGGACGTTGGCTAGCAAGCAACAACGTAACACCATACTTTCTGCCCTCCTTGGCAATACGTTCTATGGATTCTCGGGAAGCCCTATATTTAGCAGCATCATTGTTTGGGACATATTTATGTGCTTCCTCGTAGACCAAAAGTAAAGGAACATCGTTTGTTTCGCTTTCATTGCCTGTATCTGCTATTCGAAGTCGCTTGTAGTAGTATCCGTATTCGAATAGGACCCTAGAGATAAGTGAAACGGTAATGCTAAGCACATCGAACGGAACACCACTCAGATCAATAATCGTAACATTGGTCTGATTGTCACCATAACCAACAAGAACCTTTAGGACCTCTTCGAAAGAAGTATCCCTTGCATCATTCCCGAATAGGAATTCAAGCCGCCTATCAGCAAGCTTGTTCTCGATTCTGCTTATAAAATTGCTTAGTTTGCCCACGAGAGGTCCCTGGCGTGTTCCATCTCGCTCTGTAGTGTTTTTATATCGTGCAAATTCCAAAACATCTTGAATCTCAAACATGACAGGAGAATCATAATGAAGCTTCTCTCTGCGAGCATCATCGCCGTCAAAATGATCTTTTTTGCTTTTGACAACGGCTTCCTTAAACACGTTCCTTTGATTGTGATCATTTGCTTCTGTGTCTATAAACAGCTCCTGTAGCTCATCGCTGTTTAGAAGCCAGTAAGGCAGCTTCAAATTCGTAATATCGATAAATCTTGCATTAGGAAAAGCCGCTTTATACTCAGAATGAATATCAAAGATAATTACATGAGAATTATTCATCCCAGTATACTCGTGGCTTTTACCGCTGATAGCATTCTGAACGATCTTGGCTACAGTGTGAGATTTTCCCGAACCGGTAGACCCCACAATTGCAATATGTTTGTTAAAAAACCTATCACCATCGACAGGAACGCTAATTGAATGATTAGAAGAGAGCTTTGAAAAGCAAAACTTCTTTTGAGCGGGAAGAGATTCTTCAAAAATCTTTTGGATTTCTTCCAACCTTGCAGGTTCAACTTTCTTTGGAGGAATTGCCAAAGTGTCACCTCCGCGCTCGAACCTTCCATCACGAATAATACCAAGGGGGTTAGCCTCAAGAATGTATTTGCGTTTTGCCTCCCCTTCAACTGCGGTGCTGACTTCAATTGTAAAGTTTTCAATAACAGCTATCATAACAGCATTGTCATTATCGGCTATTCGAAGATATGAGCCAACACGAAGGTTTTCTTCTGCAATGGCAAAGTCTTCAATATCATCAACAGAAATCCGGACCTTATCGGGGAAAACAGCAATAACTTCTGCAGAAAGTTTTGTTTCAGAATAATCCATGGACTAACTCCTTCAAATAATCTTTAAAACATCAACCGTGTTTTGGACCTGAAAGTCCCTGCCTCTAACACTGCCTCGAGTGTAAAAAGGTTTCCACACATAAAACTGGAAGACCTCTTTTAACCCATCACATGCTTCGAGAACCATGTTGATTTGATCGGCTTTGTTTATTATTTTCGCTTTAATGCCAGAATTACAATTAATTGGGCGTGTCAATGATTTAGCCTCAAAATCAGCATCTTTATATTCATATCCATCCCAAATATGAAAATCATTCTCATAGAGAATCCGTTTTACTTCTGCCAGTCGAGAGGAGGAGAGGCCGTTAAGATAAATATATGGACAGAAAGGGGTTCGTTCCCTAGGCGAAAGCTTACTCCACTTCTCACAGACTTTAATTACGATATCCGCCAAATCTACGGGCTTGGTATCGGGAGTACAATCAATGAGAAATAATCTGTTTGCAGGGGAAACGTTCGTTTTCGCAAAACATTCCTTTCTTGAAGCCCGGTAATACTTTTCAAACCCCGTATATTCAATATACCACTTATCAAATAGTACTCGCTTACTGCATATAGTATCGATAAATCGCTTCTTTGTTACTGTTCGTGCAGATGTGGTTTTCTTAACTGCAATTTCTTTTACAAAAGAGACCGCATTATTGTAGTAAAAGAAGCGAGCGTCATATTCTGAGCATTGAAGGACCTTTTGGATTCTGCCAATAATGCTTTCAACTTGATCTTCATAGATGGTTGCATACAATTGTAGGTCAAGTTTGTCAAGGAAACGCTTTATTTCATCATCCGTAAGACTTAGCTCCGTATGCAACACGTGGTGCACGTTTTTTTCAGTATAGGTAAAAAGCTTTTGTTTAGCATACTCAACTGTTAACGGTTGCACAATTGAACCTTGCCCAGAGCTATAATGACCAAAAAGACGATATGAATATGCTGGTTGATTAGCCTTGTTTTCGGAGAAATGAATCAGCATTGGACGAATTGCTTTTCCAACCACGGAAGGCGAACAGGCTGTTCCGTCGTAATACTTACACTGAACAGCTTTTGTTGAATCTTCCGTAATGATATCGACATCTTCAATACCTTCAATTCTAACTGAATCATTATCATTCTCAAGAGAAAGCAGCTGAAGGATATAATAGTCGAACTGATAGTAGTAACCTTTAATTGTGCTAACAGCATCTCGACTCCTACCTGCCATTTTCCACCCCCTGCGTAAACTGTTGAGTTATAATACTAAGAACACCATGCTGTACCTATTCTCCTCTGCCCAGCCGCCTTTTTTGCAGCTTCCGCCAGATAGATCGACAAATAGCACACCAATTAGGATCAACGCCTAGAATACCTACCAACACCTCATTATCTACAATGGCAAGTGCTGCTTCAATATCCTCGTCTTTGCGCACGATTTGATCAACTCGCTGTAATAGGTTCTCTCTGCATTTGGGATCAATGCCGGCTATCTTAGGGAGCATTATATTTCCCATTTCTCCCGGAAGGATCTCCAACACCCCGCCGCCATAGCTTCTGCCACATATCTCGGTGAAAGCAAAGGAAATACTGTTATAATATGCAAGAAGTACATTCCGCGGATCAACACCGGAGTTGAATTTCATGCGATGCATTGTGTCGGTGGAGACCGCCTTGCACTCATTAAGGACAAATTTAGGATAGAAGTTGTTCCTTCGCAAGAAGAAAGCATCTGCGATCCAAATAGACGGAACAATGTACCATCTGTCTCGAATGGAACACTTATATCCTTTGTTGTCGCCCTGATCCTCTCCGAGTTTGATGTATTCTTTATGTTCAATCGGATAATCGTCAAAAGGAACGGATTCGGGGAAGACAACCAATCTTGCGCGTTTCCCGGAAGCCTTATTAGCAGCCCAGTCGTCTTCTGTAAAAGTGATGCCATGGGCATGAGAACTACGACCAATCAATGGCAGCGTGACATCATCAAGGGCATACTTCTTACATACATCCTCTGTAATGGAGAAATAACTGTTGTTTCCGGTGGTTATCCCGACATTGATAAGTCCATAATCCGAAAACTTTGCAAATCTTGAATCGGCCCGAATCTGCTGTATGAGCTCCATTTCTGCAGCGTTAACAAAGTATTTTGTCCACTTCTCCTTAACATGCTGCATTTTTTGGAATCCGTTTTGCATTAGATCAAGGTTGGCAAGATCATCAAGATTATTCATCTCGACAATGCGGATACCTTTTTCTTCTTTTCCGCGCTCACCGATAAATACCACAACCTCCTGTTCGATGTCAGGGAATACGAGTTGCTCAAAAGTGATCAAGGTTATTCTGGCTAAATTCTCAGAAAGGAATAACCTTAAGTCTTCGGCATATGCAACTTGTAGGATTTCCGCGGGAATGACAAAAGCAATCTTTCCGGTGTCAGACAGAAGTTGAACACAGGCAACGAGAAATGCAACCCACGCGTTAATGAGCTTATTAGCTTTCATGCCATGAGATGTTAGAATGCGCGACTGCAGTTCCCTTTGCTCTTCTGTCAAATACTGATAACGAATGTATGGCGGGTTACCGAGAATCAGATCATATTGATTTCGTCCAAGCACTTGACCATAATACTTGAGGAAATCTTCCCTAAGAACATGGACATTGTTATGGTCTTGATATGCTTCCTTGACTTTTCCTGCTTCGCTTGGGTCGATTTCAACAGCGGTAAGGGAATCGATTCGATCAATCAATCCATAATGAGAAAGACTGTCGAGAAAAACTCCGTCTCCACAGCTCGGCTCAAGAACAGTGCGAATACTATTGAAATCAAAAAGCTCCACCATTGCGTTAGCGAGTTGCAATGGGGTGTAATATGCGCCTCTTAATTTCTGCTCGGAGCTGTCTTTCTTGAGCTTCATTGTCGTATCTCCGTTTAAAACTCTAATCTATACACTTTTGCAATCAGTTCTTCAATCTCTGTTACCAGTGCTCTCTTTCTGGATTCGAGCAAGGATGCAATGCGCTTTGCAGGACGAGTCTGCAAGGTAGCATTAATATCATAAATCTCTCGGCTCGCCTCAACCACGCGATCATAGATCCTTTTTTGCGATGGAATATCAAAGTTAAGTTCAACAAATGGGAGCGTCGATAGCACGAAGGTTCCGCGCGCAATGAACCCACCTTCGAAATCACTGCCGACTATCTCAAGAATCGATTCGGTAATAGGATTAGACAGCCAGGCCTGAATGTACTCTAATGCATAAGGGCTATCCTTCTTCTTGCTTATCGCGCAGTATCCTGCTGTACCTCCGGAAGCAATCAAATAATCATCGTTGTCCAGAATATACATGGGATCTTTGCTCAAAATACCTACAATCAACTTGGGAGTATTGATAAAAGCTGTCAAAGCTTGGGTACGCCCATACTGATACCATGTATATTGCGTTGCGCCTGGAACATCTCGTATTCCTGCAGCTGACACACATTTCGGTACTAATCGATCGTAACATGATTCGAGATATGCATATGCTCCAGGATACAACGCTTTCATCTCTTCAATCGGAATAAGACGTCCGTTTGAATCATAGGGGAATATGATTCGTTTATCGGTTTGCAAAATGCTATAGGAATTCAACCCTCTCTCATCTTTTTGAGTTGGTTTAAAGAAAGGCCTCAGTATAGCTTTTTCAATAGAATAAAGGGTGCCGTTCCGGCGAACTTCAATGGTGTCCTGATAATCAGATACAATATCAGCCGAAGAGAACCAATACACTGGCGTGGGTCGCTCAGCACTTGTTTGAATCCCGTTAAAAATTTCGGCATGTTTTGTGAGCGGGACAGAAACACGATCCAACCTTTGAAGCATCGCCAGAAAATCCATATCGGTAGTGAGACGCCAAGGAAGCTTGTTAAGCGTAGCTGTACTAAGTTCAATACTGTCCGTTGTTTTACCCGCCCATAGTTTGTCTGCGGAATCAATACTTGAGTAAACGAACAGAGCCTGCTTCCGTTTTTGAAGAAGAACAATGGAACTGTAAATAGTTTTATCTTCAAACAGCTGTGCATCACCAAAATCGTCAAGACTTACAAGCAAACGTTCCTTGGCAATCAGGTTTCTCAGCTTTTCTCCGGCGCCGATCTTAAAGAACTTATTAGGAACAATATAGCAAATGTACCCATTCTCAGCAGTTTTTCTGATAGCCTGCTCAATAAAGATAAAATACTTGTCAAATTGCTTGTGCGAAGTTTTATACTTCTTCTTGTATGCAATTACTTCCGGCTCTGGCAATAGGGAATGCATTCCTTCTGTGTTAACGTAGGGAGGATTGCCAATGATAACGCTGAATAGATTACCGCCATTTATCGAATTCCAATCAAATGGGGCAATTTCAATCAGCTCATCAGCTGTAGTGCTTATTCCCTGCAATTCGCAAGTACTAATCAGAGAATTACCAAATAGAACATTGCTGCTCAAGTCGGGAAGTATTGGAGTTTCATCTGCAACAGAAGGCGCGGTTTCGCCCTCGATTAGTTTGATCAAAAGAGAAAATTTAGCGACTTCTACAGCATGAATATCGATATCAATTCCGTAGATGCAGGAACAAAGAATACGCTTCTTTTCATCAAGTGGCAACTTGTATAAGCCATTTCCCATCTCGTGTAAATGGCCCAAATCCCCTCTCGAAAGATAGTATTCAACACAATAATTCTGGAGGAATGCGAATGCTTCCTCGAGATATATGCCTGATCCGCAGGCAATATCCGCCACATGGATATCCAATATCTCTGCCGGTGTTTTCCCATCACACGCTTTGCGAAGGGTCTTCTCAACCATATACTTAACGATTTCGGTTGGAGTAGTAACTACTGATCTGTTAATGCAGTCTTTTTTCTTCCCCAGACCAATCGTATTATCCGGAAGCAGAATCAGCTGTTCTGTGAGGAACAATTCATAGATCTTTCCAAGAAGATGTGGCTCAATGATATTGAACAAATACGGGCTCTGAGGATAATAGAGTCCTTTTATCATATCAGAGATCACTTCGCTTGAAAGGTCGAAAACGATATCGTCTCCGGAGAACATACCGGAATTGTAGCGCCGGTCTGCCGCGCGAAAGAGCTCCTCAAGCTTCGTTTGCAGCTGATCCGAAGAAGCAGTTGTGTCTTGAAGCCTATGATATAGCGGAAGGTTTTTATCTTCACATATCCGAAGGAACACTATCTGATTGATGAATTCCTGCACAACATCATTCAGTACTTCTACAGAATGATAGCGCCCGCCTCTTCTATAAAGTTCGTTGCTTAATAAAACACGCCAATCATTGATTTGCTTTAAAAACAGCTTATCAACTTGCTGCTTCTCTCCACCGGAGGCGGGGAAGTTACTGTTTAAAAATTCGTCGAAGGACCCGGAATAAACAGCATCCCTTGAAATCAGTGCCGCGATCTCGTCAAAACGAGCAACATATTCAGAATAGTGAAACAAACGATAACGAGCTACCGAGCATGCATCCTCCTCTTTGGGAACAAAACAAGTGTCATATACTGCCAGGTGTTCAAAGTTGGTGAGCACAGCAATTCTATGATTTGCGTTCCAACCATATTTCCTTGTTTGAAAAGAGGGCTCAGATGTTCTCGTGATATCAACAGAAGGTTTTTTTGCCTCAACAAAGAACTTCGCAACGCCTCTGAGCGTCATTGTGTAGTCAGGACGATCCGTCGAGGAGGAATAGTTTTCTGCTATGACTTCCCTGTACTGAGGTGCAACGCCATTTTCATTGGCGACATCCCAACCCAAAAGTTTTAATAACGGATCGATGAATTCGATTCGACAAGAGTGTTCATTATAACTGTTGCGTGTATCTTTGTAGAATGCCAGATTAGCATTAAAACGCTCAACAAGATTTTGAAGTCTGTCAAGAACCGTCATAGGTTTAGTCCTCCTTTGTCTTGCTGGCAGTGGGCTTGGATGCGTCTTCAGGAATAATCCATATGCGGCTCATTCTAACAGCTCCAGGAATGCGATTGTTCTTACAAAGAATTTGGACCTGCCTAGGAGAGATACCCCATTTAAGTGCTATCTCTTGAACTGTAAGGTAGCCATTCATAAAACACGCTCCTGAAAGATTAGTTATACTAATGACATTATATTCGTTTGAACGAACATAGTCAAGATGTTGTGAAAGAATAAGTTGGATAACATCATTATCTTGTGTTTTGATGTAAACTAATACCCGTTCAAATAGCTTTATGGGCTGTACCAAATCAGTACAGCCCATATGTTAGTTTTATGCAAGCACGATCTCGCGTACGACCTGTTCCTCTGCTCTTGCTCGGCAGGAGTTCATTCTTCGAATCCATTCGAGCTGGTCGCGGGCCTTGAGGTCTTCGGTCACGCCCTCGGCGCGTGCGAGCTGAGCGGTGATGAGCTCGATCTGCTCCTTCGCCTCGCGGTCGATGTCCATGAGGTGCTGCTTGAGGGTCCCGTTCATGAGCAGCTCGGCGAAGTCGCCTTTTCGGTGTTCTTTGAGGAAACGCTTGCGCATGCGCCCGAAGCGGCCAATGTCGCCCTCGGGCTCCTCGGGCACGGCAAGACGCGGGTAGTAGTAATCGCCGACGAGATCGTAGGTGAGGCCGTTCGACTCGTCATAGACGGTGGTGGGTAAGGTGTTGTCAGAGTTCTTCATAGTATTTCTCCTTTCGGTTTTGTTCATTTGATTTTTGCTGTTTCTCTCTCGCCTCCGAGACGAGCCCGTCGACGTATTCGTCGCCGAAGACACGCCGGAGGAGAGCGTAGTCACGGGTCTGTTTGTGTAGTTGGTCGTTTTTCTCTTCGAGCGAAGCAAGCCGCTTCTCCAGCTGGCTGTTCTCGTTTTCGAGATCCTCGTTTTCGCCGCGAAGCAGGGCGATCTTATCAAACGCCTTGACGAGCGAGACGAGCACCGTGCGCACGAGATCCTTGAATCTCTGCACGAGCGGCAGGACGAACCGCTCGCGGTAGGTCTTGGCGGTCATGAGCTTCGGCGGATCGGGGACCTCATAGTCGGGG
>JAEEGL010080536.1_pt1 | contig 15083 bp, 14 predicted proteins | sample 9134231 | NCBI WGS metagenome assembly JAEEGL01 (sample SAMN16246548, study PRJNA631951) | gut metagenome | biome: gut microbiome; feature: rumen; material: fiber-attached | host: Bos | place: Iran: Karaj | collected 2018-10 | reverse complement strand
CCAAGGATTTGCATTTGGTGTTGGTATTGAAAGAGTAGCATCTTTAAAATATGGTGTTACTAATATGAGAGATTATTTTACAAATGATTATAGATTCTTACATAATTTTAATAGAAAGGAGATGTAATAATGAGATTAAGTAAAAAGTTTGTTAGTGAATATACTCCACTAGATAATATAGATTTTCATGAATATGCAGATCAAATGTTAAAACTTGGAAATGAATATGAAAGTATTACTAAACTTGTTAATGCAACTAATCTAATAACTGGAGAAGTTGTATCTTGTGAAAAACATCCTGAAAGTGATCATTTAAATTTATGTAAAGTAGATATTGGAAGTGAAGTATTAAATATAGTTTGTGGAGCTCCTAATGTACGTGAAGGATTAAAAGTAATAGTTGCTCTTGATGGAGCTAAATTACCAGCTGGAGATATTAAAAGAACAGTTATTTTAGGACATGAATCTAATGGAATGATTTGTTCTTTAGCAGAACTTGGTTTAGAAAATAAATATTTAAGTCCTGAAGATATAAATGGTATTCATGAACTTCCAGAAGAAGCTATTGTTGGAGATGATCCAATTAAGTTCTTAGAATTAGATGATGAAGTTATTGATTTTGAATTGACTGCTAATAGAGCAGATGAACTTAGTATGTTAGGCTTAGCATATGAAAGTTCTATTATTACAGGAGAAGGTGTTACATTACCTGATTTAACTTATAAAGAAATCAAAGACAACATCAATGATAAATTATCATTGAAAGTAGATACTCCTAATACTTATACATTCTTACTTAAAAGAGTAGACGGTATTAAAATAGAAGAAAGTCCATTATATATTAAAAATAGATTAATGGCTTGTGGTATTAGAAGTATTAATAATGTAGTTGATATTTCAAATTATGTTATGTTAGAAACTGGTCAACCATTACATTTCTATGATGCTGATAAATTAGGAACTAAAATAGGTGTTAGACAAGCTGAAAATGGTGAAACTTTAGTAACACTTGATAATCAAGAAAGAATATTATCTGAAGATGATATAGTTATTACTAATGGAAAAGATGCTATTGGCCTAGCAGGAGTAATGGGTGGTCTTGATACTGAAATAGATGAAAACACTAAAAATGTAGTTATTGAATGTGCTATATTTAATCCTGCTAATATTAGAAAAACTAGTAAAAATCTTATTAGAAGTGAAGCAAGTATTAGATTTGAAAAAGGATTAGATGTTAACAGATGTTATATGGCTATTGAAAGAGCATGTAATATGTTAGAAGATTTAGCTTATGGAAAAGTTTTATCTGGTAAAATCGAATATAATACTTTAGATAGAGAAGATAAAATAATAGATATTAGTTTAGATAAAATAAATAGTGTTCTTGGATATAATTTAGTATCAGAAGATATTAAAGAAGTATTTAAGAAACTAGATTTCAAAGTTAAAGAATCTAAAGGAGTATTTACTGTAACAGTACCAACTAGAAGAATAGATATTTCTATACCAGAAGATTTAATTGAAGAAGTATCTCGTGTTTATGGTGTTGATAATATAGAAAGTACTCTTCCAGTATTTGAAAGTAAATTTGGTAGATTTGATAAGAAACAAAGAGTTATTAGAGATAAAATGATTTCTGAAGGATTATCAGAAGTAATAACATATTCTTTAATTAATGAAAAAGATATATTTAAATTTACTAATGATGAATTTGGATTAATTAAAGTAAAAGATCCATTAACTGAAGAAAGAGTTGTATTAAGACATAGTATTATTACATCTTTACTTGATGTATATAATTATAATGAAGCTAGAAATATGAAAGATATATCTATATTTGAAATATCTAAATGTTTCAGTTCTATAAATGGTGAATATGTAGAAGAAAATAAATTAGCTGCTTTAGTAAGTGGAAATTATACTAGTGGATTAAATCCTATGAAACATGATTTCTATACTATTAAAGGTATTATTGAAAATTTACTTGATTATTTAGGATATGAAAATAGATATTCATTTGTAGTAAAAGATTTACCAGAAGAAATGCATCCTACTAAGAGTGCATATATAAATGTATCTGGTAAAGTAGTTGGTTTATTTGGACAAGTACATCCAAATATTAATAAGAATGAAATATATGTTATGGAAATTAATTTAGATGCTTTATTTGAAAATAAAACAGGAAAGATTAAATATAAAGAAATATGTAAATTCCCTGGTATATCTAAAGACGTAGCATTTGTTTTACCTAAAGATACAAGTAATGAGGGAATTATTTCTTCAATTAAACAAGGTGGAGGAAAACTATTAAAAGATATTAAATTATTTGATTATTATGAAGGAGATAAAATAGATAGTGATAAGAAATCTCTAGCATATAATTTATATTTTGAAAGTAGTGAAAAAACATTAACTGATGAAGAAGTAATGCCAATATTTAATAAAATAATAGAAACTGTTGTTAAAAAACATAATGCAATATTAAGAGACAAATAGTCTCTTTTTATTTGATCAATTTTATGATATATTATTAATAGAGGTAGATAGATATGGAATTAATAACACCAGAAGCATATAAAAGACAATTTGAAAATAAAGATTTAAATGTAATTATTGAAGAAAAGAAAAGAGTAGAAACAATATTATCAGAGATTGAAGGAAGAGAAAGTTTTGGACAAAAGCCTAATAATATTCAACAACAAAATGCTCTTGATACATCATTTTTAGCACAAATTGAAAATGCTAATCCTGATGCTCCAATAAAATTAGAAGAAAAAGATTTAGTACAAGTTGCAACTTCAGGTGAAAATAGTGAAAAAGGTTTATTTATGACTTATCAAAGAATTCTAAATGAACTTATTAAAGAAAAAAATGAGTTTATGGATGAAGCTTCATTTAAAGAGAAGTTAAATAAACTAAATCCTGATGAATTAATGATTCAAAGAAATAAATTAGTTGAGGATATTAATAAATACTATAAAGAAATAAATGCAATGAGAACTAAAAATATGTTAATGTCACTTCCATTTACTAAATGGTTAGTAAAGAATAAATCAGTAAATGAAAATACTGATAGTATGGAAGTAATTATGAAAAAAGAAGAATATGTTAAATATATAGAAGAATTACAAGCTGATCCTAATCATTTCGCTGAATATGCAAAACAATTAGAAGAAGCACAAAAAGCTCAAGAAAATCAAACAAAATAAATTGATTTAATTAATAATTTTATTTATAATAATTTTTGTAAGTGAGGTGTTTTTATGATAGATGAAGTAGAAATTAAAAATAAGATGGAGAAAGTAATAGAAACTTTAGAAAGTAGATATACTACAATAAGAGCAGGAAGAGCAAATCCTAATATTTTACATGGTGTAATGGTAGATTATTATGGAACTCCAACCCCTATTCAAAGTTTAGCAACTATTTCTATTCCAGAAGCAAGAGTTCTTGCTATTAAACCATTTGATAAATCTTCATTAAAGAATATTGAAAAGGCTCTTTATGAAGCAAATTTAGGTTTAGCACCTACTAATAATGGTGAAGTTATCATGTTAACAGTACCTGAACTTACAGGAGAAACAAGAAGAGAATATGTTAAACAAGCAAGTACAATGGCTGAAGAAGCAAGAATAGCTCTTAGAAATATTAGACAAGATGAAAATAATAAAGTTAAAAAAGATGAAGAACTAAGAGAAGATGAAAGAGACATGTGTTTAGAAATAATTCAAGAACTTATAGATAAGTATAATAAAGTAGTTGATGAAAAATTTAAAGAAAAAGAAAGTGAACTTACTAGTATTTAGTAAGTTTTTATTTTATAATAAATATAGAAAGTAAAATGTCATGTACATAAGAAGGGTGGTGAAACAATGGCAGAAATAAAACAAGACAGTGAAGCGCTTAAAAAGATAGCTGAAGAGATTAGAGATTTAGGAAGAAGATTCAATACTGAAAGAGATGCATTCTTTAATGCTGTTAAAGCTGAAATAGGTGAAGATGAAACACATAAAACTTGGTATGGTCCAAATGCAAAAAAATTCATTGATGAATTTGAAAAGGCAGGATTAGAATTCGATAAAGCTTATGCAAATATAATGAGCATGGCTGATAATTTAGATGAACAAGCAAATGCATGGAATTCTTTTGAAAGCGACCATGAAGTAGGAGATAGTAATTAAAATTTATATATAGAGGAGGAATAACTATGGCAAGATCAGGAATGGATTATTCTAAAATGACAGCAATGATTAATGATATAGAACAAAATCATTCACAAAAAATACATGCTGCATTAACTGATAATGTTAATACAATAATAAATAGTATAAGAGCTGTTTATTCAGGAGATGCTGCTGAAAATTATCAAAAAAGATTTAATGACACAGCAACTAATATAGATACAACTATGCAATCTATTATTTCACAATTAAAAGCAAATTTTGCTTCTGAACAAAAAGCATATACTGAACAAGAACAAAAGATAACAGATTCTTTAGTACAACAACAAGCACCAGAGAGTCAAGAATAAAAATTGTATTATGTAATTAGGTCTAACTAAAGACCTAATTACACTATTACTATATTATTACGTGGTGAAGAAAGAATGAAAAAATTTAAAAGTGGGAGATTATTTGATATTTTTTCTGCTGATGTTATGCATCCTGATGGAAATCTAAGACATGGTTCAAGTTACTATGTTCAAGTAACTTATCTTTATGATGGAGAAGTGCGTACTGAAAATGCTATCATTCATTTTAATGAAAGTTGTCAAAACTTTGGAAGGGGATGTTTTTCATTAACTAGAGCTGATGGAACATCAATTTTTTTAGATTCTTTACAAGATCCTGATGAAGGTATGATAGATTTAGATAATTTCATTAAAGTTTATGATATTCCAGAGAATAATGGAAACGCAACTGTCGATGGATTAAGAGAACTAAATAAAGAAGTAGAAGTAGAAACAGCACCACCTCCTACAAATGGACCTGTAACAGTTGGAGTGGTTAATGATATTCCAATGAAAACAATTCTTAATGGTACATATAATAAGGATTGTTCAGATATTCTATATACACATAATTTGGATACAACTAATTCAACAACATTTAGTTCATTTGTGGAATCATCTGAAAGTGCAGCATCAAGCATAATGTCAACTATTAATGATATTGAAGCAATTTTGTCAGAAACAAACTCTGATGCTTTTTATAGTGGTTCAACAGCTAAATTAAAAAGAAAAAAACTTACCACATTAAGTAATAATATAGGAACATTTAAAACTAATTTAGAAAAATTAGAACCAACTGAATTAAAAAATAGAATAGATGAATATAATGAAAAGTTTAGTCAAACAAAGAAATTGACTAGATTAAATTTATTACAAAAGAAAATAAATTCAATTAATAATGAAAAAATATTATATGAAAAAGTAACTGAAAGATATGACCCACCTATAACACAACATTCATTACCAGATGATACTTTTTACTATGAAGATAATAAATTTAGAGTAGAAGTTTCATATGAATATACACCAAGTGGTTCACAAATTAATTTTAATCAATATAAAAAGACTACTAAAAGATATATTTTCCTTCAATATTCAATTGCAGATAGTTATAAAAAATTAGAAGAATTAATTGAGAGTGTTGGTCAACATCTTCCATATGATAAATCAAGGATTGTAGAAGATTAGGAGGGGCTATGGCTACATCAAATTATGATACTGAAAAATTAAATGCTGCTCTTACTAATTTAGCTAGACTTAAAGAGAAAGTAAGTAGTTTATGTGATGACTTTAGTACTTTAAGTAGTTTAGATAACAGAATAAAAGACTATTATAATGAAAAAAATAATTACTTTACTAATTTAGAAGCAGTGAGAAAAGCTTTGAATTCAGATATAGATAATGTATCTGAAGTTTCTTCGTGGCTTGATTCTACTATTTTGTCTCTAGGTTTAGTATTAGCTCATGTTGGAGAAATCTCTACTGAAGATAATCAACAAGAAATTAATACTGAAATTGATACAGGAGGGGAAAAAATAACAGGGTTAGAAGAAACAACAGAAGAAGTTATAAGTACAGAAATTGATACAACAGGAGAAAAAACCACAGGGTTGGAAGAAACAACAGAAGAAGTTATAAGTACAGAAGTAGAAAAAACAAGTGAAAATCCAAGAGAAATAGATCCTGTACCACCAACTGGACCAGGAAATGAATTTGAAGGATTAACTCCTGCACAACAAGCAACTATTCTAGGTTTACTTAAAAAAGCAGGTTTCACTGACGATGAAATTGCTAAAATTTTGGGTGGTGCTTTTGGAATACCACAAGGTGTTTTAGACAAATTAAAAGATTTATTAGAAAAACTTTACAAAAATGATCCTTCAATTAGAGACTATTTTATTAAAAAATTTGGAATAGATATATTTAATGATGATGGAACAGTTAATCAATATTTGTTATCATTACTTTTATTATTAGATTTATATGATAATTCATATGATTTATTTACTATATTAAAAGAAAAATATGGAATAGAAGTACCATTGTTAAAAAACTTAGATGCTCTTATAAAAGCATTAGAAAAAGCAGTTATTGATAATCCAAAATTAAGACAAGCTATTATAGATAAATATGGATTTGATATATTTAATGATGATGGAACAATTAATTTAGCAATGTTAAAACTATTATTGTTAATTGATGCTTTAAATAATGATCCACATGGCATTTTAGATTTAATTTTAGAATATGTAGATGCTAATACATTTATATTAAATAATTTAGATGCATTTAGTGTATTACTATTAGAATTATTAAAAATGAACCCAGATTTAGCATTATATTTAAAAGAAAAATATGGAATAGATATATTTAATAAAGATGGAACAGTTAACTTAGATAATTTAAAATTAGCACTTATATTAGATGCAGTAAATGGTGATACTGATTTATTACAATTATTAAAAGATAAATATGGTATTGATGTACCAAGTGAAGAAGATGTAGATGCTTTAGCATTATTATTAATTAAATTATTACAAGATGATCCAGAATTAAGACAATATTTAATTGATAAATATGGATTTGATATATTCAATGAAGATGGAACAATTAATATAGATAAACTAAGAATAGCATTAACAATAGATAATTTAAGTTTAAAAGATACATATGATTTAATAAATTTATTAGCTGATAGGTATGGTCTTGATGTTCCAACTATGAATGAATTGGAAGACTTAGCAAAATTATTAATGGATTTATATGCTAAAGATCCATCTATAAGAGATTATTTATTAAAGAGATATGGATTTGATATATTTAATGCAGATGGATCTATTAATTTAAATAAATTATTAGTGGCTTTATTTATGGATCAATTATATGGTGGTGATTTTAATCTATTAGATTTCTTAAATGGTTTAAATAATAATCCTGGAATAACTATTCCAGAACCAGAACCATTGATTGACACAGTTAACAATCCAATTGTTAATCCAGTAAACACACCTAGAATAGATAATCCAAATAGTCCAAGTAAACCAATTGATGATACTAATATATCAACATTATCAGCAACTGATGGTTCAGAAATAGATGTATCAAATCTTGGTGAATATGAAGAACCTATTATAAACGATTTAATACTTGATGAACCTATAATAGATGATTCAATGACAGATGCATACACTGATGTATTAATAGAGGATGATAAAAAGAAAACAGAACCATCTAAGAAAAAATCTAATATTTGGGGTGCGTTAGCTGGAGTAGGCTTAATTCTTGGAGCAACTTCACTCGGAGCATATAAAATAATCAAAGATAAAAAAGATGATGAAGACGATGATGATTATGGATATGAAGAAGATAATTAAGATATTATTTTAAATAATATCTTTTTTATTATGTAATAAAATATGATATAATTATCTTAATATAGGAGATAAAATATGAAAAAAGTATTTATATTTTTATTAATGATATCTTTTTTATTTATAAAAGTATCAGCATTAGAAAATGTATATATAGAAGATATTGAATTAGAAAATAAAACAGATAGTACAACTGAAATATCTGTTCCTTCTATAGATGGATTAAGTATTAATTTTAATTTAAAATTTACAAAAATAAATGATTATGCAAGGTATAAGATAATTATTAAAAATAATACTAATAGAGATTTTGAATTATCAAATGAAACAAGTTTTTCTAATAGTGAATATGTAAAATATGAATATGAATTTGATAATAATGATAAAGTATTAAAAGCTAATTCAACAAAATTATTGTATATAAAGATAATTTATAATAAACAAGTAGAAGAAACATCATTTAATGAAAATGGAACTTATACAGAAGAAAAAGAAATGAATGTTGAATTAGTTTTACCAGAAGTAAATGAAACAAATACAACAAACGAAACTAATGAAACTAATGAAACTACTAATACTATTGTAGAAAAGAATGAGACAGTTACTAATCCTAAAACAGGACCAAGAGGTACAATATTCTTAGTACTTGGTATTCTTTTAGTAGCAATAGCAGTAGTAGTATATTTAATAGATAATAAACCAATAAAAGAAACACTTATAATAATAGGATTCTTATTAATATTACCACTAAGTTTAAAAGCAATAGAAAAACTATCATTAACAGTTAATACACATATCGAAATAGAAAAGACTTATGAAGTGATTTATTCTATTGCTTCACCTATGTTTTATACAGATGAAGAGTTAGAAATATTTGAAAAAGAAGATAGCACTGAATGTATAATTCTTTATGCTAATTCAATAAAGTATAATCGTTGTGGTGGAATGATTTATAAGGAAAAATATGCCCCTGGTGAAAGAGTTGAGTTAAAGTCATTTCCATATAGAAGATTTAATTACTATAGTACTATTTGTCAATTAGAAATGGATGGTTCATATGTTTGTCCAGAAGGAACAGACATAACAACTGGAACAATAAGACAATTTAAATATGATTATTCCTCTAATGATTTAGAAGTAATGAATTTTAGTGATTTTTGGGAAACGTCAGATACGAGCATATCTGTTGTACCGGGCGTAACATTTACTATGCCAAAACATGATGTTACTTTTGTATACCGTGTTAGTAAATAATAAAAAGAGATATTTATCTCTTTTTTTATATTAAAAAATTAATTATTGTGATATAATTTTATTAGTATTTAGGAGGCATTATGAAACTTACTAGAACCGAAGCAAGAGAAAAAATTATGATTATTCTATATCAAATAGATTTTTATATGAAAGAAAAAATGTCTTATGATATTAAAGAAGTTATTAAAGAAAATCTGGAAATGGATAATAAATATGTAGATGATATAGTTAATGGTGTATGTGAAAATATGGAATCTATAGATAAAATTATTTCTAAATATCTAGATGGATGGGATTTAGATAGACTTGGTAAAACAGATAGGGCTATTTTAAGACTAGGTGCCTATGAAATACTATATTATGATACTCCTAAAATTGTTGCGATTAATGAAGCTGTAGAACTATCTAAAAGATATAGTGATGAAAAAGTTGTTAAACTTGTAAATGCAGTTTTAGATAAAATAAGAGATAATGAGGTTATAGATGAATAACAAAGAGTATATTAATGTTAGTGATATAAATAGAATCATTAAGTATACTATTGAAGGAAATGAAGAATTAAGAGATGTTTATATTAAGGGTGAAATAAGTAATATTAAATACCATAGTAGAGGACATCTTTATTTTTCTTTAAAGGACGAATCAAGTAAAATTAATGCTGTTATGTTTAGCTATGAAAAAGCAGGACTTAATTTTGAACCTAAAGATGGTGATTCAGTTTTAGTTCATGGTAGAATTAGTGTTTATGAAGCAAGTGGTAGTTATCAAATCTATGTTGATAATATGGAAATAGATGGTATTGGTAACTTATATGTTTTGTTTGAAAAATTAAAAAAGAAACTTGCTGAAGAAGGATTATTTAATCCTGAACATAAAAAGAAAATAAGAAGAGTTCCTAAAAAAATAGCAGTTATTACTGCACCTACAGGAGCAGCTATTAGAGATATTATTTCTACTATTAATAAGAGATTTCCAATTACTGAAATATATGTTTTTCCAACACTTGTTCAAGGAGAAGCAGCTGCTGAAAATATAGTTAGAGCTATAGAACAAGCAAATGAATATGATGATATAGATACAATAATTCTTGGACGTGGTGGTGGATCTATTGAAGATTTATGGGCATTTAATGAAGAAATAGTAGCAAGAGCAATATATAAAAGTAGAATACCAATTATAAGTGGTGTAGGTCATGAAATAGATTTTACTATTAGTGACTTTGTAGCAGATCTTCGAGCACCAACACCTACAGGAGCAGCAATGCTTGCTGTACCAGATATAAATGAAGTAAAAAGATATTTTGAAACTGCTCTTGAAAGAAGTAATAATGCTATATTAAATTTACTTAATAGTTATACACAAACATTATTTAAATATAAAACAAATTATATTTTAAATAATCCTAAAGCATTATATGAAATGAAAGAACAAAAGTTAGATAATTTATATGATAGATTAAACAATTCAATTATTAATAAACTTGATAAATGTAATCATTTATTTGATAAGTTTAAAACAAATTACATAATAAATAATCCACTAGTATTATTAGATGGTTATAAAAAAGAAATAGAACATCTTAAAGTAAAGGCTGAATTATTAAATCCTCAGAACATTTTAGATAAAGGATATTCTATAGTTTATAAAAATGATAAGATTATTAAAGATAGTAATAAATTAAAAGAAAACGATGAAATAAAAATAGTAGTTAAAAAAGGTAAAATTACTGCTAGTGTAAAAGGAGTAGAATAATTATGAGTGAAAAGAAAGAACAAACTTTTGAAGGGGCTGTTAAAGACTTAGAAAAGATAGTTAATGAACTTGAAAGTGGAGAATTAGACTTAGAAAAATCTATTACTAAATATACTGAGGCTATGAAGTTAATTGAATTATGTGAAAAAAAATTAAACTCTGCAACTAAGACAATTAATAAACTAGTTGAAGCAAATGGAAAAATAAGTGACTTTGAAGTAAAAGAATAGTACAGTTTTTTTACATTTAAGTGTAAAATTTATTTACTTAGGTTTTAAAAAATGATATATTATATATATAAGTTAAGAAGATAAAGGAGGACAGCTATGTCAAATGTATTTTTAGCAGACCCTAATGTATTAGAAGCAGAGGGCAAAAAGATGATTGAGTCAGCAGCTGATTTTCGTACAAATACAGAGAAAATTTATGCTAATATAGCTGAAATGACTGAAAGATCATATATTTCTGATGGTGCAAGAGCAATTGCAGCAGATATCCTAACTTATAAGGATGAATTAGAAAATATGGCGAGAGTTATCGAGGATTACGGAAATTTCTGTACTAGTTCAGGAGCAACAGTAATTCGTAACGAACAAAATATTGCAGATAACTTCAAAGTTAATGCAAATTAGTAGGAGGAGGAAAAATAATGGCAGATACAAATAGTACATATTTATCTTATCCACAAACTAAAGCTCATGCTGAAGAAATCGTTGCTTGCAAAGATGCTATGAATGGAATTTTTAGTGACTTCGGTGCTGAAATGGCAAGAGTAGGTGGAGAAGATGCTTTTGTTGGAGATGCAAGTGAATCTCTAAAACAAAGATATGATTCTTTAAAACAAAAATTTGACGATTATTGTAATTTAGTGCAACAATTCGCTGATAATATAACTGGAGCTTCAGAAGAAACAGCTTATATGGAAAGACAAATGGCTGCACAAGCAGAACAATTACAAGGTTAATCAAAAAAATATTAAGAAGTATGAAAATACTTCTTTTTATATTGCAAAAAATGTGTTACAATAGAATTAATAATGGATAAAAATAGAGGTGCACTATGGACGAGAAGGATAAAAAGGTAGCAGATAACCAGATTTTTGCGGCAAAAGAGCGCATTAATAACATAGATAACCAAATTGATAGTAATAAAGAAAAGATTAAAAACCTTGCTTCTTTAGAAGATGGGTTTGTTTCATTATCTAAAAGTGTAGAAAAATGTGTTGAATTACTAGGTGCATCTATGAAAGGAAACAAAATAGAAAGAAAACTAGCTGATATTAGTGATAATAATAAAATATATTTAAGAAATGTTGTTTCTAGTATTGATACTCAAAGAGATGAAACTAATGAAACAATAAAACAACTATATAATGCTCGTGATGAAGCAGAAAAAGAGCAAAAGAGATTATATAGAGAACAAGAAATGGAAGAACATGAATTTGAAAATGAAACTCCAGGAGTAGAAAGAAATACTGAAATTGAAACTGAAGTGACTGTAATAATTGATTAAAAGATATAAAAGAAGAAGAGGGAGTTTATTAGATGCAAATAGTTGTTATTAAACATGACAAACTATATAAGTATCCTTTTCCAAATGATAATGTAGATTCATATTGGATTAAAGATACTGATGATAATGGCAACGAGAGGGAACTAATTTCAATTGAGAAAATAGAAGACTCTTGGTTTTTGTTGTCTAATAGTACTTGTTATCCTGAAACTTCAGGATCTAAAGTAGAAAAACTATCTTTATCTTTAAATAGTTTCTATCCTCTAAAAATAAGAGATAATAATGATAATTATTCATCAGTTTTATTATATATTTATAAAGAAAATGATGAATCGTATAAAACATATAAAGTTGTTAAACCAGGGGAATATACGATAGGTAAGAATCCTAGTCAAAGTATTATTGTTAACAATGAATATATTAATGATTCTCATGCTGTTTTAATAAAAGATGAACAAGGTTTTTATGTAAGAACTATTGATAATAAGAATGGTATTTATGTAAATGATGTTAAAACAGTTGAAAAGCGTTTAGAAAATGGAGATGTTATTTTCATATTTGGTTATACATTCATAATTATTAATGATAGTGTATTAATTAATAATTATAATAACAAAATGAAGATTAATTCAGATATGTTAGTTGAAAATGTATTACCTTCATATAATAGTGATCCAAAACCTACTGAAGAAGATGATTCAGCAGTGTTATATGTTGAAAATGATTATTTCTCTAGACAACCTAGATTTATAACTTCTGTTACAGAAGAAAATATGAAAATAGATAGTCCTCCTGGAAAAGTTGAAGAAGAAGATACTCCAATTTTAATGACAATTGGACCTATGCTTACTATGACAATGTCTTCAGCAGTAAGTGTTTCAACTTCTGTAATGAATATTGTTAATGGTAATTCAACTTTTTCTAAAGTATGGCCAGCATTATTAGTAGCATTTGCTATGATTTTATCTACTGTATTATGGCCATCATTAACAAGAAGATATCAAAAGAAGAAACGTGCTAAAAAAGAAGCTGAAAGACAAAGAAAATATAGTGATTATTTATCTGAAAAGAGAAATAAAATTACAGCTATCAAACATAATCAACATCAAATAATGTTAGAATTATATCCAGAACCTAAGTATTTGAAAAATGTAATTTTAAATAAAACAAGAACTTTATGGCAAAGAAAAATAGATAGTGAAGATTTCTTAGAAGTAAGAGTTGGTTTAGGAACTATTCCTTTAAAACTTAATTTATCTTATTCAGTTGAAGATTTCTCAATGAGTGAAGATAATTTAAAAGATGCTCTTACAAATGTTGCTGAGACAGGAAAAGAAATACCTAATGCACCAGTAACTATTAACTTTGCATTAAAGAATAAATTAGTTTTAATAGGTGAAAAACAATATAAAGAAGCAATGTTGAAAAATATTATGCTTCAATTAGCAACATATCATTCATATGATGATTTAAAACTAGTATATATGATTAGTGACACTACTAGTGATATGTGGGAAACATTTAAGATGTTACCTCATACATGGAGTGATGCTAGAGATATTAGATTCTTTGCTAATAATTATGATGATATGTCTAAGATTTCATATTATTTAGAACAAGTATATATGGCTAGAAAGAATGCTAATGAAGATGGATCTATTAATTATAGAAATGTTAAACCATATTACTTAATTGTTGTAGATAATATTAAAAAGAATAAGAATGTTGAAATAATAAATAAAGTATTAAAAGAACCTGGTAATTTAGGATTTGGATTAATTATTCTAAATGATGGAATATCTAACTTACCAAACGAATGTAACAATTTCTTAACAGCAGATGCTAAGATGTGTGCTATTGTTACAAATGATTTAAATAAAGATAATCAAGTAGCATTTGTTATGGATAAATTTGAAGATACTAATTTACCATTATTATTTGAAAAATTATCTAATATACCAATTAAATCAGATTTAGTGTTTGAAAACTTCTCTAAATCAATAGGATTCTTAGAGATGTGTAAAGTTGGTAAGATAGAACAATTAAATGTACTTGATAGATGGGTTAAATCAGATCCAGTTAATAGTTTAAGTGTTCCAATTGGAATTAGAGGAGATGGAGAATTATTCACATTAGACTTACATGAAAAATTCCATGGACCTCATGGATTAATTGCTGGTATGACTGGTTCAGGTAAATCAGAATTTATTATTACATATATACTTTCTATGTGTTTGAATTATAGCCCAGAAGAAGTATCATTTGTACTTATTGACTACAAAGGTGGTGGCTTAACAGGTGCATTTGAAAACAAATTAACAGGTGTTAAATTACCACACTTGGCTGGTACTATTACAAACTTAGATAAAGCTGAAATAAATAGAGCTTTAGCAAGTATTCAATCTGAGTTAAAGAGAAGACAAGAATTATTTAATAAAGCTAAAATTAAATTAAATGAAAGTACATTAGATATTTATAAATATCAACAAATGTATAGAGATGGTAAGATTGATGAACCTGTTTCTCACTTATTTATCATTTCAGATGAGTTTGCTGAGTTAAAGAGTCAACAATCTTCATTCATGCAAGAGTTAATTAGTACTGCTCGTATTGGACGTTCTTTAGGAGTTCACTTAATTCTAGCAACACAAAAACCAAGTGGTATTGTAGATGATCAAATTTGG
>JAEEGL015777582.1_pt1 | contig 15084 bp, 9 predicted proteins | sample 9134231 | NCBI WGS metagenome assembly JAEEGL01 (sample SAMN16246548, study PRJNA631951) | gut metagenome | biome: gut microbiome; feature: rumen; material: fiber-attached | host: Bos | place: Iran: Karaj | collected 2018-10 | reverse complement strand
GATGATCGATCGTGCCATGGCCGTTGACTTTTCCTGGAAAGTATCCGCCGAGAAGTACCAGGAAATGTACGACTGGCTCAGACCGTAAGTTAATGATACCGGTGTGATTGCAGATTTATTTGTTTTCGTCTGCGTAGTGATTTTCTAAAAATCAAAAATGAAGTTGGGTCTCCTTTCAGCGTTGTTCAAAGCAGTCGACCCAACTTCTTTTTTTCGTTTTGAAAATCATCTTACTCGTCCGAGAACTGCATAAATCTGCAATTCACACCCATATTATTCATTGACATACTCTATGGTGTTTATCATAATACTATTTGTATTTACTATTTTTAAATGGATGTTTGTAAAGTATGATTACTGAGGAAAAGGATAGAAAGAAAGGCTTGTTGTTTCAGGCGAGTATATTGGCGATTGCCGGTATGATCAGCAGAGTGATAGGCCTTTTATACGGAAGCCCACTGGCAGCTATTATCGGGGATGAGGGTAATGGCTATTATGCTGCGGCTTCTGAGATATATGCAATAATTCTTTTGATATCTTCATATAGCATTCCGTCAGCTATGTCTAAAATTATTTCACAGAAACTTGCTGTAAAGGATTATACCAACGCCCACAGAATTTTTAAGGGGGCTCTTATTTATGTGTCGGTGGTAGGAGCAATTGGAGGTCTTTTTCTGTTCTTTGGGGCAGATGTTCTTGCAGTTGGAAGAAGCGCCACAGTTCTAAGATTCTATGCGCCAACGATTTTTCTTTTTGGATACCTTGGGGTACTTAGAGGCTATTTTCAGGCCCACAGGACAATGGTTCCCACATCTATTTCACAGCTTGTGGAGCAGATTTTTAATGCAATAATGAGTATAAGTGCAGCTCTTATTCTGACGAATCTTGCAGGAAATGAGGATCCGTCCAAGAGGGCTGTTTACGGGGCTATCGGAAGCACCATTGGAACTAGCTCCGGAGTTGTAATAGCTCTTTTATTCATGCTCAGTGTCTATCTCATCAACAGAAAAACAATAAAGAAGAGAGTAGATAATGATAGTCATGAAAAGCTTCCCAAGAGTGAGATCTTCAAAATGATAATCATGATCGTTACTCCGTTTATTCTCAGTACTTTTATCTATAATCTTTCAACATCTCTGAATGCTACTTTGTTCAGCAGATTACTTTTCCATGTAAAGAGTATGGATGAGGCCGAGATTGCATCGATGTACGGTATTTTCAACAGAAAGGCCATGACCATCACAAAGCTACCCATTGCGCTGGCATCAGCAGCTGCAGCAGCTATGATTCCCGAGATATCAGCTCTTTTTGCTAAGGGAGAAAAAGAGGGAGCGGAAAAGACGGTTTCAAAGGTAACAAAAGTGATTCTTTTGATAGCTATTCCCTGCGCAGCAGGATTGTTTTTCCTGGCAAAGCCTATTATCATGATCCTGTTTCCTCAAAGGGTTTCAATGGATCAGGCAGCAATGCTTCTTAGAATACTTTCAGTCACTGTAGTTTTTTATTCCCTTTCAACGGTATCAAATGCTGTACTTCAGGGAATTGGTAAGGTAAACGTGCCTGTTGTAAATGCGCTTATTGCCCTTATAGTTCAGTCTGTTACATTGACGGGCCTTTTGATCTACACAGATCTGACAAATTATGCACTTTGCATTGTGACCATAATTTATTCGCTGCTTATGTGCATGCTCAATTCACTATCTTTGAAAAAATATATTACGACAGTTACAAATTACAAAAAGACCTATGTGCTTCCTATAGCTTCAGCTGTAATAATGGGAGGAATTGCGCACCTTACATACCTGTTTTTAAATCTTTTGGTATATCTTTTTGCTTTGGTTACGGGGACTTTGGCTGAGGAACTGGATTATTTTGATTTCCTTTACAGCAATTACTTCGTGAATCTGGGAGCCGCCCTGATTTCTGTCTGCGTTGGAGTGTTTGTTTATTTTGCAGTACTTGTAAGATCCGGCGGTGCAACAGAGAATGATATAAAGAGATTCCCTAAGGGTGCAACAATAGCAAGGATTCTTAAAAAACTTCGAATTCTGAGAACAAGAGAATATCTGGATGAATAAGGAATATGCAGGTCGAAAATAGAAATAATATATGTGGAGGCAATAATGACCAAGAAGAAAATAACACTTACAAAATATACTGATTTTATAGTTGAGAAGACTTCAGAGCTTCTTAATATTGATTCACCTACCGGCTACACCGAAGAAGCTGTAGCATGGGTAAAAAAAGAATTTGAAAAGCTTGGATTTAAAGCTACCCTTACAAATAAGGGTGGAGTATTGGTTGATCTGGGAGGGAAAGATAAGAAGAACGGACTTCTTTTGGAAGCTCATACGGATACTCTCGGTGGTATGGTTGCTACGATTAAGCCAAATGGAAGACTTCAGCTTACAAACCTAGGAGGCATGAATCCTAACAATGCCGAGACTGAGAATGTAAGGGTTGTAACAAAGTTTGACGGCATTTATGAAGGAACTTTTCAGCTTAACAATGCGTCAATCCATGTAAACGGCAAGTATGACGAGACAAAAAGAGAGTGGGAGTCCTGTGAAGTTGCGCTTGATGAGGATGTAAAAACCAAGGAAGAGACTGAGAAGCTTGGAATTTCTGTTGGTGATTTTGTATGCTTTGAGCCAAATGTGAGAGTTACAAAATCAGGATATATTAAGTCCAGATTTCTTGATGATAAGTTAAGTGTCGGAATAATCCTTGGCCTTGCTAAGTATATCAAGGATAAAAAGGTAACGCCAAAGAGAGCTCTTTATGCTCATATTACTGTATTTGAGGAAGTTGGACATGGCGGAAGCAGCAGCGTTCCCGAAGGCTGTACAGAAGCGATTTCAGTTGATATGGGGTGTGTTGGTGAAGGCCTTACCTGTACTGAAAAGCAGGTTTCAATTTGTGCAAAGGACAGTGGTGGACCATATAATTACGCCATTGTAAAGGCACTTGTTGCAGCTGCCAAAAAGAGTGGTGCAGATTATGCCGTTGATATCTATCCCCACTATGGAAGTGATGTTGAAGCAACGCTTCGCTCCGGAAATGACCTTAAGCACGGTCTTATCGGCGCCGGTGTATACGCATCCCACGGATATGAGAGAAGCCACAGGGACGGAGCGGAGAATGTGTTGAGATTACTGGTCGAGTATTCTTTGTGATCACAAGAAAAGGAAAGCTATAGAAGAAAAAGCAGCCTAACCCTATTCATAAGGGAAGGCTGCTTAATTTTTAATCACTAATAAGCTTAAGGGAAGAGATATTTGGTGAAATTGTCATGGAGTAGTTGGTGTAGTATACAACAAATCCCGGTTTTGCACCGTTTGGCTTTTTTACCTCTTTTCGCTGAACGTAGTCGATATCAACTTTATCCTGGTTTTTGCCTTTTGAATAGAAGGCTGCGAGGGCTGCGGCTTCCTCGAAAGCTCTGTCCGGAACTTCTTTACCTCCTGTAAGAAGAACAACGTGGGAGCCGGGAATCTTTTTTGCGTGGAACCACCAGTCACCGCCATTTGCAGTCTTGAATGTAAGTTCATCGTTCTGCAGGTTGTTCTTGCCCACATAAATATCAAAACCATCGGAACTTAGATAATGGAATGGGCGGCTGGTTATCTTTTCTTTACGGCCGTTCTTTCCGGTGGGGTGTGATTTAATATAACCACTGTCAGCAAGCTCCTGGCGAATCTGAGCAAGGTCAGCTTCCTTTTGAGCTATTTCGAGGGAAGTCTGGATTGATTCAAGCTGTTCAATGGCTTCTTTGGACTCCTTTATCTGTTCCTCAAGAGCCTCGGCTGTTCTTTTTAACTTTGTGTATTTATCAAAATATTTCTTGGCGTTCTGGGCCGGGGTGAGGGTAGGATCAAGAGTTATGGTTACGTCTTTTCCCGTATTGTAGTCATTAACCGTGATTTTCTCAGCTCCGGGAGCAGCACTGTAGCCATACACCGTCAAGAGTTCTCCATATATCCTGTATTTGTCTTTTTTCTCGCTGTCAGACATCTGCTTAAGCTGAAGGTCATATTTGCGGACATTTCGCTCCAGGGCAGTCTGTACTATCTTGCGAAGATCAACAGATTTCTGACGAATTCTGGTTACAACATTCTTTTCGGCATAGTACTGCTGAAGAAGCTGTGATATATCAGAGACTTTAGCACTGGTGTATATGGCTGCGCCGGTGGCAGCACTTGTAGAATTAGTGACAGCTTCGCTTACATCTGAGCTGTAAAGGGTCAGCGGAATAGAAGCGTATTCTTTCGGGGCTCCGTCTTCATAGATGATGCATGGAGAAAATTCTCCATTTTTTACCAAAGTCATCACTTCATCAAAAGCCTTGTAAACTGCAATTGACTCGGCTACATCCAGAGCAATTGCGGACTTATCGGCATCTATGCCGGCTCTGTGGCAGATCTCCTGGGAAATGATGGGAGAGAGTCCGGTGTAGCTTGAATATATTGCTTTGAAAACCGGCATTCCTTTGCTGAGGACACAACCTGAAAATTCATCAGCAGTTGTTGTCAAAGGATTTGATTTATCCTGAGAAGGGATAAAGTATTCTCTTCCGGGAAGAACTTCTCTAACGGAACTCACTGAAGCAGGGATGTGTTTGATGCTGTCAATTATCACATTATTTTCATCATTAAAAATGATATTGCTGTATTTTCCCATGATCTCAATTAAAAGAACTTTATGACGAAGATCACCCATCTCATCAAGATGCTCGACTTCAAATCTGATAATTCTCTCAAGACCGCCGGGCTGCGTAACTGAAACAATCCTTCCATTTTGGATGTGCTTCCTTAAAAGCATGCAGAAGTTCGGCGCAGTCATTGGAGATGGCTTGGAATCTTCTGTAAAATATGTGAGTGGAAGAGTAGCATCTGCTGAAAGAACCAGCTTTTGCTGCTTAATATTGTATTTTTCAATGTTTTCATAGGAGAGTTTAACAGTAATATAGAGTTCATCGCTCTCTGTCTGAGCAATTTTGTATATGCGACCACCGGTAAGCTGATCGCTGTAGTCTTTTGTTAAATTTGCAACTGTAATTCCGTCAAATGCCATGATTATATGTCCTTATATTACGCAAAAAATATAGTTATATTGTAAGCAATTGCCTACCATGAAATTTTTAACATCTAAAAATCTATCATATAACGATGTTCGGGTCAAAACCTTTGATAGTTTTACCATAGGATTAATAAAATATTAGCATGATTTTTTATATAGAATGTCATATGGATGAGTCAACATAATTATGCTAGGATAAAAATGTGTTAGGCGGGGGGAAAGGATATTTATGACACAAGACGAAAAACTTGATTTTATAATTGAAAAAATCAGTTCCATGGATGATAGGATGGATTCTATGGACAAGAGATTTGATTCTATGGACAAGAGATTTGATTCCATGGACAAGAGATTCGATTCCATGGACAAGAGATTTGAAGTCATGGATAAGAGATTTGAAGACATGGATAAGAGATTTGATTCCATGGATAAGAAAATGGAAACCATTGACAACAGGGTGAATTCCTTGGATGAAAGTGTTAAAACTCTGCAATGTGATCTATCGGGTATTAAAATTCAGATAGAAAATGAGATTATACCTGATATTAAAAGAGTAGCAGAGGGACATTTGGATCTGGACAGAAAGTTTCAGTCTGCGATGCATACGAATTCCGAGTATGAGATTCTGACACTTAGGGTAAATCATTTGGAAACTGTTGTTAATCGTCTGGAAAAGAAAATATCATAACGCCACAAAATACCTTGTAGTTTCTACAGGGTATTTTTTTTATGAAAATATGAAAATAGGTATTGTAAACGCTTACATAAATATGATATAACATTCTTATCAAAATATTATTCTTAAACCATTTGTAAGCGGTTACATTTTAGGAGGATTATGGGAATGGAACTTTTAAACTATGAAGTATTGGAGAAATCCGGATATAAGGGATATGTGCTTAAAGAGGCACCAGTAAGAGTTCTTCAGTTTGGGGAAGGCAACTTTATGCGTGCTTTTGTTGATTATTTCTTTGATATCAGCAATGAGAAGGCCGGATTTAATGGTAAGGTTGCACTTGTACAGCCTATTTCAATGGGACTTACAGACCTTGTTAACAAGCAGGAAGGCTTATATACATTATATTTAAGAGGAAGCGAGAATGGTGAGAAGGTAGACGCAAAGAGAGTTATCTCAGCTGTGGATTGCTGCCTTAATCCATATGACAGAGCTGATTATGACAAGATGATGGAAATCGCAGCAAGCGATGACCTTGATATTATTGCATCCAATACTACAGAGGCAGGAATTGCTTATGATCCTTCCTGCAATTTTGAGGATGTTCCTGCAGCCAGCTTCCCGGGAAAGCTTACACAGGTTCTTTTTGCAAGATACAAGGCAGGTAAGAAGGGCGTAGTAGTTCTTTCCTGTGAACTTATTGATAATAACGGAAAAGAACTCCTTAAGTGCGTAAATCAGTATATTGATCAGTGGAAGCTTGAGGATGGCTTTAAGACTTGGGTAAATGAAGAGAATATTTTCTGTTCAACTCTGGTAGACAGAATTGTGCCAGGTAGAATCCGTGATGCCAAAGAAGTGGAGAAGCTTGAGGAAGAGAACGGCTATCACGATGAGCTTATCGATGTAGGAGAAATCTTCGGCGTTTGGATCATTGAGGGACCTGAAGGACTTGAAGACAGACTTCCATTTAAGAAGGCAGGAGTAAATGTACATGTTGTTCCGGATGTTATGCCTTATAAACACCGCAAAGTTCGTATCTTAAACGGTGCTCATACAGGATTTGTACTTGGAGCATATCTTGCAGGTTTTGATATTGTTCGTGACTGCATGCATAACGATAACGTATCAGGCTTTATGAAAAAGATGCTCAATGAGGAAGTTATTCCAACTCTTGTGGATCATCTTGATGAGAATGATCTCAATCAGTTTGCTGCAGCAGTTAAGGATCGTTTCAACAATCCATTTGTTAATCACGAGCTTATGAGCATTTCACTTAACTCAACAAGTAAGTGGAAGGCTAGAAATATGCCTTCATTCCTTCAGTATATTGAAAAGAACGGCAAGCTCCCTGTGTGCCTTACTATGTCACTGGCAGCATACATTGCTTTCTATTCTAATGATGTTCAGGAGCTTACAGATAATGGACTTGTCTGCAAGAGACCTGCAGGTAATACATATACAGTAAGCGATGACAGATGGGCACTTGAGTTCTTCTATGATCATAAGAATGATTCAGAGGAGGAACTGGTAAAGGCTGTTCTTGGCAATGAGAAGATGTGGGATCAGGATCTTAACAAGATTGCAGGACTTACGGATGCAGTGATTGCTGACCTTAAGATGATCCATGCAGAGGGTGCTGAGAAGGCATATGCAAGCTGTCTTTGATATATTTGGAAACTAAGGAATAGCAAACAATTTTAATGTATTAATATATGTGATAAATATAAGTTATCGCAAAATATAATTGGAAACCGCCATTATTTTAAAAAAAATAGTGGCGGTTTTTTATGTTTTGTATTATTATAGTCTAAGTGAATAGGGCATCACTTTAAACTGTTAAACTTTAATTTAATAAAAAGTTCCATAAAATCTACTGTAGTGTTATTAATCTCGTATTGATTTATTTTATTCTTAGTAGTATAATTGTATACAAGTTTGAAGAAAAGTAAAAACAATGACGTTTTTGCGATTTTGGGGGAATATATATTAGTGATAAAAATGCTATTTGTATTTTCACAATACAAATAGCAATTTTTATATACTTTTCAAAATTTTAAATGGAGGAAAATTATGAAGAAGTACAACAGAGTAATCGCTTTGCTTGCTGCTACATCTATGACAGCTACTCTTATGGCTGGCTGCGGTAAGACAGAAGCTCCTGCGCAGACAACAGATACTCCTGCGCAGACAACAACTGAGTCTTCTGAGGCTACAACCACAGAGGCTACAGAAACTACTGAGACAACAGAGACAGCAGAGGTTGATTCAAGCCTCCCATCACTTGTAGGCGTTGAACCTGACACACGTGCAGCTGCTGAGGCTTTCTCAGAGCTTTGGGATGTTGACAGCTATCAGACAGAGTCATCAGAGATCTACAACAGAGCTTTCGGTGATTTCTACACAGCTTATCAGGATGCTCTTTCAGCTGAGACAATCGCTGATCGTTATGCAAAGATGGCTGTATCTGAAGCTAAGATGCTTGAGTCAGGTGTGTTCCTTCCACTTACAACACGTGGTGGTAACTACGCTATTTCCCGTATGGCTCCCGGTTCTGTAACAAGAACTCTTTGGGGTAATGATGATGAGAGATGGCACAATGCACTTGTTTGCACAGAGCTTATTGCATCTGAGGATGTTCAGGCACTCAGAGATATGCTTAACAAGCTTAAGGGCACAGGCACATACGTAGAAGAGGCTAAGAAGTACCTTGCTGATAAGGGCTATGAGCTTAAGGATTCTTACAACTATGCTAGTACTTCAGATCCTGTAACATGGGATGTACTTGCAACATCAAGACAGGCTGACAGCAGAATTCTTATTCAGCTTTATGACGGACTTACAGAGTATGACGTTGAAGACAAACAGCAGCCTGCACTTGCAGAGAGCTGGACTGTATCTGATGATGGTCTTACATATACCTTCAAGATTCGTGAAGGCGTAACATGGGTTGATTCACAGGGCAGAGAAGTTGCTGATCTTACAGCTGATGACTTTGTTGCTGGTATGCAGCACATGATGGATGCTATGGGCGGCCTTGAGTACCTCGTTCAGGGCGTTATCAAGGGAGCTGATGCTTATATCAACGGTGAAACAGCTGATTTCTCAACTGTTGGTGTAAAGGCTGTTGATGACTACACACTTGAGTACACACTTGAGCAGGATACACCTTACTTCATGACAATGCTCAGCTACGGCGTATTTGCTCCTCTTTCAAGATCTTACTACGAAGGTCAGGGCGGTGCATTCGGCCAGGGCGCTTATGCAGGACAGTATGGTACAGATGCTGACCACATCGCTTACTGCGGACCATTCATCATCACAAGCTTTACAGAAAAGAACTCAATCGTATTCAAGGCTAACCCATCTTACTGGAACAAAGACAACCAGGAGATCAAGAACCTTACATACGTATACGAAGATGGTACAGATGTAACAAAGACTTACAACGACTGCCTTGCAGGTACAGTTGATGGAACAGGTCTTAACACATCAACAATCGAGACAGCTAAGGCTGATGGCAACTTTGATAAGTACAGCTACATCACAAACACAGATGCTACATCATTCTGCGGATTCCTTAACATCAACCGTAAGGCATATGCAAACTTTAATGATGCATCTGTTGCAATTTCCGGCAAAACAGTATATGATGCTCAGAGAACTGTAATCGCAATGCAGAATGCTGACTTCAGAATGGCTGTTTGCACATCACTCGACAGAGCATCATACAACGCTCAGTCAATGGGTGAGGACAACAAGCTCAACAACCTTAGAAACACATATGTTCCTGGTAACTTCGTAACTCTTCCTGAGGATGCTACAGTTGATATCAACGGAACAGCTACAACATTCGCAGCTGGAACATACTATGGTGAGATCATGCAGGCTCAGATCGACGCTGATGGCGTTTCAATCAAGGTTTGGGATGCAGCAAACGTTACATCTGATGGTTTCGATGGATGGTACAATCCTTCATACGCTAAGGAGAGACTTGCTAAGGCTGTAGAGCAGCTTGCAACTCAGGGCGTTGAGATTTCTAAAGAGAATCCTATCCAGATCGACCTTCCTTACTTCGCAGGAAGTGAGACATATACAAACAGAGCAAACGCATTCAAGCAGTCTCTTGAGACTTCACTTGATGGAAATGTAGTAATCAACCTTATCGCTTGCGAATCTTCAGACGATTGGTACTACGCTGGATACTATCCAGATTATGGATATGAGATGAACGCTGATATGATGGATGTATCAGGATGGGGCCCTGACTATGGTGATCCTCAGACATACCTTGATACAATGCTTCCTGACTATGCAGGATACATGGTTAAGTCAATTGGTATCTTCTAATTCCAAATGATAGGTGTTAACATTTATCAATGATTTCTACAATTCGGAGAGAGTGGGAATTATTCCCACTTTCTCCATTTCTGTGAAAAGCAGTTTTATTTTATAACGTAAAAATTTATTCCAGATTAAGGAAAAAGCTATGGGTAAGTATGTATTAAGAAGATTAATTCACGGGTTGGTTTCATCATTTGTTGTTGTGGCGATCGTTATGATCATGATCTACACGATGCTTGACAAGAACCTTATTTTTGCAGCAGATAATGTATTTAAAAACTATGGAAATAACGAGAAGACTGCCTACATGTACCGCAGATGGGAAGAGTATGGCTATCTCGATAATTTTACATATACAGATTTCCTTTCACTCCTTGTTGAAAAGGGAGAGATTGACGAAGAGACTAAGACATCAGTTGCTACTGTTGGAAGAAAGCCTGAAAATGACAGCGAGAAGGTTGCTGAGTATGTTCAGAAATTCCAGGAGTATTGTGATGCAAATGGCTATACTGTAGTAAGACTTAATGCCATTATGGTATCTCCCAAGAAGTATGCTAACGGTGGACAGCAGCAGCTTTTCGCTTACAAGCCACTTCCAATTACACACAGACTTGTAACTTATATTACACATCTTATCTCTGTAGACAATATTCACTATGTTGAAGAAAATACAGGAGATGTGCTTGACGACATCGGATTAACATTTACATTGCATGATCCCGCATATGGCGGAGAGAAGTTTTCTCCTGCGATTATGGGTAATGGAACATTCCATAAATATTTGCTCTATTTCAACGACAAGTTCCCGTATATTCACCAGAATCTTGTAACAATCAAGCTTGGTGAATCATATGCTGTTAACCAGGGCGTAGATGTTTTTGAAACAATGAATAAGGCACAGGGATCATATGTTATGAGAACAATAACTTTCCCTACTGGACTTACAGAGGAATCAGCTGATGACCTTCATTCAGCTACATATGTTTCCGGTTCAATGAGTGCCAATAAAGTAAATTCAGACAGATTTACAGATGACTATACAAACGTAACTACTATTAAGTCAGGTAGATCAAAGGTGGGATATTCCTTCCTTATCGGTATTATTTCTGTGCTTCTTGCATACCTTATCGGTATCCCAATGGGTATTGCAATGGCTAAGCACAAGGACAAGCTTATCGACAAGATTGGTACTATTTATATCGTATTTATTATTGCGGTGCCTTCACTTGCTTACATATTCCTGTTCAAGGCTATTGGTGGTAAGATTGGTCTTCCTACAACCTTTGATATGGAATCAGGAAGCTGGCTGATTTATGTACTTCCTATTATTTCACTTTCACTTCCAAGAATAGGAAATGACATGAAGTGGCTTCGTAGATATATGATCGATCAGATGAATTCTGATTATGTAAAATTTGCAAGATCAGGCGGATTATCAGAAGGAGAGATCTTCAGAAAGCATATTCTTAAGAACGCAGCAATCCCGATTATTCACGGCGTTCCGGGAGCTATTCTAGGATCAATCGTTGGTGCTATTATTACAGAGCGTGTATACACGGTTCCCGGTGCAGGTAACCTGCTTACAATCGCTATCAACCAGTATGACAATGGTGTTATTGTTGGTGTTGCATTGTTCTACGCTATTCTTTCTGTTGTAAGTATCATATGCGGTGACGTACTTATTTCAATAGTTGACCCACGTATCAACTATTCAGGAAAAGCAAGATAATTTCGTTTGATTGGAGAGTAAAGAAATGGAAAACAAAGATTCTCTTTTTACTGTTGAGGGAATGACAGACGAGGAACTCTTTTCTCTTGTAGACCACAACAGTCTTGATTCAGAGAAAATCACAGCTCCAAGATATTCATATTGGAAATCTGTGTTTAGAGTATTCTTTAGAAAAAAAATAAATATTGTAATTCTTGTAATACTTGCCGCACTTATTCTGTTTGCTTATATTTATCCGGCAATCATTGATTATGATAAGTTCGGTAACCTTATGGATTCTTCAGCCAAGCACTTAAAGCCAATGGCTGCTATGAAAAAGTTTGGATATAATATCCACTGGATACTTGGTGCAGGTGCATCAGGACAGTCAACCTTTGATGCTATCTGGACAGGTTCAAGAATCTCTATTTCACTTGCATTCATTTGTGCTGCCATTAACATGACAATCGGTGTTCTTGTAGGTGCGATTTGGGGATTCTCCAAGAAGATTGATATGGTAATGATGGAGGTTTACAACATCATTGGTAATATTCCTTCAATCCTTCTTATCTCTGTACTTGTGCTTATCCTTTCACCAAGCTTTTGGTCAATGGTATTTGCGCTGACAATTACAGGATGGCTTTTTATTGCGTACTTCATCAGAACACAGGTTATCATCATCAGAGACAGAGAGTATAACCTTGCAAGCAGATGCCTTGGCACACCAATTACAAGAATTGCTACTAAGAATATTTTGCCATTTATGACATCTGTTATAGTTACACTTCTTGCTGTTGAGATTCCATCCTATATTTCATACGAGGTATTCCTTGCGTATATCGGTATGGGTATGTCAGATATGTCTCTCGGCCGTCTTATTTTCGAAGCTGAGAGTGCAATGGTTACACCCGGATGGCAGTTTGAATTCTGGAGCCCGGTTGTAATTGCTTCAATCATCACAGTTGCACTTTATGTTACAGGACAGAATTTGGGTGACGCATCAGACCCTAGAACACATATGTAAGGAATCGTAGGAAAATGGAAGACAAGAAAGTACTATTATCAGTTAAAGATCTTGAAGTTAAGTTCCGCGTTAGAGGACGTATTCTTACAGCTATTCGTGGAATTTCACTTGATATTTACGAAAATGAATCAATTGCCATAGTAGGTGAGTCCGGATCCGGTAAGTCTGTATTTACAAAGACTTTTGCCGGTATGCTTGAGACAAACGGATTTATCAGTAACGGTGATATCATTTTCAATGATGAAGAATTATCAAATACTATTGTTACTTTGAATGCTGCAGGAAAGAAAGAGCTTAACAATATTATAAATAAGCTCAATTCTTATTCATCACTTGAGCATGGAGCAGGTACATACAGAGAAATGCTTAAGCTAGAATCTCAAAAGAAGGCTAAAGAGACTCTTTCTGATGAGCAGGATCAGGAGTTCACTAAGAAGCTTGGTGACCTCAAGTTCAAGAAGACTGAGGAGTTCAACTTAAAGCAGACCTTCGACACCAAGAAGGAAAAGGATAAGATCAAAGCTTCAGAGAAGAAAATCGAAGATTTTGAACAGCAGATCAAGGCTCTTGAGAAAGAGCGTGAGGCTCTTATCAAGCAGCACAAGGATGCTGTTGAGAACGATTATGCATACCAGAACGAGTATAACAGTCGCATGGAGATGCTCAAAGCTACATATAAACAGGAGATTACCAAGCCTGTAACTATGGAGCAGATTGAAAGAAACTCTGTTCTTGGTAAGGAGATATACCTTTCAGTTGGAAGATTCTCTTATACAAAGAGAAAGAAATATGTAAATAAGCTTCTTAAAGACTTCAAGATGGCTCTCAAGATGGGAGAGGATATCGGAGATGAAGAAGTAAAGATCAAGATATTTGATAATGTTATGTATTGCAAGCTTCTTGATGAGGCTGAGACCAAGCTTCATGGTAAGATTTATATCAACCTTGCAAGAGTAACAGATCCTGCTGACTGGGGCCAGACACGTGGTAAGAAGATTGCCACTGTATTCCAGGATCCTATGACATCTCTTAATCCTATCATTACTATCGGTAAGCAGATCACTTCAATTATCATGAAACACCAGAACTGCTCAGAGGTAGAGGCAAGAGCAAGAGCTATAGAGATTATGAAGAAGGTTGGTATTCCTAACGCTGAGAAGCGTTTTGATGACTACCCATTCCAGTATTCAGGTGGTATGAGACAGCGTATCGTTATTGCGATTGCTCTTTCATGTCAGCCTAAGATCCTTATCTGTGATGAGCCTACTACAGCGCTTGACGTTACAATTCAGGCTCAGATCCTTCAGCTTCTTAAGGATCTTCAGAAGGAATACAACTACACAATCGTATTCATTACTCATGACCTTGGTGTAGTTGCTAATATTGCAGACAGAGTTGCAGTACTTTATGGTGGTCAGATTGTTGAGCTCGGAACAGTAGAAGATGTATTCTATGATTCCAGACATCCATATACATGGGCGCTTCTTTCATCACTTCCTCAGCTTGCACAGAGGGATACAGAGCTCTACTCAATCACAGGTACACCGCCATCACTTTACAATAAGATTACAGGAGATGCATTTGCTCCACGTAATCCATATTGCCTTAAGATTGATACAATTGAGGAACCACCTATGTTTAAGGTGAGCGATACTCATTATGCTAAGACATGGCTTCTCGATCCAAGGGCACCAAAGATTGAAAAGCCGGAAATTATCCGGAATATTCATGAGAAGTTTTTGAAGATTTACGATGTTACGGAGGTTTCAGAAAATGCATAATAACTCGTTTCCTGAGCATGGACCTATAGATCCAGAAACAGGTAAAGAAATACTCCTTTCCGTTAAAAATGTAGATATTACTTTTGGAAAGGGAGACAACGCTGTTAAGGCTGTTAAGGATGCCAGCTTTGATATCTACAAGGGCGAGACATTCTCCCTTGTTGGTGAGTCTGGTTCCGGTAAGACAACAATCGGTAGAGCTGTTATCAGAGTTAACCCATGTAGCGCCGGCGAGATTCAGTATAAGGGTGTTAAGATTTCCGGTGATATTTCCAAATCTCTTGACAGAGATGTAATCAGAAATATCCAGATGGTATTCCAGGATCCTGCTGCATCTCTTAATGAACGTGCTACAGTTGATTACATAATTTCTGAAGGCCTTTACAACTTCCATCTGTTCGAGAACGAAGCTGACAGAGTACAGAAGGTTGAGAAGATGATCGAAGAGGTTGGACTTCTTCCTGAGCATCTT
>JAEEGL014230388.1_pt1 | contig 15084 bp, 17 predicted proteins | sample 9134231 | NCBI WGS metagenome assembly JAEEGL01 (sample SAMN16246548, study PRJNA631951) | gut metagenome | biome: gut microbiome; feature: rumen; material: fiber-attached | host: Bos | place: Iran: Karaj | collected 2018-10 | reverse complement strand
TCCACACGCGTCCTGCTTGCATCTTTTCCGCCATATTTTGCCAAAATCAATGGAAACAAAAGTTTCCATAGTTAATCACACAAAGTATTGCCTGCGGTTTTGGCTGCATCTGGCGAAAAATCTTACGGCGCATGACGCATGATTGTTTCGTCTACTATCGAAATATGGTTTAAAGCATTATAGTTTAGTTTAACAAATATATTGTTATGATCAAGCAAATTATTTATCAGTTCTGTGTACCCGTTTTTTGGTAATCCTTGATAAGGATCGTCAAAATACTTGCTTCCATATGAAAATAAAACAGGAACCCTTTTAAAAATATCACGATCTACTTCCTCAGGTTTGATTCCCCACTGCTTAGCAGTATAAGGTGCATAGTCCTTATCATACAAAAATTGAGCAAATTTAGATATATATTCATCTCCTGATTCAAGCATTTCTATTACAGACGCACTTTTTCTTTCACCAAATACAGCTTTAATGTGCTCTTTTATTATTGAAGCTTCGTCCGGAAAGAAAATATCTACAGATGTAAAATCAAAGGAAGTGGGAACACATTTCCCGTCAATTACGGATCCACAAATCAAATTATATTTTTCAAAAGCACAAAACTTGTTAATGTAGTTCCAAACCCTATCTATTTTTGTGTGAAAAATATGAGGTCCATAAAGATGTACACGTATCCCATAATCATCTGTAAAATCAAAAAGATTACCGCCTACGTGATTTCTTTTTTCCCAAACATTGACAATGTAGCCCTTTTCTGCTAATTCATGTGCTAAAGTACATCCCACAATACCGCTGCCAACAATAAGTATTTTATCCATTATTCTTACAATCCTTTTTTATTTTTTCTATTACTTTTGAAATACCACTTTCAAAATCAACTTTAGGAGTAAATCCTGTGTCCCTGATAAGATCAGTAAGATCTATACAGGAACTTGGCAATCTATCAGTTTTATACGGTATATCTCCGATTCCCAGAGGAAGGGAAGCATCTATCTTATTGTGGATAATTTCAATATAATTACTTAACTTCCAATTGTCACCATGACCAATTCCGTATACGGAATTGGTTTTACCTCTTTCACCAATAAGATACAGGGCTTCAATTACATCATCTATATATACATAGTCACAAAATTATTCCAGATTTGAAAGTGACGGCATTTCCTTTTTCAGTAATTTATCAATAGTATAGTAAATTACATTATTATCACGTCTGTCTTCAGAGTAGATTCCAGTAATGATTGCATAGATAAACTCCATATTATTTTGAATTGCAAAAATGTTCCATAAATACCTTATTGCAACTTTAACTGCGCCATACGCGTTATCCGGAGACGGGCAGGCGTCTTTATTCAATGGTCTGTCATTGTAAAGATATTCATTTGTCGAGCCGGGAAGAATAATTCTTTTTATGCCTGTCTTTGCAGCAAGATTCATACAATTAAATGCTATTTTTAAGTTTTTTTTCTGTAAATCAAGGTCATTTCTAAACTCGGGCTTAACACCTATCCAAGCAAAATGATACATAGTATCTATTTTATTAATAGGAAACTCGTCACTATAATCCATGTCCTCATTAAGATCAATACATTTCACATGCAGATTAACATTATTTATTTCTTCAAATAAATTGCTCTCGGGATAAATTATAGCGTAAACTTCTTTGCCTTCATCCAAGAGTTTCATAACCAACTTTTCACCTATAAAACCGTTGGCACCTGTAATTAATATAGTATCCATAAGTTATCCCCTTGACTGTTTATAGATCATTTTTTTATGCTTCGTATAAAAATTATATATTTTATTTATGCCTAACGCAGAAACAATCACTATATACGGCATTACAAGACATTTATAGCGGCTTTGTGCTTCACTTATTAAAATCATACAAAAATATCCAAATATCACTAATGCTACAAACTCGTATTTTAAATTAATCTTTTTGTTCCTTGCAAATGCAATGCATCCGATCAGTGCGAAAAACATAATTAAAAAGTAGGCAAAATGAACTAATGACCAATAATCATCTAAGACAAACATGAAGAGTTCGTAATGTTGAGAATACTTGTATGTACTATCAAGAGAAGTTGTAAAATAACTCACAGGAATAGAATCATCCTGCCATGCCCAGATCATTTTTTTTAATAGATCAGGCAATATATTATCTTTATTATTCTTTAAATTCTCGATTAATAAGTCGTTAGCATATGATTTTGCAGCTTTATAATCCATTCCATTTGATAAATACTTTGAATAATATGATCGTGATAATGTTCCTAAATGAATTTGTCCCTCAGACTCAGTATTAAGCCCTATTAGCAAGTAATGAGGAACTGCAGTTTCTGAACTTAGCTTTACTCGGTAAATCTCTTCGGTATTTCTCATTATTAACTCGACAGGAGCCTTATATGCAAAAAAAACAATTAACATAATAGCACTCAAACTGATAAGGAATTTGCTTTTTTTTTCAATAATTACAAACCTCGCTATCATTACTATTGCAAAAGCTATAAGTATAACAAGGGAAAATGTTTTAAAAGAACTACCTATTCCAAGTGACACTCCACCAATTAAATAAAATAGTATGCTAAACTTTATATTTTTCGTTCTATATGCTCGAATAAACATATATAGTCCCAACGAATTAAAAAATACGGAAAGAAAATCCGGAGTACCAGTAGTAATAAAAACAATATTGCTTGGATACATAGCGTAAATAATTCCAGCTAAAATACCTATCCATTTATTATCATTGATCTCTCTGCATATTAAAAAAACAAGAGATGCAGTAAGTCCACTATACACAGCATTAATATATAGAATATTAACATATTCGTTACCAAATGTATTTAAAACTGTTCTTTCATAAATGGAAAAATTTAAATAAGAAGGAAATAAACAATAATAATTAAAATATCCTTCTTCCAAGTTCCCTTTTGCAAGTTCTAATACATTGCGAAAATCAGAAAACGGAAAAACTCTTTCGGAAAAATATATAAGTAGAAAAAACCTAATGCCGAAAGCAATAACAAAAATACTTGTAAATATGAAAAAACAACTTAATCTTTTATTTTCAATTCTTCCGGATATTTTCAAAATGGCATATGTACATGCACATATAATTGCGATCCACAGTAATAATGTGATTATTGAAATAAAAGAAAACTCAACCTTATGAAGAAAATAAAAATCTAATGTATGATTTTCTATGATATTTCCCCAACCGCCAAACATATAAACAAGTGAAAATATAACGGCAATTGTTAATGGGAAAAAAATAATAATAATATTGAATAAACGTATGGTTTTTTTACTTAATCCTGATATGGATGAACCTAACTTAGTACACGCAGCTTCATGAAAAAGTGAGTGTACCATCGCTGCGTTTTCTGTCTTATTGCCTTGGTAGTTTTTTTTGCCTATCATTGTTAACACATCCTTTTTTTTACACAACAATGTCCATCGCCAATTTTTTTCTGATCTGACACATTTTATCACTTGAATGTTTTTGTCATTGAAGATTGCATAGATTATAACGATTGTTTTGATTGCTATAATTCATATTCTTTACTCAAACTTCACCACATCAAAAATCAGCCAGAAGTCCGCCGATAGAGGCGAAATAGGAAATCCATTATTACGCAGCCTGAGCAATATGCAAAGAATCACGCAAACAGAAAGGTAAACGGATAACAAAATTGTGGGCAATTAATTGATCTGCTCATCTGTCAAATGCAGAAATTTCTGAACGCTGTCAGTGAAAGCCTGAAAAATAATAGCCATTGACTGATTGAAAGTAAGGAGTATAATGAACTATGAAACAAATGCTAAAACTCATAACTTTTTGATCTTTTGCTTACGATATTATAGAATAATCATAAAGAATTGTCAATATTAACTACCATCAATATTATTTCAACGCACAAATTTAATATTTTGTTCATACTGTTTTTTGGAGACATTTACTTTGCGCTTTGCTTATCCTTTCGCTAAGTTTAGATATTAACTCCATAAAATAATCTCTCTTGTCTCTAATCACTTTTTTGCAGCCTGTTTTCATTATTTAAGCTTTTTCCAATGCCTCTTTTAATTCAGACGTTTCCATTGCTCTTATACTTCTCTCCGGTTGAAAGAAAACAAATTTTAGCCGGAGAGTTGTATAAAGCAGAACTGACTGACCGTATATTCTTATTCTTCCAAGAAGTCAATGCGAAACCTGTTGTATTCCACCGGAAGTACAACCTTGACGATATCAATATATCCGTGGAAGTTATCGTGGATACACTACCGTTAAATAAGTCCGGTTAATTTGCCAACGTTATAGTAGTTGAACCCTGCCGCTGTGTTTTTTCTTTTTATGCCTTTTTAAAAACATCTCTTGACAAAGGGCGGAGCTTAGTGTATAATGCTATGGAAACTGTATTAAATGATACATTTTTCCGAGGAAAGGCAGGCAGGTTGATTTGAAAAAATGCGAGCCGAATGTCCGTGATTACGAAATCGCGGGCGGCTGCGCGCTGTTCGCAGGCTGCGGCGCGGAACAGATACGCGGCTTTCTTGACGATTCCGGCGTGAGTGTGTTTTCGTTTTCGGGAAACGAACCCGTTCCTGCCGAAATGAGGAAAAACTCCTGGAGCATAATGATTTCCGGTTCGGTGAGAATATATTCGGGCGACGACGACGACGGCGGCGTTTGCAAAACGCTGCTTAATGCCGTGGGAAGCGGTCAGCCGTTCGATATCGCTTCGCTCGCCTGCCGCGGCGCGGATCCTGTCGCTTCCGAGGTCAGAGCCGCCGGAAAGTGCCGCGTGATGTTCATTGGCGCAATGGAGCCTATGCGCCTTATGTCACTTTATCCTCAGATCGCCGCCAACATTATGGATTTCTTCTGCGGACGTGTCGCCTTCCTCAACCGCAAAATCCGCACGCTCTCCAAGGGCTCCGTCGAACGCAGGCTAACCGACTTCCTTCTCGGTGAATTCAATACGGACAACGGAAAGCCTGAGGTTGTTATCAAAAGCTGCGCGGAGCTTGCCGTCCGGCTCAATGTCTCCCGCGCTTCGCTCTACCGCGCCCTCGCTGCTCTCGAACAGTCCGGCGTTATCTCACGCAGGGGCAAGGTCATTGAAATTCTCAATCCTCAGTCCCTTTGAGACTTGCGCGCTTTGCTTTGATTGAATGACAGGCGTTTTGACGCTTGTTATACAATATATTTTTATTTTATAGGAAGGAATTGTATCTATGAAAACAATTTCAAGAATCTCAGCGGTTGTCATGTCGCTGGCAATGATGGTATCCCTCGCCGCTTGCGGCACGGACAAAAAGGACGGGAACGTTTCACCCTCTGACGATGCTTCCAATCTCTCCACTGTCTCTACACAGGTCAGATTCGGCGCTCTTTACGGTCCCACAGGCGTTTCCCTCGCCAAGCTCGCAAGTCAGAAGGCTACTATTGCCGAGCCTTACAGCGACGGTAAGAATATTTATTCCAATTCCTACGCCGCCGACTATGCCGAAGAGCCTACCCAGATGGTAGCTAAAATTTCTTCCGGCGACGTTGACGTGGCGTGCGTTCCCACCAACCTCGCCGCAAAGCTCTACAAGGTCACCGGCGGCAATATCAAGGTCGCTGCCGTCAGCACTCTCGGCGTCCTCTATATGATTGACACTTCAGGCGAGGTCAAGTCGGTAGCTGACCTCAAGGGCAAGACCATTTACGCGCCCTCCGGCGTTCAGGGCTCCAACCCCGAATATATCCTGAATTTCGTCATCGAAAAGAACGGTCTTGACGACGTTAAGGTTAGCTACGAATACTCCGTCGATGAGCTTACCGCTAAAATCGTCAGCGGAGACGTGCAGACTATTATGGTTCCGGAGCCTAAGGCTACCGCTATCAAGGGTCAGCTCAAAAAGGCTGAGAAGGAATTCTCTGTCACCGATATCCAGGCTGAATGGAACAAGGTATGCGATACTCCCATAGCTCAAGGCGTCGTTATCGTCCGCACCGATTGGCTCAAGGATAACGAGGGCGCTTTCAGGACATTCCTTAACGACTTCGCAGCTTCCTCCGACGCCGCTATCAATGATATCGACAACACCGTTTCCGCTGTCGTCGAGCTGGGCGTTATCCCCAACGAGGCTCTCGCAAAACAGGCTATCCCAAATTGCAATATTGTCAGCGTGACCGGTGAGGATATGAAGAAATCCGTCGCGGGCTTCATCGACGTGCTGCTCAACGCGGATCCTCAGTCCGTGGGCGGTTCTGCTCCGGACGATGAATTCTATTATGTCGGCTGAGAAACGGAGTAAATTTAAAAAATTCATGATTAAGGCGGCTGTCGCGGCACTCTGGCTTGTGCTGTGGCAGCTTGTCTGTTTGATCGTGAACATGGAGCTGCTCGTCGCGTCCCCTTTGAATGTCGCTCGCCGCCTGTGGGAGCTTTCCCGCACGGCTGAATTCTGGAAATATTCCCTTTTCTCTCTCGGAAGAATCACTGAGGGATTCCTTCTGGGAAGTATCACCGGCGCGGCTCTCGCTGTATTATGTCACAAGTCCGGATTCGCACGCGAATTCTTCTCCCCCGCTGTCACTCTTATTAAATCCACTCCCGTCGCTTCATTCATCATTCTGGCTCTCGTATGGCTCACGGGACAGCGCGTTCCGGTATTCATATCCTTCCTGATGGTGCTGCCCGTGGTCTACGGCAACGTATTTCAGGGTATCCGCGAGGTTGACCCAAAGCTCCTCGAAATGGCAAGGGTCTACGGAATGAACCCGAAAAAACGTGTGATGAAAATATACGTTCCCTCCGTGCTGCCCTACATGATGGCGGCGTGCCGGACCGCTCTCGGTCTTTCATGGAAGGCGGGCGTCGCTGCCGAGGTTATCGGCGTGACAAGGGACTCCATCGGCCGTCAGCTCTATTATTCCAAAATCTATCTCGAAACCGCTGACCTCTTCGCTTGGACCGCTGTCGTGATAATACTCAGTATTTCGCTTGAAAAATTCCTTATATGGTCGGTCGGACATATATGCGGGAAGCTTCATCTCGTCAGGAGGGATTCAAATGCCGCTAAGATTATGTAATATCTTCAAGTCGTTCGGCGAAAAGCAGGTGCTCGCCGACTTCTCAATGGAAGTCCCTGACGGCGGGCGCGTCTGTCTGCTGGGCGCTTCCGGCGGCGGCAAGACTACCGTCCTCAATATTATCGCCGGACTTATCTCCCCCGACAGCGGCAGCTTAGAACTTCCCCCGGGCAGTATATCATATGTTTTTCAGGAATACCGCCTGCTCCCGTGGCTCACCGCCGAGGAAAACATCACCGCCGCCGCCGGCTGTTCAAAGGAGCGCGCACGTGAGATTCTCGCGGCAATGGAGCTTGCCGGCGAGTCGAAGAATTATCCTGAGGATTTTTCCGGCGGCATGAAGCAGCGTGTGAATATTGCCCGTGCGCTCGCCCGCGATTCCGCGCTTATTCTGATGGACGAGCCTTTCAAGGGACTGGACCCCGGACTCAGGGAACGCGTCATCAACCGCGTGGACGAATTCTGCGCGGACAGAACCGTCGTTCTTGTCACTCATGATATTGCTGAATGTGACATGATGAAATGCAATAAAATTTATGAAATATGACGTGTGAGTAAAAAATCCACCCTTGCCGAAAACCTTCTTTTCGTTAGAATGCACAAACGCGCTTTAATCGGCTAAATTATTAATAGACACTATTTCCTGTTAAATCTTAAAATCGCAATATTTATCGTTATTTAATAAGTATTTATCGGACGTCGGTGATTACTTTTTGAAAAATTTGATAAAAATTCAAAAAACAAAAAAAATATATTGAAATTCGATAAATGATGTGATATACTATTAACAAGCAAAAGGCATGAGCCTGTTGCTGTGATTGTCAGGTGATTTGAAGGGGGTATTTGTCATGGTTAACGTGCGTGAGAGCTACACGGGCACGCTTTATTTCGACGACTTACGTATCAGGACAAAACCTGTTTACACAATTCTCAAAAGATTGTTTGATATCTGCGTTTCCGCGGCGGCTCTCGTTTTTCTTCTTCCGCTTTTCGCAGTCGTTGCCGTTTTGATAAAGCTCGATTCCAACGGCTCCGTTATTTTCAGCCAGAAGCGCGTCGGTAAGAACGGCAATCTCTTCAAGGTCTATAAATTCCGCACAATGAAGGTTAACGCTCCCCACGAAACCGCTACCTCCGATCTCTCGGATCCTTACGCTCACATCACAAGGGTGGGCCGCGTGCTGAGAAAAACCTCCATCGACGAGCTTCCGCAGCTTTACAACGTCCTCAAGGGCGATATGAGCCTTGTCGGTCCCAGACCGCTTATCATGGGCGAATCCGATGTGCATAAGCTCCGTATGCGCGAAGGCGTTTACGACGTCCGTCCGGGCGTGACCGGCTGGGCGCAGGTCAACGGGCGCGATTGCGTTCCCGCTGAGGAAAAGGTCTACTTCGACAAGGAATATGTCATAAAGCGCTCCGTCATTTTCGACGTGTTCATTTTCGTCAAAACAGTCATGGTCGTCGTTGGCGGTCAGGGATATGTCGAGGGACGCAAAAATTAGCAATAATTAAATTTTGTATGTAATCAAAAAGACTGCCTCAAACGGAACGGCAGTCTTTTTTTATTGCATTTTTCTGAAATTTTCGTCGCACGAATGAGAAAATAAGTGGAAATGGTATTGACAAATCCAGAATATAAGACTATAATATACATGAGATTCCGTAAAAGGAACTTGATTGTATACTCTAAGACTGCCGCAGCATACGCCAAGCAGCCGGAAAAAAGGGATGTGTTCTTATGCCAAGACCGAGAAAGACTGGGCTTGATTACTTTTACAAGGACGTTCACGATTGGGACGAAATTGCCATTATGGAGCTGATGCAGAAATACGGCCCCACGGGCTACTGCGTTTACGACGTGGTTCTCAGCAAGGTGTACGCCAACGGGTATTTTCTGGAGATTCCGCTGGACGTGCTGGCTTGCTATGTTGTGCGAGCTATCGGCAACAGATGGCTCAGGGACAAGGATATGGCTTTACAGGTGATAGAATACTGCGCCGAAATCGGTTTGTTTGATTACAACCTCATGAAGCGCTCTGTTGTAACCTCCGTGGAAATTCAGCGGCATTATTCGCAGGTAACCGCAAGAAGCAAGGCGGACAAAAGCAAATACTGGCTTCTTGACAACGTGGATTGCGCTGACAAAACCAATTGCGTCAATAACCCCGCTGAGAAACCGGAGATTTACACAAATGAAGTTCAGCCCTTCATTAACGGAGTTTCCGCAGCAAAAACCCCTGAAAAAACAGCGGAAATGCAACAAACAAAAGAAAACAAAACAAAAGTAAACAAAACAAAAGTAAACGAAAGCAAAGTAAACGAAAGCAAAGCAAACGAAAGCAAAGCAAACGAAAGCAAAGTAAACGAAAGCAAAGCAAACGAAAGCAAAGCAAACGAAAGCATAGCAAACAAAACAAAAGAATATGAAAGCATAGCAAACGAAAGCACAGCAAACGAAAGCATAACAGAAAGCGAAAGCTGCTTTTCTGCCGCTGCCGACGCCGACGCCGACGCCGACGCCGCCACAAAACGGATAGAGAATGCTTTTGCCGCCGTTACCGGACGCCGCTTCAGGCATTCCGATATTCTGGCGATAGAAGAAATGTATCTTTTCGGAGCGGACAGCGAAACCATAATTAATGTGATAAATGATATCGGCAGAAGAGGTATAAAGGATATCGGCTCAATGAGATATTTTCTGCCTATAGTTCGCAATGAGATGAAGCAAATAAATAAAAACAGAAGCGGCAGAAACATTCCGCAGCCAATCAGGACAAACGAGGAAAAAGGGTTTCTTCCCGAAACGTCAGATACCGCACAGATAGAAGCCGTGCTTGACGCTGAATGGCTCGCGACTATAAGCAAATATAAGTCCGCGCCGGACGATAAATTCGTATAACGGACAGTATTTAATTTTACGCTTCAATATTCGCTTCGGCTCGCGCATTCAGGCTCATATCGGCAATATTGCCACTCAGATATTCATAATATCCCTGCGCTCCGATCATCGCCGCGTTGTCGCCGCAGAGCGATAGCTCCGGATAGTATAATTCCAGCCCGCGTTCACGGCAAAGCTCCTCCATTCGCCTGCGGAGAAGCGAATTCGCAGATACTCCCCCCGCAAGCACAAGTCTGCTCTGCCCGGTGTCTTTCGCGGCAAGGAGAAAGCGTTCGGTGAGAATATTCACTACAGATTTCCGCACCGACGCTGCCATGTCCTCACGCGGAACTTCTATTCCTTTTTGCTGCATATTATGTATCGTATTTATCACCGCTGTCTTTAAGCCTGAAAAGCTGAAATCATACGGCGAGCCATTCACCTTGGGTACGGGAAATTTGAACGCGTCGGGATTGCCGTTTTCCGCCAGCTTGTCCATGTGGACTCCCCCAGGATACGGCAGTCCTATTGTACGCGCCGTCTTGTCAAACGCTTCGCCTGCCGCGTCGTCCCGCGTTCTTCCGATAATTCTCATTGTGGTGTAGTCTGTCACTTCAACTATATGGCTATGTCCGCCCGAAACTACAAGGCAGAGAAACGGCGGCTCCAATCCGGAATGGGAAATGTAGTTCGCCGCAATATGCCCGCGCAGATGATGCACCGCAACCAGCGGCTTGCCACAGGTCAGCGACAGCCCTTTCGCAAAGCTTACCCCTACCAGCAGCGAGCCGATAAGTCCCGGATATGCCGTGACCGCTATAGCGTCGATATCGCTGATTTTCATGCCGGCGCGCGCGAGCGCTTCACTCGCTACGTCCGATATCGCTTCACAGTGCATTCGTCCAGCTATTTCGGGCACGACCCCGCCGAATTCCACATGCCGGAATACCTGCGAGGCTACTACGGAGGAATGCACCCTTCTGCCGTCCTCCACTACGGCAGCCGCCGTGTCGTCGCATGAGGATTCTATTGCGAATATTTTCATTGTTATTTTTCAGTTCCTTTCTGTCAGCGTGCGCGCCGCGCTTCTGCCTGCCAAAATGCCGCTGCTCCACGCCCATTGCAGATTGTAGCCCCCGCAGAAGCCGTCCGCGTCGAGTACCTCCCCCGCCGCGTATAGCCCTCTGCACAGCCGCGACTGCATTGTAAGTCCGTCGAATTCCGAGAGTCTCACGCCGCCGCTTGTCACCTGCGCGCTGTTCCACTGGGGCTTGCCGCTCACGGGAAACCGCCATCTCTTGATTATTGACGATATCCGGCGTATGTCCGTATCCGAAAGCTCCCCAGCCCCACGCGAAAGCGGCGTGAGTCCCGCCTGCTTGAGAATGCACATTCCTATGCGCTTATTGAATACGCCCGTGAGGAAATTTTCAAGCGTCAGGTGCGGCAGCAGCGTTCTCCGCTTTGTGAGCATACGGATAATTCCTTCGCCGTCGCGTTCGGGAAGCATGTCAAGCTCTATCCGCAGATCCCTGCTCCCGATATTCGCCGCCGCTGACGATAGCTGAAATATTACTATCCCTGAAAGCGCTTTGTCCCCGAATTGCACCTCGCCTGTGTCAGAAAAAATCTCGCCGCGCCCGTCGCACAGTACCGCCTTGGCATGCGCACGTATTCCCTTGAGCGAGCTGAGATGCGGCGATTCTACCGGTATCGGACAGAGCGATGGGTTCAGCTCCGTCACGCTGTGTCCCAGCCTGTGAAGAAGTTCATAGCCCCAGTCCACTCCGCCCAGATTCGGCGCGGCTTTCCCTCCGCAGGCGACTATCACCGACTTCGCGCGCATTCCTCCCGTGGAACACGTCAGCCGGAACCCTTCGTCGTCCGGCTCTATCCTCTCTACACGACAGCCGCACACCTCCGGTATATTCAGCCGCGCAAGCTCTAAACGCAGCAGATCCAGCACCGCTGACGCCTGTCCGCATGCCGGATATATTCGCCCTTCGTCCTCTTCACGCCAGACAAGTCCCAGCGTTTCAAAAAAACTCAGCGTATCTTCGACATTTACGCCGCTGAAAACCCGACTCAGCGTGTGAACGGAATCTGTGTGATATTTATTCGGAATCGCGTTGCGGTTTGTGAGGTTGCACCTTCCGTTGCCGGTGGCAAGCAGCTTCTTTCCGCAGCGCGGCTGCGCGTCGATAAGGGCTATCCTCCCCTTTGCACCAAGCTCACGCCCCGCCGCCGCTGCCGCCGCAAGTCCTGAAGCCCCTCCGCCTATCACCGCTATATCAACTTCATACGTATCGTTTGCTTTTAATGTGATGCTTTGCATTATATTACTTCCTTTGAGTAGTTGGATAGTTATATAACTTTACAGTATTCCTACGGCTTTCATAACGTCGAGCGCAACAAAGCCGCGGGGTCTGTCGCCGTTTACCACGTAATCCGCCGCTTCGCGGTAGATGGCTTCCCGCCGTGCGTAAAGCTCCCTTATCGCTCCGAGCTTATCGTCGCATTGCAGCAGCGGCCGCGTTGTGTCGTATTTCAGCCGTTCATATATTACCTCCGGCGGCACGTCGAGCAGCACAAGCTTACAGCCCTCCCGCAATGCTTCTATATTCCGGCGGAATGTCAGCGCTCCTCCTCCCGCTGATATTATCAGACGCTCCTTCCCCGCAAGCTCCACGCATATTTCATGCTCGCGGTTCCGGAAGTATTCCTCTCCATGCTTTGAGAATATTTCGCTTACGCTCATTCCCTCTCTCTTCTCGATGAGCGCGTCTGTGTCTACAAGCTTCCTGCCTGTCTTTCGGGCAAGCTCTGTCCCTACTGTGCTTTTTCCGCACCCCATGAATCCGAACAGCACTATGTTTTTGTTCATCATTTTCTGCGTTACCTCGTTTTTTTGTGGTTTTTTGTTTTGCAAATGGGAAGAATTTTCTGTTTCAGAACAATGCTATATTATTTGGACGCTTTTTCGGTTGCGCCTTCATTCTTCTTTTTTCCATGCGCGTTGAGGCGAGGGGCTCTTCGCGCTATCATTTTTCCTGTTGCGTTAATTACCTCTGAAATTCTCGTTCATGTACTCCGTCGCTGAGGTTATTACCTTCACTACCTCTTCCGACTCGAATTTTACCCCTAACCATATCTCCTGCGCCGCCGCCGCCTGCCACACAAGCATCGGCATTCCTCCCTGCGCTTTACAACCCAATTCCCGCGCCGCTTTGATAAGCTCCGTGTTCTCCGGATTATATACCGCGTCGAATACCGCTTTACTTCTCCCCAATACTTCCTTTGCTACCGGCATGGCGTTCGTCCTTGGATACATCCCTACCGGAGTCGCGTTTATCAGAAGGTCGTATCCACCCTCAAGCCCGCCGATATCCTTCACATTCGCTCTGAATTCAGGATGGTGCTTCCTTATGTCCTCTATTATCCTCTCCGCTGAAGCCTTGTCGCTTTCCAGTACTCCGAATGTCACTTCACACCCTGCCCGGGCGGCTTCACCTGCGAATACTCTGCTCACTCCTCCCGCTCCTAACACGCAGACCTCTCCGCTGAGTTCTATCCCCGCGGCACCCAGCGCCCGTACAAAGCCTGTAGGGTCGGTCGTCCTACCTGAACGGTCAGCGCACCTTACCGTGTTAACTGAACCGTATTCCTCCGCTACTCCCTCTATACTGTCCAGATAGGGTATTACCGCCGATTTGTACGGAATCGTCACGTTGAAGCCGTCAAGCTCCCTCAGCAGCCGCGGTATCTCTCTGTCCAGCGCGTCCGGCTGGATATCCTCTGTCGTGTATTCCCCGTCAATGCCGTTCAGCCTGAACAGTTCCCTATGTATGAATGGCGACATTGTGTGTCCTATCGGATGTCCTATTACTGCGAAATGCTTTTTGCTCATTGCTTTCTTCTCCTGTCTTTTTTTAAAAAAATTAAAATTATAAAAATTTTGATTAAAGATATTGACAAATGCGCTTTATGCTAATAATATCTTAGTAGTGGCTTTTTCTGGAAAATGAATTATTCCGCGCTTATGCTGCCGGTCTCTATTATGATAGCATATGTGCGGGCAGAATTCAACTTTTTTTACGGCAAAGCCCGCATTATCCTCAGAGGGAGGTGTTTTTTGTGGTATTTGAAAAGGTCAGGGATATTCTTGCGGCACAGTTTGACGTTGAGGAGGATTCTATTACTTTGGAAACCGATATTCTTGATGACCTCGGCGCCGATTCTCTGGACGTTATGGACCTTATGATGACTTTGGGCGATGAGTTCGATATGCAGGTTGATGATTCCGAAATCGAAAACATCACAACCGTCGGCGCTCTCGTCAATTTCATCGAAGCTAATTCATAATTCCACCCGCTTTTCAGTCGTCAGGCTGTTCTTTACTCGTAAAGAAAATAAACAACGGATACCTTCCTCGACTTTTGTCGGCTTTCGGGACGGTATCCGTTATTTATTGGGAATAGAGGGTTTATGAAAGAGTTTTTTTTTAAGATTTTCTTCGTTCATGACCAGTAGCGCCAGTCAACGTCATACGATATGTTTATCCAGTCGCCGTTTTCATCGCGCCTGTAGGCTGTATACGGCGGGGAGTCAAGCAGCTTCAGCGTCTCCGGACAGTAGTTCACTACCGTATTGAGGTCGTATACGCCGTTGAAGCGTGAATCCGAGAGGTAGTCGTCGCTCTCTGTGCCGGAAAAGAATCTCCACCCGCTGTCGTAATGCCACGACGGCATTACACGGTACACTATCGACACCGGCATTCCGTCTACAAGCACTGTGTCAGGCGCTATGCACAGCCCTTTTCCACGTACAAGGGGCTTCAGCTGCTCACGCGGTATCTTGAAGTTCTTCGCTGCCATGATCTTACTTCCTTCACATTATCCTGTTTTTAGCATACAGTATAAATTCTTATTTTTTTACACTAATTTGTAAATTTAATATAAACAAATGCAAATGTGAGCTTTGTTCTCTTTATGGAAATCATTTTTGAGGGAAGCGTTGTTGGTATTCGCCTTTCCTCTTTGTTTGGCTTGGCGCGTCTTGCTTTTGGTGGGTGGTGCTTTGGTATTCGCCTTTCCTCTTTGTTTGGCTT
>JAEEGL013128117.1_pt1 | contig 15084 bp, 15 predicted proteins | sample 9134231 | NCBI WGS metagenome assembly JAEEGL01 (sample SAMN16246548, study PRJNA631951) | gut metagenome | biome: gut microbiome; feature: rumen; material: fiber-attached | host: Bos | place: Iran: Karaj | collected 2018-10 | reverse complement strand
TTTGAGTTGCAAGATATGTAAACCATCTATATCATGAGGAATCATCTCCACCTCTGGCAGGGGATCCATGTAGTCACGAATCCTGCTACTGATAGTCTCGCAAACATGTTGCACGTCATCAAGTCCTTTTACGACGCCGTCATTATCAATGCCGAAGAAAAAGGAGCCACCCAAGCCATTGGCAAAAGCACTTACACTCTTCAGCCAACTCTTAGGTTTCTTCTCTTCAAGCATCACCTTGAAATCGTATGAAGTACATTCTGCTATCAGAGTTTTTAATTCCATTTGATATATATGCTCGTTTATTACTTTGCAAAGGTACTGGTTTTTCTTTAAAAAGCACCTGCTTTTGCCGATTTTCTTCAAAAAAATAGAAGATCTCATATCTTTTAATCCAAATTATGCTAGTTTATTACTTTTTTATCGGAATAAATCAGTAAATTTGCACCAGAATTTAATAAGTTAAATGATGGAGAATTTGAATCGACTTAAAGCAGTGCTCGCTGATTCTGGAAAAACCAACAAGTGGCTTGCAGAACAACTGAGTAAGGATCCTGTAACTATATCAAAGTGGTGTACAAATACTGTTCAACCAGATTTGCAAACACTGTCAAAAATATCAAAACTTCTTGATGTTGACATTCGAGAGTTGTTGGTAAGCAACAAATAAGAGTTGTGGTATATGTAAGTAGAGAGAAGCATTATGAACATAAATCTAAGGCTAATAGTTTTTCGTCTTCTATTATTCTTAAACAGAGAAACAGAAAGGACAGTAATACCCTATATGTAAAGTAGTTCCTTTTTACTTATAAATAGAATTGTATAGATGGGCTTTTTTGAAAATATAATACTTAAATTAACAGGAAGGGACGATAATTCTCGTATGCGCAAGGTAAATAAAGAGTTAAACGAACTCCGTTTACTAAAGCAAAACCTTGACGGGCAATTAGATCACCTTCGTTCTTTAGCAAATCCTGACAAATCGAAATTTATATTATCAAAGATTGATGATATAAAAATAGATATTGCTATATTCTCCCCTCGTTCTCTCGGTCATCATGTGACCATGGCCGATCTATATGAGAGACGACTCGAAGCAGAAAAAGAACGCATTAGACAACTTCGAATTGAAGTTGAGAGAATGTTTTCGTTAGCACAAGATTTACTTAGAGAAGATGAAGTGGAAGGTGCTGAAGAAACTTTATATCAAGCCTCACCTCTGATTAAAGAAATCAAAGACGAGACCTTATCGTCAAATTATGAAGATATGCTCTCTGATATAGCAGATCTTAAAGAAAGGATGCGAATACGCGAAATTGAACGTCAGAAAGCGGAAGAAGAACGATTGGCGCAAGAAGAACTTCAGAGACAAGAAAACATAAGACTTCAGCAAGAACTAGAAGAACAAATACGGATAGATAGGGAACGTCAGGCGAGAGTATATGAAGAAAATCTTGCTAATGAGGAGCAAATCATTCAAGAAGAGCGCGAAAGACTGACTATACTAGTTTCTCAACCCAAAGTTAATCCACAAAGGTACTTGAATTTTTTAAGAATGAATCATGTAGAATGTTTCTATCACTTTACGGATGAAATGAATCTGAACTCTATTCGTAGATATGGTGGATTATATTCCTGGTTTTATTGTGAACGACATAACATCCAGATTCCTAATGCTGGTGGTGATGCGCAATCAAGAAATCTTGATCGAAGATATGCATTGGAAGATTATGTAAAACTAAGTTTCTGCTCGGATCATCCCATGGCCTACAGAAAACATCAAGAAGGGGCGGGACTGGTTTTACTGAAAATAAAGATTGATGTGGCAGGGTTTAAAGAGACTGCTTTCTCTGATATGAATGCAACAGATTCCGATCATACACATGGAACCGATTATGAAGATTTAGAGAGGATTAATGTGGCAGCCACAAAAGCTAGTCATGTAAGTCGTGACCATCCATATTTTCACATGCATCAGGCGGAATGTATGGTTAAAACTTTTATTCCTATTGAATATATAGTAAATATTGACAATCCGCAGCGAATGGTCTTTTAATCAATTGAATTATGATTTACATAGAAAACAAAAGAAGAAAAATAGAAAAGATTAGAGAACAATATCCAGAAGCGGACATTTTGGATATAACCTCTAGTTCTACGGCTCGATATGCTCAGATGCTGAGTCCGTTCTATCCTCATGGTAACATACCAATTCCTCTGGAATCAAGAGGGCTGAAGGCCACGTGCGTTGAAGCCATTTGGCAGGGGTTGAAAGTATTTGATTCTGAAGATGTAAGTTTTTCAACATTCAAGAATGACACGATGAAAAACTTAAAAAGAACTGTTCGGAAACTCGGTGCTCCTATAGGACATAGAAATGGTGCCTATGGGGATAAACTCTTAAACTACTTTGACGCAAGGATGAAGATATATCTTCCGACATATAAGTGGGTATTGGATAATGTTGCTGAAGCACATGATATCGTTAAGAGGATTGCTGAAAGAGCAAAAACGCATGATATAGTATTTCTTGACTACAATACGAATGAAGATTTCAGAGATATTTCATCACCATTATCTCATGCCGGATTGGTTAAACTTTATATTGAGGGAACATATCCGGACACAAATGAGGAATATAAACCTTTGACAGATGAAGAAATAAAAGAGAAGAAAAAATCATCGAAAGGCGCAAAAGAAGTAATAAAACAACTAAAATTATTATAGTATGAAAGATTATCTATCTAGTTTGGGTCCTTTAGAAACAGGACTACTTATCGCCGCTGTGATAATCGTGGCGTGCGTGTTAGTGCTTCAATGGTACTTTTATAGCAGCACCAAGAAGAAAATTTCACAGCTTAAGAATTTTTTTCCTAGCGCAGGTCTCACTATTGTTCAGACCTCAATTACTAAGGAAGATCTAAAAACTAATGAAACGCTTGATAAGTTTATTGCCAATCCTCCTGCCAGACATAAGGATGTGGCTCCTACTGTAGTAATTGGTGACGAAGAAGATGAATATGATGATAATGTAGGGGAAGATGAACCTGAACCCATTGAATACACAGATATAGACTTAGTAAAAGTTAGCCGTAGTAGCTTACCCTTTAAGGAAATCGTTTATGAAACTAATGCCTATCTATGTAAGAATGTTGGGACATCGGCTGATTTTTCAATTTTGCAGGATATCTGTGAACGTAAGTTGGAAGCTCTTGAAACTCAGATTTCCAACTCTATAAATGTTCCTCTATACTTAGGACTTGCCGGTACATTCATTGGTATTATTACAGGTTTAGCAGGTATTGCTGGGAATGTGAATGATTTGTTTGCCAATGGAAACATGAATCCATTGATAAATCTGCTGATAGGTGTTGTTATAGCAATGATAGCAAGTTTTATTGGTCTTGCTTTAATAATACACAATTCTTCGGTTAAATATAAGGATGCCCTTGATTATTGCGACAAGAACAAGAATGTATATTATGATTTCTTACGCAGAGAGCTGATGCCATCTCTCTCAAATAGTATGGCATCCAGTCTTAATTCTCTAAAGTCTGTATTGGGAGAGTTTATAGGTAAGTTCGGTCATAATCTTGATGCATATGCAAACTCAGCAGAGTTATTGAATGACAACATCAAGCAACAACATCTGTTATTGGTTGAAATAAACAGAATGAAAGAGAAAGAGGTTGCTGTCGAAGTTGCTCAGACTTTTAAGGACTTGAAAGATTCTGCTGAGTCTTTATCAATTTTCCGCTCTTATCAAGAGAATCTCAATGGTACAATACAACAGGTGTCTACGGCTGTATCTCGTATTGATACTATTATCTCGACATTCCAGAATTTTGCTGACAATCTTAAAGTTGTTGTGGAAAATCAAGCAACAGCTGGCGAATTGCAAACACAATTCCGTGAGGCAATTGAGAGACATTTCCCAACAGGTTCTGAAGCAAGGCAAATGTGGAGAAAACAGTTCGATGACTTATCCTCAGATGCCTCTAATGTGTCTTCAGAACTTAATAGACAGCTTAAGGCTTCTACCGAGTACATACAATCATTCGTTAACGAAAATAAGGAAGCTTTCAATTCCCTGTCTCAACTGAATCAAGTGATTAATAAACTTGTTGAATATGCAAATGTACAAGCTACTTGCTACACAGATTTAAAGCAAGAGATTCAGACCCTCAAGCAGGAACAAGTGAAGGCACAACAGAATGCAGCAACTCTTAATACCAATCTCTTAACAGCGGTACGAGAAATGATAGCTGCGGTTAAGTCTATAAAGAACTAATTATGGCAAAAGCGAAGCAGAAAGACCCGTTTTGGACGAGCTATTCAGACTTGATGACAAGCCTGTTCTTTGTCATGCTTGTTCTTTTTATCATATGTTTAATTAAAGTAGGGAAGGCAAACGCTGATTTGCAAACTGCACTTAATGACGCAAATGTTACCATTGAACAGCAAAATCAAATTCTCAAGTTAGACTCTCTGTTTGATGCTCTTAGCAAATCTACCTCTTTGGAATATGATGAAGAAAAGAAAATGTTCTATTCTCCAGAATTCAATAATATTGAGATTTTTGAATCAAATAGCGATGTCATTTTGGATACATGTTTAACTCGCATCAACAAGGTTGGTGCTGACCTGGATCAAATATTGGAAGAATTATACGAAAATAAGGATTTCCATTATCAACTTGTAATAGAAGGTAATGCTGCCATTCCTTGGAGAGATTTGCGAGCTAACACTTTCAATCCTGACAATCAAGAAATGTATAAGTTGAGTTATCGACGTGCGTTGGCACTTTACAATCAATGGAGGAAAGAAAAGCATGATTTCAGGAAGTACAATACCGAAATAATAATTGCTGGCAGTGGTTTCAATGGTATTAATCGAGACAGGAGAAATGAAGATTTCAATAAAAGATTCATCATCCAGATTATTCCTAAAATAAGTAGGCCAACTCCTAAAAATCAAAAACAATAAAGACTATGATTATTATTTTAGTCCTAATTATCGTTCTCGTTCTTCTTTTGGCTATGATGCTTAAAGCATTCAAGCCAAAAGAAGATATGTTCGTATATAATATAATTAAGAAATATCCGAGGCACGTTTCCGCTCTTCTCCATAAAGAAAACATTAGTAATTCATCGCAACTTACTGATGAAGATAAGAAAAAAATAAGTTCTTTATCCGATCAAGAATGGGAAGAATGGGAAATGATGATATCCCAAGTAACAAAGTTAGCAGAAAAATACACTATAGTATTCGATGATTTTGTTACTGAAGTAGTACCCACTGTTTATAAAAGACCTTTGGCTCAGTCAAAAGGAAAACTATTCGTGCCAGTGATGCAAAAACGTAAAAATGTAATTGGTGCTTTTACTTATGCTGAGCTTAAATTAATTTTGTCTCTGACACCAGAAGAATGGGAGATAAGAAGGAAAAGGATTGAAAAAGCCAATATAGTCAAGAATACGAATGCTGAAGGAATGAAAACATATGCCCAACTTAAAAATAAGGATTCATTTGCATCGGTAGAGATTTTACGAGATAGAAGTTTTATTGAACAGTTGAATGAATGTGCTTTACTTGATACAGCATATACAAAATGGGAAAAAACCCAAGAACAGTTCGCATCACAATACTATGAGGTCGTTAAAAACAGTTATAGCAGTTGTGGCAGGTATATATATGATATTAAATACAAACGTCAGTCAAAGCTTGGTGAGTTAAAAAACTCCCAATATAAGATGTGGCAAAGTTTTTCAAATTCGTTCAGTTCATACCATCTTGATGAACAGCCTGAGAAATATGTGCAATCATACAATAACATAGCAGAATTTAAAAGTAGAGAAAGATACTTTAATGATTGGGTGTATGAATCCGTATTCAAAATCTTTAAAGGTATTGAAGAATACGAAGGGAATGCTCCTTTGGTGGTTTTTATAACAAATTGTAACGCCGAATGGGAGAAGAATAGCTATGATTATCACTATAGACGAATTCGAAGAAAACTACATGAAAGCAATTACCAATATTGTAACATTGACGAATTAATAACAGTTGATTCATCAAGGTATTCATGTGTCTTTATTGTAGATTTCTTAACCACAAATGAAGAACTATTTGCAAACTGTAATCTTGTAGTTTCCTATTTTGGCAAGAATGTGCCTACAATAGGATATCATTCATTTATTAAGGAATATTCTGAAGATGAAATTTTGGAAATTATTAATAAAGAACGAAAAAACAATAACAAAGACAATGCTGCACAGGGGGGAGCGCAGAAATCATTAGCAACTGAAGAAGATGATATAAACTATGCAAAACAAATGCTTAAGAAAATGAACAAACATCCTTTCTTTGCATACACAGCCCTTGTAAACCTTCTGATAGGCAACATAAATGGTTCTTCAGTTGTAAAACCAGCTTGGTTAGATAATCCTGCCAAGTATAGCGTAAGCATGTCAAATAACAATGGAACTATGAGATGTGAATATTCAACAGATTATGGTTCAAATTACACTTTGTTCCCCTTCTCAGGCGACACACATTCGGTTGATAATGTTGCCAAATTCATGTGTTCCTTATTTAAACGAATGGGAATTTGGAATCAATTTAAGATGAAAGCAGAAAATGCCGTGTCTATCATTAATAGAAACGGCTATTTAGCCCATCATTAAAATCTTTGTTTAACAACACCATTATGTGTTCCTTGCGTAAACATATAATGGTGTTGTTCGCTATAGATTAGCAATTTTTGCTGATAAACTGTTCTAGTTTGAGACTTGCTTCATCCCATGTGCAACCATACACGTCAACGAAATATTTACGTGCAGCAAAGGTCTTGCCACTTCTGTATAAACTTATAATTCTACTTTTGTTTGCTTCAATATAAGATGGAAAATATTCTCGAAAGTTCAACCTGTTTAATGAGATATGACAGTTTTCAAGAAACTTATCCAAATACACCTGGGCTTGACTCCAAGTGCAGCCAAATGCATCTACAAAATATTTTTTAGCAGCAAATGTCTTGTTTTCACTATAGAGTTGTAGAATATTATTTTTGTTTGATTGGATATAAGAATCATTTATACTGAACTGACGGGGTGTCATTGATTCTGTCTGCCGAGAGGAGGATACTGCTCTGGAAGCAGGAGATTGAGGTGTATATAAGTTTCCAGTTGGGGAGATTACTTTGTTTAAATAATATTGAGCATCATCCCATGTGCACCCAAATTCGTCAACGAAATACTTACGTGCAGCAAATGTCTTACCTTCTCTTGCAAAGGTTCTTATTTCATCTATGTGACTTTTTATGGTTGCATTATTTATTAAGCTACTATAAGAGATATCACGTGATGGATGTTTGACAGGTGTTGTCCTTTCCGGAATTACATACTCAAATTCACCCGTTTTTTCATTATATTTTAGTTCTTTGTTCGAAAACATAACTAATGGTTCTGACGTTTCTAGTGTATATAACCCCATAGAAGAAATACGAATCTACATGGGGGGGCAGTGAAGGAGGTGTGCAAGCACGAACCTTAAGAGCGTAACAGCATCGTTTGGTGTTACGATGCCTGTCTTTTCATCGAGTTATATCTTATGAAACTTATGTAAAGAGTTTCAATTTATACTCGGCATCGGGATGAAATCCCATATGGCTATTTTAATGGTACTTTAGGCACTCGTTGTCCACCATATAATCAATAGCTATTTTACCTTTCTCCCTAAAAAGAGTCATCAACCCCATTGCTGAAAATAATCGATATGTATATTCCACAGCATTTTCAAGACTATCCGTCGCTGTATCATAAGGAAAGTCGGTGAATGTTATGCCACCATCGATAGAGTATCGGTGAGGTTGTTTTAGATTTTGTGTCTTAAATATGTACTTTTGTGGATTGTCTAACCACAATGGTTTTACTGATTTAGCTAAAGATGCGTTTCCAATTAATGTGTTTGTTATTGTAATATACCAAAAGAACTTGTTCTTTTCTATTCTTTTGAATTGATTTTTTATAAATTCCACATCTGGATTAACTCGTCTTTCTTCAAATTCACCAGTTGACTCATTATATACTAATGCCATACTCAGTTCCCTTAATTTGTGAATGTAAATTCAGTTCCAGAATAATCCACCTTTATCGATGTGTTCTTATTAACCTTGTGAATAAGTAACGCCTGAGTCAACCCGTTAAGTATTTTATCGTTGATAGCTCTTTTAACAGGTCGTGCACCCATAGAAGGTTCATATCCTAATATTGTTAATGCTGCTATAGCTTCATTTGTGACATCAATTGAAATGTCATTTGTCAGCAACTTGTTTTTGAGTTGATTAATTTGCAATTTTACTATATGTAGAATATCTGTTTTATTCAAAGGCTTGAACATTACTATTTCATCAACTCGATTGACAAATTCTGGTGAAATTCGTTGCTTCATCATAGCAATAATACTATGTTTCAAAACATCTTCATTCTGTAAATTGCCAGATGTGTCTATGGCTTGAGAGAGTTCTTCTGCTCCCATGTTCGATGTCATTATAATGATTGTATTCTTAAAATTGACAGTGTGCCCTTGGCCATCAGTCATACGGCCATCATCAAGTACTTGAAGTAAAGTTTCAAACACTTTTTTATGCGCTTTTTCAACTTCATCAAGAAGAATAACGCTATAAGGTTTTAGACGCACTGCTTCTGTTAGTTGTCCACCTTGGTCAAAACCTACATAACCAGGAGGCGCTCCGAATAAACGAGCGACAGAGTGTTCTTGTTGATATTCGCTCATGTCAACACGAACAATCATATCTCTACTATCAAAGAGATAATCTGCTAGAGCTTTTGATAATTCTGTTTTTCCCACCCCAGTAGTACCTAAGAATAAAAAAGAGCCAATGGGACGATTAGGGTCTCCAAATCCCATTCGATTTCTTCTTATTACTTCAGAGACGACATGAACCGCTTCCTGTTGTCCAATAACAGAATTGTGGAGAGTGTCTTCTAAAGCGAGCAATTTTTCGCTTTCGTCTTCATTCATTTTAGATATAGGTATACCTGTCCATGATGTTATTACTTGTCTGATATCATCTTCGTCAAGATAAGCTTTTAACATCATAGAATTGTCATTCTCGATGTCAGTAAGCAAAGATGAAATAGCACATTTTATTACATCCATTTGATTTCGCAGACGTAAAGCGTCGTCGTATTGGCCAATTTGTTCAGCGGAATTATATTGTTCCTCGAATGAAACCAATGTGTCTTGAAGAGACTGTAACTCCTCAAATTTCTGACGTTCATTGCGCCATTTCGCGCTCATGACATTCTCTTTTTCCCTAAGGTTTTCGATTTCAATGTTCAAGGCTGTCAAGTCTGTTCCAAGTTCGTCTTGTCTTATGGATTCTCGTTCCATTTCCTTACTACGAATAAGTCGAGAAAGTTCATCAAGCTCAACAGGAACAGAGGAACGCTCAATCCTCATTCTAGATGCCGCTTCGTCAAGAACGTCAATTGCTTTGTCTGGAAGGAATCGGTCATTTATATATCTGTCTGATAGTTTGACAGAGGAAACTATTGCTTCGTCTAAGATTTTAATGCGGTGGAACCTTTCAAATCGGGACTTAATACCACGCATTATGGTTATTGCTGTTTCTATATCAGGCTCATCTACTTGAATTTTCTGGAACCTTCGTTCAAAAGCCTTATCCGACTCTATATATTTTCTATATTCATCAATAGTTGTCGCTCCAATGATTTTCATCTCGCCGCGTGCCAATGCAGGTTTCAGTATGTTAGCCGCATTCATAGCACCATGCCCTGTTCCTATTAAAAGATGGATTTCATCAACAAAAAGAACAACATTTGGACTCCTTTTAACATCTTCTATTACTTTCTTAAGTCTTTCTTCAAATTCGCCAGGCATTGCACCTGCTGTAAGAGCTGTAATGTCCAGGCTGTATATTTGAATCCCTCTCAAATCCAAAGGGACATCTCCACGCAATATTCTATGAGCCAATCCTTCTAATATTGCAGTTTTTCCTGTGCCGGGCGCACCAACAAGCATAGGATTATTTTTTGTTTTTCTTGAAAGTATTTGCAGTATGCGACGAATCTCTTGATCCCTACCAATGGATGCTTCTATTCTACCTTCATCAGCTTCTTTAATTAAATTTGTTGCAAAACGATTTAAAGTGTCGTTGTCTATTGTCGCAGTTTCTTCTTCATCCTCAATCTCAGATCCATTTCTAAAAGATGCAACAGAATTACGCAATTCCTCTTCAGTAATACCAAATGAAATCATAATGTCTTTAATAGGACTATTAACACATCCGAAAGCCCAAAAGATATGCTCAAGCGCCACAACAGGACAATCGGAAGAATCAGATAGCTGTTGAGCTTTTATAAATACATTATTTAATACGGGTGATATATCTGGATGCACAATGTTTTGGTGCTCCAATTCCAAAATTGAATCGCCTATGGCCTGAAAAAAAGCAGTTTTGTCTACATTAAGTTTTTGCAGAATATAGTAAACCATATCACGACCTTCTTGCATCAGTGCAACCATCATTATCTGAGGCTCAATGGAGGCGTAATGAGATTCTTGGGCTATCTGATATGCCTTTTTAACAGCTTGCCTTGCTATTTCTGTAAACTTGGAAAAATCTATCATTGCTTTAAATAATGTAAATAAACCTTATGCGTTTTCTTTGATTCTGAAGATTAAGGAATCAAGAAGTTTAAGTAATATTTTTCGATTTCTTTCAATCTGCTCAAATATGCAACTATTATAATTCATCTAAATTGATTGATTCCAATTCAGTCATGTCACCAAGTTGAGCTTCAATTTCTTCGCCAGTTTCTAGTTGCAAATTTTTTGAACAAATAGGGCAATTGTCAGATTTGTTTATTCGTGCCCCGTACCAGCGTAGGATTGTAGGTTGATTACCTGCTTCTGGCATTGGAGACCAATTCGCATGCCGTCTCTCCCTTCTATTTGCCCACATGTAATAATCATATACGAGTTCTTTTTCCAAACATGAGATGCCAGAATCTTTTCCTCTTGACAATTCCACAAGTGTAAGTTTTACCATGAGGTTGCAAATTGGTTCAATGTCAGCGGACAGGCCAACCTGAACCATTGCATCAGCATCTTCTTCTGATACGTAAGCCGCAATCCTGCCATCACGTCTTGCAGATTGAACGTCTGTTATCTCTTCGTCCTCAGCGTCAAGCATTCCCATGCCAATTAGACAGCAGTAACAAGGTCCTCCTGGATGATACCTAAACACATCACCTCCTTCTGCGCGTGTAATGGCTCGACCAAAAATTCCAATCTTCTGTTGTTTTACTAAAGCCTCAGATAAATTGTAGCGGCTTTTATTGTTGTCTGTTCCACAAATAACAATGTCAGCTTTGGCAACTTGCTCATTTAGCAAGTTTATATTGTCATTGATATTGATTGGAAATTTATCGACGATTGCGTAAGGATTCTTTCCTTTTATTGCATCATATATAGCATCTGTTTTTAGACGACCGAGATCCTTAGTTGTACATGTGTGACGTGCTAAGTTGTGAAGTTCTACGCGATCAAAGTCAAACAAAGAAAAACTTCCCACGCCAGCTTTGGCTAGTTCAATTGCAATCTGAGAACCAAAGCTTCCTAATCCAACAATCATCACTCGTTTTTTTTCAAGAATATTGATTTCTAATATTCCCTTATTTCTTGAATATAATTCGTCTTTGGAAGGAATGTAGTAGGCTTTTCTCTCAATCTTTTTATTATCGCAAATTTCCCAGATGCGTACAAAGTCTTCATTAGTGTTTTCTTTGTAGACATGTACAATGTATCTGAATGCAGGTACATGATTGTCATCTTGTGAAGAACTATCTTCACTACAAGATGACAATTTAAATAAGGCCCTGTCTTCTAAACCGTAAGAATGAAGCGGTTTGTTAATATGTAGATGAGTAACATTCTCATTCTCCCACTCATATGAAAAACCTTCTGTGGTTTCTTCTCCAGAGTGAAGAAATGATACTAATTCTTCTTTATCTACATATATAATAGGTAAGGAAGTCTGATTCATATCATTAAATAGCAAAACCTTTTTTAGTCATTTCTGTTACGACCTCACCTGGTCCCGTTTTTGTACCTTTCGGAACTTGCTTGAAGTCACCTGTTATGGGATCAAAAACCAAGTCCATCATTGTGCTTCCATTGTGGCTTTGAGCTTTTACTTGTTCGCCAAATTGCTCTAATTCGCGTTCTAATTCGTTCATATTTTAGTATTTTATTAATGATTTATTATGTTAATATGCATGATCGAGGTAATAATCCATGTTGTTACCAGTCTCAAGATGTAAATCGTAGATTTCCAACCAGAGTCTACATCTTACATATACTTTATACAAAGACAACATAGGTGTCCATGCATTGTCTCCATAATGGCATATCTGGGTACAATTGTCACGAGCACTTAATGTATGCATGTCAGCACTCGGACCATCCATTGGGGTTCCGTGCTTTGTATAGAGCATCTTGTTTACGTAAACTTCAGGCTTAGTGTTAGGAAATTCGTTCAGCATGATTTTGATAGTGTATATCTTGCCTCGGTTTGTCCTAGCAGCCATGATTAAGTAGGGTTCTGGTTTATCCATATCCATGAACCTATAAATATTGCTAGGTAGCTTACTTGCGAGTACCTGCTTTTCTAATTGCAACCTTTCTGGAGTCATTATCATGATCTATTGATTCTGTAATTGTTTTAAAATCTGATTGTAGTACTCAATAAAAGATTTATAAATGTCGCCATTGAAAGTCCATGTTCCCCAATAACACCTTTTTCCATATATATAATCAGTAACTCCGATATCAGGAGGGGTATTAGGAAAGTTTTCAGTAAAGAAAATACTGATATCGAGTTTCTCGTAGTGTACAGTAAGATGTATATACCCTTTATCATCCATCTGAACAGAACATTCATGGCATGAATGCTCTTTCAGCTTGTCCATAATTGATTTAAATACGACACGATTATGTTTGTCGTTAAACCAATATCCTTGTGCGTATTGGGGAGATGAAGCCTGAGGAGTCATTTCGTTCACAAGATTAAGATTACCATGGCATGGCCTTGGAGTATTTGGATGAATCAGAAATCTTTCTAAATCCCGATCAATGAGTTCCCTATAAGGTATACCTTCATTCTCTTTAACCAGCCATTTTGCATTGACGTATTCATATCCAGCATCTTCTGAAAAATTGAAAGCGTTAAGCGTAGAAGACGTGTCGGTGCAATTTCCTATACATAATAAAAATCGTCCCAGATGGTTTTCTCGTATACTTTCCACCATAGTAGTTGCATCGTGTCCACTTGGTTGGGCAAGCCCTAATTGATGGTGTGAATGCCATTCGCCAATGTGGTGTAGCCCATAACGTTCGTACAAGAATTTTCCGATGGTTTCAAGATATTCGATATCCTGATTGAAGAACGCACTTTGATGATTGGCGTGAGGTCCTGGCCCTATAGCATATAATACAATAGGAGTGCCATCTGCCGTCCAATGTCCAAATAATTGCCCGCCAGTTTCAATTCTTTTGTAATCAAGTATGCAGCGTGAAATATAATCTATTTCACTATGGAGGATTATTGCGATATCGGATGGCTGACTGTAACGGGAAGTATTCCCACTATGACCTCCTCGCTGAACTATACGATATCTATCAGAACCAGAGGATTGACCAATATAAGCAATTTCACCGCCTAGGACTTTATCCCAAAATTGACCTAAATCTAATCCAAATAATTTCATTACGATTTCTTTCTCTTGAAAAGAATGTTTTATTTCAGAATTACAACTCTTCTTAGGAGTCTTCTGTTGCGATTTTTTTTTGCGTATTTTGTGCTTCATTTTAATACGTTGTTAGTATTTCTTTCCAAACAGAAGATCAATAATAGTTTTACCTATCTTCCTTTCCATTCCAGATGTTGACATCGGAATGCCTGTTTTACGCGAAATGTTCTGTTTCATTTGCGTGATTCCCAAGGCTCTTTTCCAAGAAAAAGAAAGACCAGGAATTCCTATTGATGATTTTCGTGCCATATTTTATTAACTATTATGTTTTTTTATTTTTGAGTGAGTAGTTGATTTGATTTGGCTGTTACTAACAAAACACTAACATCAACTTTTAATAACTCAGAAATTCTAAATAACGTGGGTAGGTCTGGTTGGGAGGTGTTTGTGCACCACTTTGATATAGTAACTGGATCCTTGCCCAACTCGCAGGCAAGCCACTTACCCGTGTGACCTGTTTCAGCTAAAACAGCTTTTATTCGATTTAAATTATTCATATATTTATTAATTTTGAGCGCAAATTTACACATTTATTTTTAATATCAATTAATTTTAATCGTTTTTTATTGAAATAACTGGCGTTATTAACCATACTTAACTAGTATAATTTGTTTTGTTCATATTGTTTGCCATTGGAGAAAGGGGTAAAATCTATTACCAATCATATAATTTAACGATAGTGTAGAAAAATACATCGCTTCGTTGAAAAAATATTCATTCAAAGAAGAAGGCAATGGTAGAAGTTCAATGAGCTAGGGAACACAAATGACTGTCTTTACTTTAATGAAGTCACCATTTTGATGATGGGCAAAGTTATATTAACCATGTAAGATGAGGGTGTCATCATTACGAACAGCAACCTTTCTAAGTGACCTGATATCACAAAGATGGCTAGTGTGGTTCCTGTATTATTATTTGTCATCACTAGTGTCCACTAAAAAATAGCGGAGATGTTTGTAAATTACTTAAATATAGAGTTTTAGAGCGGAAAATTGACGGTGACGATTTGAATTGACTACTTTTGCAATCCAAAAGCAAATCAGTCATTCGATGAACACCGGAAAATATATCTTTGCTCAGCTCATAGAGTTCTTGCCACAGAGAATTTTTGATAGAATTGTAAAGAAATACGAAGGGAACAAATACGTGAAGCATTTCACATGCTGGAACCAGTTGCTCGTCATGATGTTCGGGCAGCTGAGCAACCGTGACAGCCTTCGTGATC
>JAEEGL010270617.1_pt1 | contig 15084 bp, 13 predicted proteins | sample 9134231 | NCBI WGS metagenome assembly JAEEGL01 (sample SAMN16246548, study PRJNA631951) | gut metagenome | biome: gut microbiome; feature: rumen; material: fiber-attached | host: Bos | place: Iran: Karaj | collected 2018-10 | reverse complement strand
GAATGCACGCGTCCATGGTGAAATTCTGGATCATCACCGTGGGCTACATGCTCGCGAACTTCGGCCAGTACGGCTTCTACCTCATCATGATGATCTCCATTATCAACACGGTGGAGTACAATGAGTATAAGCACGGCACAAGGGATGAGGCGATCATCGCCTCCCTTCGCCCCTTCCTTACAAAACTTGCCTCGGCACTCTGCATCGTAATCGTCACGGTGAGCTACCTCATCTTCGGCGTGACGAACTACACCAACCAGATTTCCGACTACGAGCAGATGGCCTCTCTCGGGGAGATCACCGACGAGGCGAAGCTCTCCGGCATCGCGGGAATCATCGGGAATGTCGCACACGGGCAGACCGTGGGGCTTCTTCTCTCCATGACCGTGCTCCCCTGCGCGCTGATGCTCGCGTCCTACTTTTTATATAAGAAGCATTACGTTCTGGACGAGGAGGAGTACGACAGGATCTGCGCGGAGCTGGACAAAAGGAACAATCGCGGATAATCAAGGAACAGCAGCACCGGAGGCAGCATGGACAAGGCAGTAATATTCGATATGGACGGCACGCTCTTCGATACGGAGCGGATCTACCGCAGCTCGTGGCTGGAGACCGGCGTTCCGGTGGAGCTTTACCAGAGATTCATCGGAAGGAGCGCGGAGAGCATCGCCGGGATGCTTAAGGACGCCGGCTTTGATCCGGAGGAGACGGTCGCCCGCAAGAAGGCGCTGGTCGTGAAGAAGCTGGAGAAGGGCATCCCCGTAAAGCCCGGGGCGGCCGAGGCGGTGGACGGCCTTCACAGGGCTGGGATTATCACCGCCATCGCGACTTCGACCGCCATGGAGACGGCGGAGAGCTATCTTGAAAGGACGGGTTTTGCCGGGCGTTTTGACCGCGTGATCAGCGGCAACCGGCTGCCCAACGGCAAGCCCGCGCCGGACATCTTTCTCATGACCGCAAAAGAGCTTGGGGTATCCCCGGAGCGCTGCGTTGTCGTGGAGGACAGCGAGAACGGCGTCCGGGCGGGGCATGCGGCGGGGATGCTCACACTGATGGTTCCCGACATGGTTCCTCCGGACGAGGAGCTACGCTCGCTCTGCGGCGGGGTGCTGGATTCACTCAACGACCTTATCCCCTGGCTTACCGGGGAAGGGTGGCTCTGAATCAGGGAAAAGCATTGATTTAAGGAAAAGCATTGATTTAAGGAGGGCAGAACATCATGAAGCGCTTGTCAGATTACGTCAATCCTTACATCGGAACGATTTCCCACATGCTCCAGACCTGCCGGCCGGAGGTGATGCTTCCTTACAGCCCGGCAAGAAGCACGCCGCTGGTTTCCGGCTGCAGCGACTACTTCTGCAGCGACGTCCTCGTCGGCTATCCCCTCGGCGGGGCGTACGTCACACCGGGCAGGGCACTCCCGGACGGGGACAGTTTTGACAATACCATAGACCACAGCCTGGAGGATTTCCGCTGCTATTATCAGCGCACCGAGCTGGAGGAGATGGATATCGTCGCGGAGTCCACGGTGACGGAGCACGTCTATCTTCACCGCTTCACCGGGGCGGACCGGTTAAAACTCACCGCGCCCGGCGGGAGCATCACCGTGGAGGACGGCCTGATACTTGTAAAAGCCCTTGTCCCGAGAGGGAAGGAGATGATGCAGTACATCGCCGTCTCCCTCGACGCATCGCTTCCTCCTGAGGGCACCGCCGGGGAGAGCTCCGGAGATAACGGCGCAGTACTTGTCCTCGGGGTGCCGGAGAGCGGGGTGACGGTGCGCGGCGCAGTCTCCCTCATCTCCTTTGAGAGCGCGAAGCGCCTGCTCGCTGAGGAGACGGAAGGCCTGAGCTTTGACGCGACGGCAGAAAGGGCGCAGCAGATCTGGGATGACCAGCTCTCCAAAATCCGTGTAAGCGGCAACACGGAGGCGAAGAAGACCGTGTTCTACACCGCGCTTTACCGCGCGTTCCAGCGCATGACCAACTACACGGAGGACGGCCGCTACTACAGCAATTACGACGGGAAGGTGCACGAGGGTACCTTCTATACGGGAGACGGGCTCTGGGACACTTTCCGCTGCATGCACCCCCTTCAGCTCATTGTGGACGGGGAGAGGCACCGGGATATCCTGGAGAGCTACAACCTGATGTACAGGCAGAGCGGGCTTATGCCCTCCTTCCCCGGAATTTCCGGTGACTCCCCGGTCATGATCGGGTTCCACGCGGCATCCCTCTTTGCCGACGCCCTCGCGAAGGGCGTGGAGGCGGATTACCGGACCGCGTTCGAGGGAATACTGAAGAACGCGGAGACCCAGGCGATGATGCCCTGGTGCTGCGGGGCGGACGCGAGGGACGAGGACCGCTGCTACTACGAGAAGGGCTTCTTCCCCGCACTGAAGAAGGGGGAGACGGAGACGAGCCCGCTCGCGGTGGAATTCGAGAAGAGACAGGCCGTCTCGGTGACGCTGGAGCATGCTTACGATGACTGGTGCGCCGGAAAGATCGCGGAGGCGCTCGGCAGGCATGAGCTCGCGGAGAAGCTGTTTGCAAGGGGACAGAACTACCGCAGGCTCTATAACCCCGAGGTAGGGCTGATGTGCCCGAAATCCGCGGACGGCGAGTGGGTTGAGGACTTCGACCCGATCTACTCCGGAGGGCCTGGCGGCCGGGATTACACCACCGAGAACAACACCTACACCTACACCTGGTCCGTTTTCCACGATCCGGAGGGCCTTGGCGAGCTTATGGGCGGCCCGGAGGCCGCCGCGGCAAAACTTGACGACCTCTTCCGGCATAATACGGGGAACCGATGGAAGTACTCCTACATGGGACAGTATCCGGACGCGACCGGCCTTATGGGCCAGTTCGCGATGGGCAACGAGCCGGATTTCCATATTCCCTACCTCTATGACTACTACGGGGCACCCTGGAAGGCACAGAAAAAGCTGAGGGATCTCATGGACATCTGGTTTACCGACGGAATCACCGGCATCTGCGGCGATGAGGACGGCGGAGCGATGTCGAGCTGGTTCGTCTTCTCGGCGGCGGGATTCTATCCGGTGTGCCCGGGGAAGGCCGAATATGCCGTCGGCACACCGCTTTTCGACGAGGCGGTCATCGATGTCGGAGGCGGGAAGAGTTTTACGGTGACGGCCAAGGGCGCGGGGGACGGCCTTCGCTATATTCAGAGCGCCGAGCTTAACGGAAAGCCCCTGAACCGCCCGTTCCTTGCGCACGAGGATCTTGCGGCCGGAGGAGAACTGGTTCTTGTCATGGGCAGGAAGCCCAACAAAGAGTGGGGAAGATAATGGATGTACATCGCGCGCTTACGCGCAGAGAGAAAATTGCCGTGCTTGCCGTGATTGCGGCCGTTCTCATTCTGGTGGGACTTCTGCGGCCGCTGTGGCTTCCGCAGACGGAAAACGCCCAGACCCGGACGGAGGCGCAGGACCAATGAAGATCATCATCGTCCGGCACGGAGATCCGGATTACCAGCACGACTGTCTCACCGGGAGAGGCAGGAGGGAAGCGGAGCTCGCTGCCGAAAGGCTATGCAGGATTCCGGTGAAGAACTATTATGTCTCGCCCCTGGGCAGGGCGAGGGAGACGGCGCAGTACACCCTCGACCGGGTGGGACGGAGTGCGGAGGTAATGGAGTGGCTGCATGAGTTCGGGCCGCTTACGCTGCGCCCCGACCTGGACGGAAGGCGGACGATCTGCTGGGACTGGTATCCTGCGGACTGGACGTCCAGGCCGGTCTTCTACGACAAGGACCGCTGGTGGCAGGATCCGGTGATGATGGAAGCGGATGTGAAGAGCTCCTATGACTGGGTCACGGCCAATCTGGACAGGCTTCTTGCAAGGCACGGGCTTGTGCGGGACGGCATGAACTACAGGGTGACGATGGAGACGCATGACACAATCATGATGTTCTGCCACTTCGGCGTCGAATGCGTTCTCTTAAGCCACATGCTCGGCATCTCGCCGATGATCCTCTGGCATGGTTTTCTCTCGCTGCCCACCGGCGTGACTACGGTGTATACCGAGGAGCGGACGAAGGGAACCGCCTCACTGCGCGTGACCGGATTCGGGGATACGTCGCACCTTGCGGGCAGCGGCCTGGAAGACTCCACCAGGGGACAGTACAGGGAGTGCGGCTCGGATCCGGCCTGAGTGCACGGTTAATGAAGCAGCGGTAAAACGGGGACGGTTATTGCGGAAAAAGGCATCGGCAGACAGTAAATACAGGACATCAGGAAATCAGCAGAAGACAAGAGGAGAAGATATGCTTGACATGGTAATCATCGGTTCCGGTCCCGCGGGTCTCGCGGCGGCTGTCTACGCCCAGAGGGCGCTTCTCGATGCGGTGGTCATCGAGAAGGAGGCAATGAGCGGCGGGCAGATCATCAACACCTATGAGGTGGACAATTACCCCGGATTTCAGGGGATCAACGGTTTTGACCTCGCACAGAAGTTCAGGGAGCACGCGGAAGCTCTCGGCGCCCGCTTCGAGAACGCTTCGGCGGAGCGGATCGAGGAGGCGGAGGACGGCACCTACGTCGTGAAGACCGGCAAAGGGGATTTTGCGGCGCGCACCGTGGTCATCGCGGCCGGAGCCACCCATGCAAAACTTGGGATCCCCGGTGAGGACCGGCTCGGCGGCCGCGGCGTGTCCTACTGCGCGACCTGTGACGGGGCCTTCTTCCGTAAGAAGGTCGCGGTCGTCATCGGCGGCGGCGACGTGGCGGCGGAGGACGCGCTCTTTCTTGCGAGAGGCTGCAGCAAGGTCTACCTGGTCCACCGGAGGGACCAGCTCAGGGCGGCGGCCACGCTCGCGGAGAAGGTAAAGGAGAATGAGAAGATCGAGGTGCTCTGGAATTCGGTGCCCCTGGAAATCCAGGGGGAGAACCGGGTGGAGAGCATCCGGCTTATGAACAAGGCCACCGGAGAGGAGTATACCGTGGAGACCTCGGCGGTGTTCGTCGCTGTAGGAATCATTCCCCAGACCGATGCTTTCCGCGGTTTTGTCGATATGGACGAGCGCGGCTATATCGAGGCCTCCGAGGAGGGAATCACCTCCAGAAAGGGCATCTTTGCCGCAGGCGATGCCAGGAAGAAGGCACTGCGGCAGATCATCACGGCGGCTGCGGACGGGGCGAACGCCGCCGAGGCGGCAGTGCGGTACATCCGGGGTTAAGGCGGCTTAAGTGCACAAAAAGAAAAACAATTGCCCGGCGGCACAGCGGGAGAAAATGCGGCAGATCGGCGGATCTGCCGCATTTTCCGTCCTTCGGGAACGAAAGACGGACATCCGCCAGGTTTGACATGGCAAGGGAAGGAGTGATATATTCCTTTTGTAATAATTCTGTAATATTTAGGAATAATTTTTAACAAAATTGAAAGATTGCGGCAATGACCGCATTCCTATAGATCCGGAGGCATTATCGCATATGAATTTTCTTCACACCCTCAGGGGAAAGGCAGCAATTGCACTGACGGCGGCAGCCGCGGCGGGACTTGTTCTCCATCCGCTTACGGCGGCAGCCTACGGCGCAGTGCAGCGCAGGCTTCCCAGTGCGGGTATTGAGTATGTCATCCGTACCGACAGCGTATCGCTCAGCGAGGTTGCCGCTTCCATGCCGGAGAGTGTTCCGGAAAAGAAAGAACAGCCCGCCCGCGCCGTGATCACCGCGGCTGCGGCTTCCATCGCGGTGAACTATCCCGCGAAGGAGGAAGAGCAGGAGGCGCCCGAGGTGCGGATTCTTTCTGTCGAGCTGACGGAGACGCAGGCCGCGGAGCGCGCAGCTGCGGCGGAAGCAATCGCCGCGGAGGAGGAAATGACCGCTCAGAGCGAGGCCGCGGAGCAGGATGCCCCCGATCAGGCAGTGCCCGAAGAGCCTGCAGATCTTTCTGCCGCGTCCGGGCCGGCACCAGCGGAAAACACCGCGCAGGCGCCGGCTGTACCTGCCCTCCCCGAGGGAAGTGCAGGTGATGAGGTGCAGCCCTTCAGGAGCACGGCGGCACCTGTCGTACCGAGCGTGATCGATACGGACGACCTTGTGGAGATCCCCACACCGGTGGTCCTGGATATCATGTCCGACGCCGAGCCGATTCCGGAGGGCCAGCGGGCCGATGAGCTGGAGGCGGCGGGAAGCCAGTCCGGAGAAGCCCTTGCGGAACAGCCCGCGGAGGCGGAAGGAGAAGCTTCGGCAACCCCTTCAGAGCCTGCGGAAGATACCGCCGCGGAGGCGGAAGCGGCGGAGCCTGCCGCTGAAGAAGCAGCTCCCGCGGAGAATGCGGCCCCCGCTACCGTGGCGGAAGGCGCGGTAACCGGCGACGAGTTCGCGGTAGCCAACGTGGACGACTATGTGAATATCCGGGCCGAAGCAGGCACGGACAGCGAAGTTGTCGGAAGACTGTACAACCACAGCACCGGCGTCGTAGTTTCCAGAGCGGACGAAAACGGCTGGATGAAGATCCGCTCCGGCAATGTCGAGGGCTATGTCCTCCAGCAGTACCTGGTATTCGGCACGAAGGCCCATGAGGTTGCGGAGGAGAGCAAGACCATGGTCGCGGTGGTGACCACCGAGACGCTCCGCGTCCGCGCGGCGGCGGATATCGAGTCCGACGTGATCACGCTGGTGCCCGGAGGGGACAAGCTCAACATCATCAGCGAGGAAGACGGCTGGTACAAGGTGGAGACCCCGGACGGCGACGGATATATCAGCATGGACTTCGCCGACGTAGAGAGCGAGTACAAGACCGCGGAATCCAGGGAGGAAGCGGAATCCAAGAGTTATGAGGAGCGCGTCGCCGAGGAGGCGAGAGCAGCGGCGACTCTGGCCAAGATCGCTGCCGAGGATGCGCGAAAGACCGCTGAAGAGCTCAGGCTGAAGGCGGAGGAAGCCGCGAACAGCGCACAGGCTGCGCAGGAAGCGGCAGATGCGGAGCAGGCGGCCGAGGAAGCGAGGGCAGAAGCGGAAAAGGCCGTTGCCGAAGCAGAGGAAATGCTGAAGCTCGCACAGGAAGAGGCGGAGAAGGCCGAAGCAAAAGCGGCTGAGGCCCAGGCGGCTGCGGAGTCGGCGACAAAGACCGCGGAAGCGGCGAACAGGGCCGCCGGATATACCGCACCCACGGGCGGCTCGAAGGGACAGCAGGTCGCGGACTATGCGCTGCAGTTCCTCGGAAATCCCTATGTGTGGGGCGGGACCAGCCTGACGAACGGCGCGGACTGCTCGGGATTTGTTCTCTCTGTCTACGCGCACTTCGGAGTATCCCTTCCGCACTCCGACGCGGGCGACCGGACCCAGGGCACCGCGGTGAGCAGCCTGGCCGAGGCGAGACCCGGCGATATCGTCTGCTACGACGGACATGTCGGTATCTACATCGGCAACGGACAGATCGTTCATGCCTCGAATCCCCGCTCCGGCATCAAGATCGGACAGGCGAACTACAGGCAGATCCTGACGATCCGCCGCATCTTCAACTAGCGGGCGGACGGTCTTCCTGCCCTGTGCGGCAAAGCCCGGCGGCACGCCGATTTATCTGAAAACTTGCATCCCGGAGTGAAAACTCCGGGATGTTTTATGTTATACTCAGATTATAAAGAGAAGCGCTGCTGCAGTGCAGTGCGGGAAATGAACACCGTGCTGCCGCTGCTGTCCGCATTCCCTGCGGAGCTTCAGCAGCACATCCTCACTGTGCGTGCGGCGGCGATAAGGAAAGTGAGGTGCCCTATGAAATATGTGATCATCGGCCGCAACATGGAAGTAACCTCGACCCTCGATCAGGCGATCCGGGACAAGCTTGGCAAGCTTGAGCGCTATTTCTCGGATGACACGGTGATGAACGTCACCCTGAGCGTGGACAGGGACCGCCACAATGTGGAGGTGACGATACCGGTCAAGGGCGGGATTGTCCGCTGCGAGCAGGCCAGCAGCGACATGTATGTCTCGATCGACCTCGCCCAGGAGATCCTGGAGCGCCAGATCCGCAAGTACCGCACGCGGGTGGTCAACCGCGAGAGATCGCAGGAGAACAGCTTCAAGAGAGAGTTCGTCGACGCGGACTACATTGACGACGAGGAAGTGCGCATCGTCCGCAAGAAGCAGTTCGACATGAAGCCCATGTATCCCGAGGATGCCTGCGTACAGATGGAGCTTCTGGGCCACACATTCTACGTTTTCCGCAACGCGGAGACCGAGCAGATCAACGTGGTCTACAAGAGGAAGGGCGGAACCTACGGACTGATCGAGCCGGAGGAATAGGAAATCAGGCCGTGAAGATGGTTTACGGGCCGCGGCGCGTTGGCGCCGCGGCCTTTCTGTGAGTGCCGGCATGGCTCTGTATGCCATCGGATGGGCGGCATCAGCCGGCCAATCCGGCGGGGAATGCGGAACCGGGGGAAAAAGGTGTGTTCGGAGCGGTCAGGACTGAGATTGAGGTTGAAAATGCAATTGTGCTATGTTATAATTTCACCCGGAAGTGATAAAAATTTAACAATCTCACGGATATGTACGCCTTCCGCGGGATGAACACCAGAATTCGTAAATCGTCCCCGCTCCCGGAAGCGGAGCAGAATGGAGGAAATGATGGCAAAGAAAGTTGTATTGGCCGGTGCCTGCCGCACTGCGATCGGCAAGATGGGCGGCGCGCTCAGCAACACCCCCGCCAAGGATCTCGGGGCGATTGTTATTAAGGAAGCGCTTAACCGTGCGGGAGTCGCACCGGATCAGGTGGACGAGGTCTTAATGGGCTGCGTCATTCAGGCAGGACTTGGCCAGAACGTTGCGAGGCAGGCTTCCATCGCCGCAGGGCTTCCCGTCGAGGTTCCCGCTGTGACCATCAACGTAGTGTGCGGCTCCGGCCTTAACTGCGTCAACATGGCCGCGGACATGATCCTTGCCGGTGACGCGGACATCGTCGTTGCCGGAGGTATGGAGAACATGTCTCTCGCGCCTTATGCTGCGACCAAAGCCCGCTTCGGATACAGAATGAACAACGGCGTCCTTATGGACACCATGATCAACGACGCTCTCTGGGATGCGTTCAACGACTATCACATGATTAAGACTGCGGACAACGTAGCGGCGCAGTGGGGCCTTACCCGCGAAGAGCTGGATGAGTTCTCGGTGAAGAGCCAGGCCAAGGCGGCTGCGGCTATGGAGAGCGGACGTTTTGACGAGGAGATCGTCCCCGTCGAGATCAAACAGAAGAAAGAGACCATCGTCTTCAATAAGGACGAAGGCCCCCGCCCCGGCACAACGATGGAAGCTCTTGCGAAGCTTCGCCCCATCAATCCCGACGGCGTGACCACTGCCGGCAACGCCTCCGGCATCAACGACGGCGCGGCGGCGATCGTCGTGATGAGCGAGGAGAAGGCTAAGGAGCTGGGAGTTACCCCTATGGCGACCTGGGTAGCCGGAGCGCTCGGCGGCGTTGATCCCTCCATCATGGGTGTCGGCCCCGTTGCGGCGACCAGAAAGGTCTTTAAGAAGACCGGCCTTACGATTGAGGACATGGATCTCGTTGAGGCCAATGAGGCATTCGCGGCACAGTCTGTTGCGGTCGGCAGGGAGCTTGGATTTGATCCTGAGAAGCTGAATGTGAACGGTGGAGCTATCGCTCTCGGACATCCCGTCGGGGCATCCGGATGCCGCATTCTTGTCACCCTTCTCTATGAGATGCAGAGAAGAGACGCGAAGAAGGGCCTTGCGACGCTCTGCATCGGCGGCGGAATGGGCTGCGCGACCATAGTGGAAAGAGACTGAACATCGGTCAGGTGAAATTACAGGGTTCGGGAGACCGGACCCTGAAATCATGTTTAATTCCGGGCAGACTTAAGCCGTCCGGAGAACGGAGAAGAGATGAGCTACGTAAAGTATGAGACAGAAGGAATGGTCGGCATTATCACGATCAGCCGTCCTGAGGCGCTCAACGCGCTGAATTCCCAGGTGCTCGAGGACTTAAACAGCGTTCTCGACAGCGTCGATGTCAATGAGATCCGCGCACTGATCCTCACCGGCGAAGGGGAGAAGAGTTTTGTCGCCGGCGCGGATATCGCGGAGATGAGCGAAATGACCAAGGCTGAGGCCGAGGCGTTCGGCAAGAAGGGCAACGACCTCTTCCTGCGCATTGAGAACTTCCGCATTCCGGTCATCGCGGCAGTGAACGGCTTCGCCTTAGGCGGAGGCTGCGAGATCTCCATGAGCTGCGATTTCCGCATCTGCTCTGACAACGCGGTGTTCGGACAGCCCGAGGTCGGCCTCGGAATTACCCCCGGTTTCGGCGGAACCCAGAGACTTGCCCGCCTCGTCGGCGCAGGCATGGCCAAGCAGATGATCTATACCGCCCGCAACATCAAGGCGGACGAGGCATTCCGCATCGGTCTCGTGAACGCGGTATATCCTCAGGAGGAGCTCCTCCCCCAGGCGAAGAAGATCGCACAGGGCATCGCGAAGAATGCTCCCATCGCCGTCGCAAACTCCAAGAAGGCCATCAACGACGGTCTTCAGGTGTCCATCAGCGAAGGTGCGGTGATCGAGGAGAAGCTCTTTGGAGATTGCTTCGAGACCCACGACCAGAAGGAGGGCATGAGCGCCTTCCTCGAGAAGAGAAAAGAGAAGGTCTTTACCAACAACTGAAGATAATCGCAGAAAGCGCTGCGGTTTATCAATAAAGAAGCTGTATATTCACATTCCGTTTACGGAACAAGGAGGATTTGCAATGAAGGTTGGTGTTATCGGCGCCGGTACCATGGGTTCCGGAATTGCGCAGACATTTGCACAGTGCGACGCTGTAGAGAAGGTTTATCTCTGCGATATCAAGCAGGAGTATGCGGACGGCGGCAAGGCAAAGATCGTCAAGGGTTTTGACAAGCGCATTGCCCGCGGCAAGATGGAGCAGGCGGACGCGGACAAGATCGTCGCAAAGATCGAGACCGGCCTGAACGACATCTGCGTCGACGCGGATCTGATCGTTGAGGCTGCCCTTGAGGTCATGGATATCAAGAAAAACTGCTTCAAGGATCTTCAGGAGAACATCGTAAAGAACGAGAACTGCATTTATGCTTCCAACACCTCTTCCCTGTCCATCACCGAGATCGGTGCCGGACTTGCGAAGCCCATCGTCGGCATGCATTTCTTCAATCCCGCTCCGGTCATGAAGCTCATCGAGGTGATCCAGGGAGCGAACACCCCGGACGAGATTGTTGAGAAGGTCAAGGAGATCTCCGTACAGCTGGGCAAGACCCCTGTTCAGGTCAATGAGGCTCCCGGATTCGTGGTCAACCGCATCCTTGTCCCGATGATCAATGAGGGCATCTTCGTCTATGCCGAGGGTATCTCCGACATTGCCGGTATCGATGCGGCGATGAAGCTCGGCGCAAACCACCCCATGGGCCCGCTGGAGCTCGGTGACTACATCGGCCTGGATATTGTCCTGGCGATCATGGACGTCCTTTACAAGGAAACCGGAGATTCCAAGTACCGCGCATGCCCTCTGCTCCGCAAGATGGTCCGCGCGAAGAAGCTCGGCGTGAAGACCGGAATCGGCTTCTACAACTACGCAGGCGGCGAGAAGGTTCCCACCGACAGGAAGTAATTGTTCTTTAAGTCAGCAGTTATCCGGCGCGGCCCCGCCGCGCCGGATATTGTTCAATATTTCTTCACATGAAGGAGCAAACCATGGATTTTACGTTAGATAAGAAGCATGAGATGGCGAGACAGCTCTTTAAGGATTTCGCCGAGAAGGAAGTTAAGCCTCTTGCTCAGGAGATCGACGAGACCGAGCGCTTCCCCAGGGAGACTGTGGACAAGCTCGCGAAGTTCGGTTTCCTCGGAATTCCGATCGCGAAGGAGTACGGCGGCCAGGGCTGCGACGTGCTGACCTACGTGATGTGCGTTGAGGAGATGGCCAAGCAGTGCGGCACCACCTCCGTTATCATTTCCGCCCACACCTCCCTCTGCTGCGATCCCATCGCAACCTACGGCACCGAGGAGCAGAAGCAGAAGTACCTCGTTCCGCTGGCAAAGGGCGAGAAGCTCGGCGCATTCGCGCTGACCGAGCCCGGCGCGGGCACCGATGCCCAGGGCGTTCAGACCAAGGCTGTAAAGGATGAGAACGGCGACTGGATCGTCAACGGATCCAAGATCTTCATCACCAACGGCAAGCAGGCCGATGTCTACATCGTCTTCGCACAGACCGGCACCAGGACCGACGCGAAGGGCCGCGTCTCCAAGATCTTCTCTGCCTTTATTCTGGAGAAGGGCATGGAAGGCTTCACTTTCGGCACCAAGGAGAACAAGATGGGTATCCGCGCATCAGCGACCTACGAGCTGGTCTTCAACGATGTGCATGTTCCCGCAGAGAATCTCCTCGGACCGGAGGGCAAGGGTTTCCAGATCGCGATGCACACCCTGGACGGCGGCCGTATCGGTATCGCCGCGCAGGCACTCGGCCTCGCTGAGGGCGCTCTCGACCGCACCATCGAGTATGTGAAGGAGAGAAAGCAGTTCGGCCGTCCCATCGGCGCGTTCCAGAACACCCAGTTCCAGATCGCCGATATGGCGACCAAGGTCCAGGCCGCACAGTTCATGGTCTACAATGCGGCGAAGGCCAAGGAGACGAAGCAGCGCTATTCCGTCGAGGCTGCAATGGCGAAGCTCTATGCGGCAGAGGTGGCTATGGAAGTGACCACCAAGGCTGTCCAGCTTCACGGCGGCTACGGCTACATGAAGGAGTATGACGTCGAGCGTATGATGCGCGATGCCAAGATCACCGAGATCTACGAGGGCACCAGCGAAGTGCAGAGAATGGTTATTTCCGGCGCTCTGCTTAAATAATCTCTTGACTGCAGACAAAACTTAACGGGCCGCGGAAGTTTTTCCTGCCGCGGCAGGCGCAGATCACGCCTTATTTTTCTGGCGTGACGGGATAGGAGACAAGTTTGAAAATCCTGCCGATGCAGGACTTTCAAACAGCACCATCGGTGCTGACGCACCGGGTGCCGCATTCGGCAAAACCGCATTCGCGGATTTTGCCTCAGCGAGGTAAAAAAATGAAAATAGTTGTTTGTATCAAGCAGGTACCGGATACCAAGGGCGGAGTCCAGTTCAATCCCGACGGTACGCTGAACAGGGCTGCGATGCTCACAATCATGAACCCGGATGACAAGGCCGGCCTTGAGGCTGCTCTGGCGATCAAGGAGAAGTACGGCGCGGAGATCACGGTGGTCACCATGGGCCTTCCCAAGGCTGACGATATTCTTCGTGAAGCGATGGCGATGGGAGCGGACAAGGCCGTTCTCCTCACTGACCGCAGACTCGGCGGTTCGGATACCTGGGCGACCTCCCAGGCGGTTGCGGGCGCGATCCGCAATCTGGACTACGATCTGATCATCACCGGCCGTCAGGCTATCGACGGTGATACCGCACAGGTCGGCCCCCAGATTTCCGAGCACCTCGGAATTCCGGTGATCAGCTATGCGCAGAAGATCGTCGACATCGACGAGCAGGCAAGGACCATCACCGTTGAGCGCCAGTTCGACGACCGCTACATGGTCGTCAAGGCATCTCTTCCCTGCCTGGTTACCGCTCTGGCAGACCTTGGGGAGAACCTGTACATGACCCCCGGCGGAATCTTCGACGCGGTCGATGCGGATGTCACAGTTTGGGGCAGGGACGATCTGAAGGATGTCCTCGACGAGAATATCGGTCTCGCGGGTTCTCCTACCCAGATTGCAAAGGCTTCCGACAAGGTCCGCAAGGGCAAGGGCGAGACCGTGAAGGATCTCGGCCCGGCAGAAGCCGTGGACTATATCGTCGGCAAGCTCATGGAGAAGCATGTCATCTGAGCCCTGCGGCAGCCTTTCAAGGCTGATGCATGAAGGTTCCAAAGAGGAGAGATAAGACTTATGACTGAGAATAAAGAACAGTACAAGGGCGTATATGTGTTTGCCCAGCAGGTAGACGGTGAGCTGTCAGGCATTGCGCTGGAGCTGGTCGGAAAGGGCAGGGATCTGGCCGCTGATCTTGAGACTGAGGTTACCGCAGTGCTTGTCGGAAGCGATATCAAGGGCCTCGCAGATACCCTCGGTGAGTATGGCGCGGACCGCGTCATCGTCATCGATGATCCCGAGCTTAAGGATTACCGCACGGAGCCCTACGCACATGCTCTGGCGTCGGTGATTAAGGAGTTCAAGCCGGACGTCATGCTGGTCGGCGCGACCGCCATCGGCCGTGACCTCGGCCCCCGCGTCTCCGCCAGAGTCCACACCGGACTGACCGCGGACTGCACCCAGCTGGATATCGGTGATTTCCCGCTCAACCCCATCCCCGGCAAGGAGGATGAGCAGCTCCACAAGCAGCTGCTGATGACCCGTCCCGCGTTCGGCGGCAACACCATCGCCACCATCGCGTGCCCCAACTTCCGCCCCCAGATGGCGACTGTCCGTCCCGGCGTCATGCAGAAGGCAGAGCGCGTTCCCGGGCGTAAGGCCGAGGTGATCGAGTTTAATCCCGGTTTTGAGCCGAACAGCTGCTATGTCGAGATCCTGGATATCGTCAAGGATACCAAGAAGGTTGCGGACATCATGGACGCAAAGATCCTTGTCTCCGGCGGCCGCGGTGTCGGAAGCCCCGAGAACTTCGCGATCCTCGACGAGCTTGCCGAGGCAATCGGCGGCACCGTCAGCTGCTCCCGCGCTGTCGTGGACGCAGGCTGGAAGCCGAAGGATCTGCAGGTCGGACAGACCGGCAAGACCGTCCGCCCTCACGTATACTTCGCGATCGGCATCTCCGGTGCGATCCAGCATCTCGCCGGAATGGAGGAGTCCGATATCATCATTGCCATCAACAAGGATGAGACCGCTCCGATCTTTGATGTCGCGGATCACGGCGTCGTCGGCGACCTGAACAAGATCGTCCCGCTTCTTACCAAGAAGATCAAAGAGGTAAAGGAAGCTCAGGCGTAATCTGCCGCTCCGGAAGGAAGCCGGGGCACTTTGGTCCCGGGAAGAAAGCCGGACAAATATCAGTTTTGCATAAGAGAAACGGGCATGGGGGTTACCCTTTGCCCGTTTCAT
>JAEEGL015884212.1_pt1 | contig 15085 bp, 10 predicted proteins | sample 9134231 | NCBI WGS metagenome assembly JAEEGL01 (sample SAMN16246548, study PRJNA631951) | gut metagenome | biome: gut microbiome; feature: rumen; material: fiber-attached | host: Bos | place: Iran: Karaj | collected 2018-10 | reverse complement strand
GGCGTATATCTCTACGATGTCGACGGGAAGAGATATCTTGATTTTCAGGCCGGGATCGCGGTATGCGGCCTGGGATATTCCAACGAAAAATACAAGTCCGATCTGAAAGCCCAGATCGATAAACTTATGCATACTTCAAACCTCTATTACAGCGAGGTCAGCGCTAAGGCCGCGGATGCCCTGTCAAAGGTCAGCGGCATGGACCGGGTCTTTCTTACCAACTCGGGGACGGAGGCCATAGAGGGTCTTATAAAGACGGCCAGAAAATATGCCTGGGAAAAGGATAAGAAAACGGACCATGAGATCATAGCTATGGAGCATTCCTTCCACGGCAGATCCATGGGTGCGCTTTCGGTCACTGCCAATCCACATTACCGTGAGGCTTTTGAGCCCCTTATCGGCAATATCCGTTTTGCAAGATTTAATGATATAGAAAGCGTAAAGGAACTGGTAAACGAAAAAACCTGCGCCATTCTTACCGAAACCGTTCAGGCGGAGGGCGGGATCTTTCCTGCTGATGAGGATTTCCTCAAGCAGCTGCGTGAGCTCTGTGATGAGAAGGGCATACTTCTTATGTTTGATGAGATACAGTGCGGAATGGGCAGATGCGGAGATTATTTTGCATGGCAGGGTTATGGGGTGAAGCCTGACTGTATGGCCGTGGCAAAGGCTATCGGAAACGGCGTGCCCGTGGGAGCTTTCCTGATGACCGAGAGTGTGGCACGTGCTTCATTGAAACCCGGCGATCACGGGACCACCTACGGAGGCAATCCTTTTGCCGCCGCTGCCATCTGCAGCGTGCTTGAAATATTTGAAAAGGACGGGATAGTTGAGCATGTCAGGGAACTGACGCCGTATCTTGAGGCGGCTGTGGATGAACTTAAGGAAAAACATCCTCAGGCTGTAAAGGAGAGAAGAGGGCGCGGTTTCCTTCAGGGAATGGAGCTTAAGATCCCGGTGGGCGAGGTCATAGCAAAGGCCCAGAAGGCAGGACTTCTGACCATATCCGCCGAGGGAAATGTTTTGAGACTTCTTCCTCCTCTTGTCATCGAAAGGGAACATATCGATGAGATGAAGGATATTCTTGATAAAATTTTAACTTGAAAAAATTCCGAAATATAAGTAGAATTGATTTTAGGATCAGCGAAGGGAACCTCCTGTAAAAAAAGGAGGGCTGATTTTATGAAGAAGCTGATTTGTCTGTTTTTGCTTTTTGTGATGCTGTTTGTATCCGGCTGTTCCGGATCCGGCAGAAGCGATGGGACCCGGCTTACGCTGGCCGTAGCTGACGGGACAGAGGCCGGGGATACAGACGGGACCTTTGACGGTACGGCAGGCAGCGATGATGAGGCGGTATGCGATACCATTTTCGTATACATATGCGGCTGTGTCAATGCCCCCGGGGTCTATGAGCTGCCGTCGGGCAGCAGGCTGTTTGAACTGCTGGACCGCTGCGGAGGCTGCAGCGGGGATGCTGCGGGAAACGTACTCAATCCGGCAGCTTCTCTTTCGGATGGTGAAAAGATTTATGTGCCGTCCGAAGATGAGGTCAGATCGGATGTCTATGATCCGGCCGTTGCAACAGGGCAGGCCGGCATACCCGGACAGGCAGATGATGACCGTATAAACATTAATACCGCGGATGTGTCTGCCTTACAGACCATCAAGGGTATAGGAGAGAGCAGGGCTGCGGACATAGTGGCTTACAGAGAGGCAAACGGCCCCTTCCGTTCCACGGAGGATATCATGAAGGTATCCGGGATAAAGGAAGGGCTGTATTCAAAGATAAAGGATCAGATCAGGATTTAAGATGCCGAAAAAGATTTTAGTGGTTGATGATGAAAAACTGATAGTGAAGGGACTCAAGTTTTCCCTGGAGCAGGACGGTATGATGGTGGATGCCGCTTATGACGGAGAGGAAGCTCTCGAGATGGTCAGAAAGGGCAGCTACGATCTTATACTTCTCGATATCATGCTGCCCAAGCTTTCGGGATATGAGGTGTGCCAGAGCATCAGGGAATTTTCCGATGTGCCCATTATCATGCTCACCGCAAAGGGTGATGTCATGGACAAGATCCTGGGTCTGGATTACGGCGCTGACGATTACATGTCAAAGCCCTTTAACGTGCTGGAGGTGAAGGCCAGGATCAAGGCCATATTCAGACGTACCGAGGGGCAGGACAAGAAAAGCAGGGTGATCGACAGCAGAGGTATGCATATTGACTGCGAGAGCAGGAGAGTCCATGTGGGCGATAAGGAGATCAATCTTACGGCAAAGGAGTATGATCTTCTGGAGCTTTTGGCGTTGAATCCCCTGAAGGTTTATACCAGAGAGGATCTTTTGGACACTGTCTGGGGGAAGGATTACCCCGGAGATGTGAGGACTGTTGATGTACATATCAGGAGGCTCCGTGAAAAGGTGGAGGATTCTCCCAGCGAGCCGAAGTATGTTCAGACGAGATGGGGTGTGGGCTATTATTTCCAAAATTAGGGACCTTGTCCGCGAATCTTTTATCGCCAAGAGTTTAAAACTTCGGATAATTCTTTTGCTCCTGCTGACGGGTATCATACCGGTCATCATCACCAGGGGCGTCATCCTGAGAAATTACGAGAAGAATGCCGTGTCTTCCCGTAATTCGGATCTTTCCATCCAATGTAATATTTTATCTAATTATCTGCTTTCATCGGGATATCTCGACGGGAACATGCAGGACTCTGTCAATTCCGAGATAGAGCAGATGGCGAATCTGTATGATGGCAGAGTCATCATCATTGACAGGGATTTCCGTGCCGTCAAGGATACCTATGGTATCTATGAATCCAAGACCATAATTTCAGAAGATGTGCTTCGCGCTTTTTCCGGTGAGCCTTCAAACGGTTATGATTCTTCCAATCATTATGTGGAGGTGGTCATGCCGGTGGTGGATGCCTTTTCCCAGGAGGTGAACGGCGTGATCATAGCCTGTGCATCCACCGATTCCCTCATGGCGACCATTGATGTGCTGAGGCGTCAGGCTTTTATCCTGGAAGTCATAATGACCATAATCATAATAGCCATTTCCATCATGTTCTCCAGACTTCTGATGCGTCCCTTTAACAGGGTGACCCAGGCCATTAACAAGATAGAGGCAGGTTATGAGCAGGAGGTCATAGATGTGAAGGGCTATACCGAGATGGAATCCATCGTCGGTGCGTTAAATCAGCTTTTATCCAGGATGAAAAAGCTGGATGATTCCAGGCAGGAGTTTGTGTCAAATGTGTCCCATGAGCTGAAAACCCCGCTGGCGTCCATGAAGGTCCTTGCAGATTCCCTTATAAACATGGGGGAGGATGCTACATATGAAATGTACAGGGAGTTCATGGAGGATATAACCCATGAGATAGACAGGGAAAATTCCATTATCACCGACCTGCTTTCGCTGGTAAAAATGGATAAGACCGCCGGTACGCTGAATATTAAAGAAGTGGATATAAATGAGATGACGGAAGCCATACTTAAGCGCCTCAAGCCTCTTGCCGACCTCAATTCCATAGACCTGATCTTTGAATCCATCAGACAGGTCAGGGCGGAGGTGGATGAGGTAAAGCTCACCCTGGCTGTGTCAAACCTGATCGAAAATGCCATCAAATACAATAATCCCAACGGCTGGGTGAGGGTCATGCTGGATGCGGATCACCAGTTTTTCCTCATTACCGTTACCGATTCGGGTATAGGTATCCCGGCGGAAGCCCAGGACCACGTGTTTGAGAGATTTTACAGAGTGGATAAATCCCACTCCAGGGAAATAGGCGGCACGGGTCTCGGACTGGCCATAGCCAGAAGTGCTGTGATCATGCACAGGGGTGCCATAAAGGTATCGTCCCTTGAAGGACAGGGGACGGAATTTGCCATCAGGATACCCCTGACTTATATCGCTCCTTCTTCCAGGTAGCGGCAGGTGAGTGATAAGATATGAAAAAGTACGGATTTATAAAAAATTGCATAACGTATATTCTGATCATGGTCATGGCAATGACCGTGCTCTGTGGCTGTTCCCAGGATAAGAACAGGATCAGGGGTGAAGTGCAGGATGATGAAATAACTGACAGTGAAGAACAGATCCTGATATATTACCTTACAAGAAACGATGACAGGATCGAGGGTGTACGTTATGACGGGGTCATGACGGAACAGCTTCTTCTCGACGCCATGTCGGATGAACCTTCGGATGCGTCCCTTAAGGCCGTGCTGGGTCATGAGGTGACCCTGAAGAGTGTGGAAAAAAAGGATAAAAGCCTTCTTTTGGACTTTGATTCAGAGTATCTGTCCCTTTCAAAAAATACAGAGGTTTTGTTCAGGGCTTCCCTGGTCAGGACCCTCTGCCAGCTTATCGATGTGGACAGCGTGCTCATAAGTGTCAATTCCAAGCCCCTTACGGATTCGAAGGGGATCCCTTATCCCGGCATGAATGAGGAGAGCTTCGTGGACGGCAGCCGGAGCGATACCAACAGCTATGAAAAGACTACGATAACCCTTTATTTTGCCGACGTGACCGGTACTTATCTGGTTCAGGAACAGCAGGATATAGCATTCTCTTCAAATGTTCCCGTGGAGAAGATCATTCTGGAGGCCTTGCTTGCAGGGCCGAAGACTGAGGACCACAACCCCGTGCTGTCCTCGGACCGGCTTATAAACTCCGTCACGGTCAAGGATGGTATCTGCTATGTGGATATCACCGATCCGGTGCTTGAGATCAAGAGTCCGGTGACTGAAGAGCTGTCACTGTATTCCATAGTCAATTCCCTGACTGAGCTTTCCTATATCAACAAGGTTCAGATCTCCATCGACGGAGAGACCAACAGGAATTTTAAGAGTACTATTTCATTAATGCAGCCGTTTGAAAGGAATCAGGAGATCATAAGAGAATAGAGAGGAGGTCTGCCATATAAGAGGAAGAAAACTTGCCCTATGCTGCGGATCGTTCGTGCTGATATTGTTTTTGCTGTTGACTTTTCAGCCGCCGCCGCTATATAATAACCCTACCCTTGAAGGAAAGAACGTTGTTTTGTCAGGACGTCTTTCCGGTATAAGGATCAAAAACGAAAAACTGCAACTATTCTTAGTCGATGCCCTCATTTCCGGGAGCATCGATCCCAATGATAAAAAACTGAATATAGATGAGGAGATACCGAAAAAGGTTATCTGTTACTGCAGCGGCGATGTAATGCCGAAGCTTGGCAGCCGGGTTTCGGTGGAGGGTGTGTTCTATAATCTGACCCGGGCCACGAATCCGGGACAGTTTGACCAGGCCCGTTATTACAGGTCAAGGGGTATACAGGCGTCCCTGGCAAAAGCCCGGGTCCTGGAGGAATCCGGGGACTGCGATGAACTGTCACAGGCCCTTTTTGAACTGCGGCTTTCCCTGGCCGGGGTATATGACAAGTATCTTGATACACAGACCGCCGGCATATTGAGGGCTATGATACTCGGGGATAAGGATTATCTCGATGATGAGATAAAGACCTTGTTCGAAAATGCGGGCTGTGCACATCTGCTGGTCATCTCCGGGACCCATATCGGAATATTGGGCCTGGGGATCTACCGCATGCTGCGCCGTCTGTCCGGATCCCCTGTCATAGGCGCCGTTATCGGGAGCATACTCACCTGTCTTTATTGCCGGATGACAGGTCAGGGGGTATCGGCACTAAGAGCCCTGATCATGTTCACGATCTGTGTGCTGGGGGAAGGCATAGGCCGTACCTATGATATCATCACGGCTCTTGCTCTCTCGGCGATGATATGTCTTTGCACTAACCCGTTTCTGATCTTTGACCCGGCATTCCTGCTGTCTTTTACGGCAGTCCTTGGGATAGGTGTATCGGGAGGAGGAAGGGATGACGGCACTCCCGGGGGAAAAACGGTAAGGACCGTCAGAACGTCCTGTTTTGTATCGGCGTTCACACTGCCCCCGACCTTGTATTTCTTTAATAAATATCCGGTGTATTCCCTCATCCTTAACCTGATACTCATTCCGTTCTCGGGAGTGCTGATCTTTTCGGGCGCGGCTCTGGCTTTTTTCGGAATGACTCCCTTAGCCCGGATGATCTGTCCCATAGCCGGTATTGTGTGCAGAGGGCTTACCGGGACATATGTGGCTTTATGCAGGCTGTTCGTGTCTGCTCCGGGCAGCGTTTTCGTGACGGGGAAACCGCAGTGCACGGGGATGCTGATCTATTATCTGATCCTGGGCTGCATTGTCTTTGCCGGAGGCACGGAGCGGCTTGGGAAAATGAAGAGCAGGAAGGCAGCCCTGCTAAAGCTGACGGTCATCCCGGTTTTAATGGCTGTTTTTATCCTGTGGCCCAGGCAGAGGGACGGCTTTAATTTTGTGATGCTGGACGTGGGACAGGGGGACGGACTGCTGGCCTATACGAAAAATGCCTGCCTGATCTCTGACATGGGAAGTTCGGATAAGGATAAGGTGGGAACGTACATAGGGATCCCGGCGCTCAAAGCCCTTGGGATAAAAAAGGTGGATGCGCTGCTTGTATCCCATACGGACTCAGATCATATAAGCGGCGTATCGGAGCTGCTGGAAGGGGCAAAGGATGAGGGAATAAAGATAGAGGCTCTTGTGATGACGGATAACTCGTTATCACAAGACCCCGGGAAAAAACTGTATGATCTGGCCGAAGAGAAAGGGGTAAAGGTATACAGGGCCGGAGCCGGCGATGAGATAAGGACCGGGGATATGAGGCTCTCGGTGCTCTGGCCCCAAAAGGGAATGAAGGGCGAACCCAATGAAATGTCCATGGTATGCGCCCTGTATTGCAACAATATGTCGGTGCTGCTCACAGGGGATGTGGAGGGTGAAGGAGAAAAGCATATCACCGAGGCTTTGAAGGGAAAGCATTTTCTTCTGTATAAAGCCGCACATCACGGATCGAAAAACAGCAACAGCTCAGAGCTCCTTAGGCAGATACATCCGGCGCTGACCCTTATCTCCTGCGGTGAGAATAACCGCTACGGACATCCTCACAGGGAGGCGCTTCAACGCATAAGAGAGACTGAAAGCCTTATATTTGTGACGGCTTCACAGGGCGCCATAGCCGTTCACAGCGACGGAAACGAAACGGAAGTGGAATTTACAGGAAAGGATAGAGGAGAATATGAAGAAAAGACTGATAATGATAAATGAGCTGCTCATTGTTGCCACGGCAGGCCTGATGCTGACCTTTTGTTCAGGGGGACGCGTGGCGGTGGCATGTCAGAGCGAAGAAAAGACGGTCAGCAGTGAAACGTGCAGTGTCGAATGCATTGATGAATGCAGTGGTGAAGAACTGTGGGAGGAACCGGTCTTTTCGGAGGAACCTTGTGAAGAGGTTTGTGCCGAAGATAACGGAGTCTGTGAGGAGGATATTGCGGGAGAGGGAGTGGATGTCGGTATCAGCTTTGACAGGGAGGGGCCGGATGACAGGGAGGAAGATCTGTACATAGATGTTCTTGAGGCTGAGGCGGATGAGATGGTGAACGATCATGTTTTATCATTATACATAAGTGTCTCGGCTTGCAGTGCCCGGGGAGATATTGCGGGTTATGCCATGAAGGGCCCCTTTGAAAAATGGGAAGAGGCGCCGGAGTTTGAAACCGGGGATTTTGGAGAGGAGAACAGTTTTGAGGTGACGGGGAACGGTGAATACTATTTCAGCGTCAGAGACAGTAGCGACAGGCGTGCTTTTGCAAAAACCCGGGTGGACATCATAGACCGGAGCGCCCCGGTGATAGCGTCGGTCAGAAGTGAGGCCCTGGAGGATAAAAACGGCTACGGATACAGATCCGTCATTACCGTGTATGCTTATGATATGGGCAGCGGGCTTCACAGGGAGGCCTTCTCATACGATGACGGGGAGAGCTATACCGATGCATACAGCGCAGTGACGGACAGGAACGGAGTATATAATATCAGGGTCAGGGACGGCCTCGGTAATGTGAGCCGGCAGAGCTTTGAGGTCAGGGATATAGATGACGAAGCCCCTCTTATGACCATCACCGGAAATCGGGAAACAAAGAGTGCAAAGGAAGTGATACTCAGGATAGAGTGCACTGACGAAAAATCCGGGATAGCATCCATCTGGTACGGTGACAGGGATGATGAACAGAAGAAAAAATATCTGGGCCGGTACGAAGGAGATAAGTCGGCTCTGGCATTGTTAAGGGTGGATAAAAACGATTCCTATACCGTATATGCCGCCGATCTGCTGGGAAACATGGTGTGTCAGACTGTAAATGTGGATGCCATAGATAAAAGCATTGCCGATGATACGGATAAAAAGACATCCTCATCTTCCGTGAAGACCGGTTCTTCCTCCTCGTCTGTGAGAAAGCCGGTATCCTCTTCCATGAGTACGCTGATGATCGGTATGGAATCGGGTAAAAGTGACAGCGAGGAGGTCACGAGAAAGGAGCTGGTGCTGAAAAAAACGGCCTCATCCTCGTTTTTTACAGGCGGCGGGGAAAAGGATCCCGTTGAAAAGACGGTTATGATACGTTCGGAATATGAGGAGGATGTGGACGATGTGCCCGAACAGGATCTAAAGCTTCATCCGTATACGGTGAGCCTTAATACCACGTCCGCAGATCTGACGTTACCTCAGGTGGAAAGGATAGAAGGAGAATATCCCGTAAATCTGGCTGTGAATGAGACCGTATCATCCCAGGATATCATGCCGGAAAAGGAAGAAAAGGGGGTGGCTTCACAAAAGGTGATCGCGGTGGGGATCGTTATCGTACTGATACTGGCGGCTCTTCTGATCAGGATCCTGATACGCCTCGGCGTCATCGATCCCGACCGGCTGGCGAAGGCTGTTAAGGAAGCAAAAAAAGACTATGAGGATGATGAATAAAAAAACTTGTTATATATAGTCAAATGATGTATAATATTAAAACGTGTGTGCGTGATCTGACTGCAAAGCAGTCTTTTTGCGTTTGTTTATGTGCACGTTTGGTTAGATTTTTCAGAGGCATTGTGATGATATTATTATATTTTTTGCTCCTGGTTGCCGGTTTTTTCGGATTGGTCAAAGGGGCCGACATTTTTGTTGACGGCAGTTCGGCAGCGGCCAAAAAGCTCAGGGTCCCCCCTATGGTCATCGGGCTTACGGTAGTGTCCATGGGAACGTCCCTTCCGGAGCTGGCGGTAAGTATCACTGCGGCAAGAACCGGCTCGAATGAGATCGCGCTGAGTAATGTACTGGGTTCGAATATATTTAATGTACTGGCTATTTTGGGTTTCTGCGCCCTTTTCTGTGCCATTCCCGTTAAAAAGATATCTCTTGTGAGGGATTTTCCCGTGGTTGCGGGAGTTCCCATGATCATCGCCCTTATGGTGGGCGGAGGACTGATACGTTCAGGCAGGATCTTTGATATGGATTCATCCCAGGAGGTAGGGGCTGTGGGAGGCGCTACGGCCGCATTTCTTGTGGTGGGTTTTGTCCTCTATATCCTTGCCCTGATTTTTGATGCCAAGAAGCATCCGGAAAATGCCCCTTCGGAGACGGCTACCATGCCGAATATCCGCTGCATCGTCTTTATAGTGGGCGGCGCTGTCCTGATCATCGCGGGAGGCCAGGCGGTGGTCCATTCCGCGAAATGGATCGCAGCGGCTGCAGGCATGACGGAGACTCTCATCGGTCTTACCGTTGTGGCTCTGGGCACGTCGCTGCCTGAGCTGGTCACATCCGTTGTGGCCGCGAGAAAAGGTGAAGTCGACCTGGCGGTGGGTAACGTCCTGGGTTCGGATATATTTAACTTTTTGATGGTCCTGGGCATCTCGTCGGTCATAGATCCCATCACCGTAAATGTGGCTTCTTTGTACGACCTGGTCATTCTTGTGCTTGCCACGCTTCTGGTATTCATCTTCTCGGCTACGAGAAAGGTGCTTGTACGGTTTGAGGGAGTTATTATGCTCATAGTTTATGCGTCCTATGTGGTTTATGCCGCTATCAGATGATTTTTTGCTCTTGGAGGGATTATGAAGGATGATATAACCATTGATCTTAAAGATTTATTTTACAGGATTTTGTTGAAATGGCGGCTAATGATAATATTTGCCGTTATTTTTGCCATTTTGGCTGATTTATTCGGCATCTATAAGGCCCAGAAGGCTGCGGCTGATGCCACCACGGATCCCAACGTCCTGACTGACCAGGTGGGATCCTTAAAGGCTGAGCTGAGCCAAAAGGAAGCTGCGGAGGCTGACGCCGCCGTGGAGATGTATCTCAGCTACAAAGACAAGTTTGACTCCCTCACTGAATATTTTGATAAATCCGTATATGCCTCCCTTGATCATAAGGCGGTTCCCACCCTCAGGGTGTATTATGAGGTGGATTCCCACTATTTGGCGGAATATCCTGTGATCAGCAGCAAAAATTATGATTATGATCTGGCGGAGATCTATATAGAGACTCTGCGCAGCGGGTATGAGGATGTGGCCTCGAAGTATGGCAGGGAGACAGGATTCATAGAAGAGCTGATCTCCTTTGAGCATCCGCTTGATACGGGTCTTTTTGTGGTGAACATAGTGGGACAGGACAGACAGATGTGTGAGGATATCGCCGCTGCCGTGGACGCCAAGGTCAACGAACTCACCCCGGCCGTATCCGCGGATCTGGTGCCTCATGATGTGACCAGGGTTTCGTCAAGATTCAAGACTGCGTCCAATATGGGCGTCAGGACTACCCAGGCAGCATATATAAACGATATGAATTATTACCGCACGAATATGATGACTGTTCCCAACAATTTAAGTGCGGCTCAGAAAAGTTATTATGAGGCTTCCATAAAACTATCCGAGGCGGGTGAGGCTGCAGCTGCGGATGAACAGGGAACCGCTCCGGCGGCAAAGATCTCTTACGTACAGAAAAAATATATCCTCATCGGTTTCCTTTTCGGGATCATGCTGGTGTGCGGTATTGTCTGCGCATTCTATATACTCATTCCTGTGGTCAGGGTCAGGGAGAATATCAGCGATGTCTTCCAGAAACCGGTGCTCGGCAGCGTATGGGAGGTGTCTAAGGATGAGAAGGCCATCGGCGCAGTGGACAAGTGGCTCACTTCCCTGTTTTACGGAAGGGAATGCAGGTTTGAGTATGACAAGAGACTGGATATGCTCAGTGCAGGTATAGCCATCGCCATGTCAAAGGAAGGGTTTGAGACCCTGTATGTTACAGGCGCCTGCGGTAAGGGCAACAAGGTGATAAAGGATCTGGTGAAACGGCTTTCAAAGGAGGTAAAGGTATCCTCCGGCGAGTGCATCGTTTATTCCCCCGGTTCTCTTGAGGAGATGTCCAAAAAACAGGCTGTGGTATTTGTGGAAACAGCGGGAGACTCCCGTTATGAAGAGATTTCAAAGGAAATAGAACTTGCAGAACAGAGCAGGGTAAAGATCATGGGCTTTATTCTGATACAGAAATGATGATCGATCTGAGAATGATGGAGCGATAAGGTATGAGTGCAGCAACTGTAAAAAAAGCAAAAAAGAAATATGTTAAGCCGCAGACAGGCGATACTGCCCAGAAGGCGCTGAACTGGATCATGGGTGCATATGTATTCATGATGCTTGCGATCTATCCGCTGTATTATCAGGATAAGTATTACAACATGGGTGAGGCCAAGTGGATCTATTTCAAGGTCGTATCCTGTGTTTTCGTGGTGATCGTAGGTGCCGCGTTCATCTGGTATCTTTCCTGCTTTATCAGTAAAAAAGAATTCGGGAAACTGATGGCGACGACCCGGTCGAAGATGATCATAACGGACTGGTTTGTGCTCGCTTATTCGATAGTGACCGTGATATCCGTCATCTTTACACCTTATAAGGAAAACGTGATCTGGGGATATGACGGCTGGTATATGGGACTGGTGGCCCAGATCGGTTTTTGTCTGATCTATTTCTTTGTGTCCAGATTCTGGCGCTGGGATGATCTGAACATGTTCGTTTATATGTGTTCTTCCGCCCTGGTGTTTTTCTTCGGTATCATCATGAAATTCCGTATCGATCCCATGGAAATGTATGTGGATCTGGATGAGATGTATATCAGGGATTTTCTTTCCACTCTGGGACAGGCTACCTGGTATTCCAGCTTTCTCTGTCTGATCTATCCCATCGGAGTGGTTGCCTTCTGGTATTTTGACAAGCTGTGGCAGAGGATAGTCCTGGGTATCTTTACGGTGATCTGTTTTATGACGGTAGTCACCCAGAATTCCGACAGTGCTTATATGGCCATCGTGGGAGTGTTCTTCATGCTCTTATGGATATCCCTTGATTCAAACAAGCATTTTATCCGCTTCCTTGAGGTGATGCTCCTGGCTACCGGTTCGTTCAAGGTCATAGGTATGCTTCAGGTTAAGTATGCGGACGTGATGGTGCCTTTGGATAAGCTGTCCATTTTCATGAGCCAGAGCAAGGTCACCACCGTCCTGTTCTTTGTATTCCTGATCCTTTATATTCTGATGCGTATCCTGGTCAAAAAGACTGAGTTCAATATTGCGGTCTTAAAGCCGGTAAGATATGTGCTCCTTGCGCTTGTGGTGGTGGGGATCGTAGGCGGAGTGGTCTACATCTACAGGAATACCAACGGCCTGCTGAGCGAAAAATATGCTTCGGATAACAATTATCTGAAATTTGATAATGACTGGGGTAATTCAAGAGGTCTTTCCTGGAAGGCGGCAGTGGGTACCTTTAAGCAGGAAAACTTCTGGCTCAAGCTTTTCGGAGCCGGTCCCGACAGTTTCGCCGAATCCGTATATCAGTACTATGCGGAGCCTCTTAATGCAAGGTGGGGTGAAAACACCACCCTGACCTGTGCCCATAACGAGTGGCTGAATATTCTGGTGAACGGCGGGATCTTCGGTTTCATCACTTATCTGGGGATCTTTGTCACATCCATATTCACTTCCATGAAGAATGCCGCAAAGAATCCCATGATCTATGGTATGGCCATTTCCACCCTGGCATACATACTGCACAATTTCTTCTGCTATCAGCAGATCATATGTACACCCATCATCTTTATCATCATGGGTATGGCGGTATCCATAGACCGTTACGGCATGGGTGAGGAAGAATGACGATCAGGGAACGGATAGAAAAAGAGGAAAGGGAATATCTGAGTCCCCATGCTTCATGTTCGGCGGATTCCGCCGGAAGGGACAGGATGGAGGCACAGTGTGATATAAGGCCTGTATACCAGAGGGACAGGGACAGGATACTCCACTCAAAAGCCTTCAGGCGTCTGAAGGACAAGACCCAGGTTTTCTTAAGCCCCGAGGGGGATCATTACAGGACCAGACTTACCCATACCCTGGAGGTATCACAGAATGCCAGGACCATAGCCAAGGCCCTGCGCCTGAACGAGGATCTGGTGGAAGCTATCGCCCTTGGACATGATCTGGGACATACTCCCTTCGGACATGCCGGAGAGAGGGCACTGGATTCGGTATGTCCATACGGTTTCAGACATAACGAACAGAGCATCAGGGTGGTGGAAGTCCTGGAAAAGGACGGCAAGGGCCTGAATCTGACAAAGGAAGTCAGGGACGGGATATTGAATCATAAAACGGATTGCGAGCCGTGTACCCTGGAAGGTAAGGTGGTGCGCTATTCGGACAAGATAGCTTATATCTATCATGACTGTGACGACGCCATCCGTGCCGGGATACTGAAAAACGAGGATATCCCGGAGAGCATCTGCAAGGTGACCGGCTATACCACAAACGCCAGACTGGATTGTTTCATACACAATATAATCACGAACTCCCTGGATAAGGATGATATCTGCATGTCTCCGGATGTGGAGGAGGCGATGAAGAACCTGCGGCAGTTCATGTTTGAAAACGTGTATACAAACAGTCAGGCCAAGGCCCAGGAAAAGAAGGCCCATGACCTAGTGGCCACTTTGTATGAATATTACCTTTATCACCCTGACAGGCTGCCTGTGGAGTATTGCAGGCTGATGGAACAAAGAGGGGATATGCCCCACAGGGTGGTTTGCGATTATGTTTCCTCCATGTCTGACAGATATGCGGTAAATAAGTACAGGGAATTGTTTATTCCTGATTCCTGGCGGCTGTGACCGTCCGGGGATCGGCGGGGGCGGCAGGATGTATATCAGTGAAGAGACCATAAATGAGATCCGGGAAAAAAATGACATCGTAGATGTGATATCCGGATATGTCAAGCTGAAAAAGCAGGGATCGAATTATTTCGGGATCTGTCCGTTTCATACAGAAAAATCTGCCTCCTTCTGCGTATCTCAAAGTAAGCAGATGTTTAAATGCTTCGGGTGTGACAAGGGAGGAAATGTTTTTTCTTTTGTCAGTGAATATGAGAATATCACTTTCCCCGAGGCGGTAAAGCAGCTCGGTGAAAGGGTGGGTGTGACCATTACCCAAAGGGAACCCGATGAGCGGGAAAAGCGTGAAAAGTCCCTCCGGGCCAGGCTCATATCCCTGAATAAGGAAGCCGCCACATATTATTATTTTCGACTGCGGGATAAGCCGGATAATGCGGGCCTCAGATATTTTATAAACCGGGGGCTGTCCGAGGAGACCATGAGTAAGTTTGGCCTGGGATTTGCACCGGTCAAAAGCGGACTTATCGCCGAACTTAAAAAGAAGGGCTATACCGACGAGGAAATGCTTGCCGCCGGTGTGGCGGTCCACAATGAAAAATACGGGCTGAGCGAGAAGTTCTGGAACCGTGTGATATTTCCCATTATGGATGTAAGGGGAAGGGTGCTGGGCTTCGGCGGCAGGGTGATGGGCGAAGGCAAGCCCAAATATCTGAATTCTCCCGAAACTGTTATTTTTGAGAAGAGAAAAAATCTTTACGGACTGAATATCGCCAGAAATTCACACAAGGATCATCTGATCCTGTGCGAGGGATATATGGATGTGATCGCCATGCACCAGGCCGGTTTCGACCAGGCGGTTGCCTCTCTGGGCACGGCGCTTACCATGGACCATGTGCGTATAGTGGCGCGTATGGTAAAAAAAGTGCTTTTGATCTATGATTCCGATAATGCGGGGGTGAGTGCGGCTCTTCGGGCC
>JAEEGL015832396.1_pt1 | contig 15085 bp, 18 predicted proteins | sample 9134231 | NCBI WGS metagenome assembly JAEEGL01 (sample SAMN16246548, study PRJNA631951) | gut metagenome | biome: gut microbiome; feature: rumen; material: fiber-attached | host: Bos | place: Iran: Karaj | collected 2018-10 | reverse complement strand
GATAAAGCAGTCGCCGTTTTCCGTAAATACTACAAACGCTATTACGCCCGCAAGCAGGTAGGTACAATAAAGCCTGATAAATTCCGGTTGTGGAATTATCAGGCTTGTGAAAAACGCGATATGTGCCAGCGCGGGGAGATCACACTGGAGGAGTTTGAAGAGTGGCTGGAGGGGAGCTTTAAGAACAGAGGAAATTGAAGCTTCTTTATACATTATCACTAATAAATCTTATTGAAAAATCCCATACACTATTCGTGTATGGGATCTTTACAAACAATAATACCGCCGTGACTTGTCGTTGAAATATTAGATTTTTATTAAATTTTGAATTCTTCACGTAACTGTTCGTCTATTTCTTTCATAATAAGCCTTTCCACAACATCTTTCAATGTTTCTTTGGCTTCAAGATTAAAGTGAGTGCGAACAATATACGTTGCTTTACCAAATTTGTAAACGGATTCATGCCCCAAATCGCTTTTAACTTCAGTAACATTTTCGTCCGTTTTTTCCTCTGGATCTGCTACGGTGGTATTCTCCTTATCTTTTTCCATATCGTAGTATTAGCCTCCTTTCCGCTTTTCAATACAATTATATTTCGAAACCGTAAACGGTATCGATCGTATGGGCAAAAAAGAGATATTGTTTTTCATTATCAAAACCAGCCCTCATCTTTTCTTCGTTCGAATATTCCATTGATTCGTACCCGTACAGTCATGTGGCTGTCGCCGGGGACAAATGATAGTTCGTCAGCCTGTTTAAGTAAGGAGATAACACGCTCGGGTTCGTCAAGCATATCTATATAAAACGAACTCATTTCTATTGATAAAAGTGCGTCTAATCCTTCTATTTTTATATTACAACCATAAAAGTCGCCCTCCGCAATCATTATCAGTTCGGTCATGATTCTCATAACCAGCTTCAGTTTCTTACTATCTTGGCAGTATATATTTTCATCATCATAAGGATGACATCTGCCTATAGATGTAAAAAATATGTTTTTTCTCACACGCTCACCCCATTCTAATATATTTACCTATTGTCCATGAAAGCGCTATTTCAATCTCATCCGCATCATATTTTGCATCGAAGGTACGACCGCAGTGATCAAGAATTTTGAGGAATATACCGATCTTATCACCTGAGAATGTAAACTGGGAATCTGCAGTGATCTGAATATCTGCATCAAGAATCGGAATCCGCCCTTTATCAGAAACCAATATTCTACGAACAGGTTTATAAACTACGTCAGCACCTTGATCTTTGAAAAATTGTACAGTACGTTTCATTTCTGATACAGCACGCTGATCAAGCATAAAGGCGGTGTTACGACACATTTCATCCAGCTCTTGCTCATGTGCGAGCCGCATCATTGCTTTTTCTTCATCTGTCAGATTGGCTAAATACTGTAATGCATCTTGAAATAAAGCATTTGCTGCAGCTTGCTCTGGTGTCGTGTTCAGTATCCGTTTAACCTCATCTTTTGAATATTTCTCTGGCATATCTGTACCTCCTGCATGTTTCGCCCAAATGATACCCAAAGTGTCAATCGGTCACATTGTGAATTAATAATCTCCGTCACCATAGTCGCTATAGCCATTATAATAACCACTATAGTCATCACTTCCGTTGCTGTCATCGCTGTAGATACCTGATCTGATTTCATTATAGGTAAGGTAATCCTCCTCCCAGCTCACAGTACCGTCGTTGTTGTAGTCGATTCCGAAAGGTGTAATGCACATAGTAATGTTCCTCCTTTTTATTGGTTGCTAATATAATCTAAATAATCGATATAACCGATTATATAGAATTCTGATGTGTCTCCGTAGAGATTGCCTTCCTCCACTAAATCCTCCCCATGATATATATTTCCGTAGTTTTTATCATAATTGGTCATCGCATTCAGAAGAAACGGTTTATTCGATATGCGTAAGGGCTTGTTATCTGCCGTTAATACAGTAGTTTTACTATCACATGATTTTAGCAGTCTGATGATGTCAAAGAAAATGTCGTTTCTTTTCAAGTCGGTCATTCTCGCTTCACCGCATATTCCCTCGGGATATTTAAACTCGAATTTACGATTGTTTTTAGAAACAATATAGATTACATCACCGCCCGGAAAATCATGCAGGATAAGAGCGTCTACGCTTCCTTCGATTTCAGTATAAGAATAACAATCATTATGCCGTAAAGTTGTCATAAGCTCTGTCGTTTTTGTTCTTTTTAATTGGTAAAGCGAGATCACTTGCTCTGTAACATTGGAAAAATCCATATTTTTGATACCTGTAATGTAATTGTTTTTCCAGTTGTTGCTCATACTAACTCCTTTTTCATCATACTTGCTGTTATGCCGGCTTTTTCTTTCGGAACATAATAACGACAACCCTTCTTCAAACAGTTGTGTTCTTTTCGAAGCGAATCTGTAAGGAATCCGGCATGCTCATAGAAGGTGCAATACCCGACACATTTCCCGCATCCTGTTTTTGTTCCGTCAATACAACGCCTAATATGTTTGTCAACACCGCGACCAATGTTGAAATCCGAATACGGCCTATCTGAGCTGTGAATATAATTCCCGTTGAAAGTTATTATTACTGATGTGCCCGTCATTGCTTGTCCCGCCTTTCTTAAAGAATTAGGGTCTGGATTCTTTATAAGTATCCTGCTTGCGATAAATATTATACAGGTATGTATTATACGCCTGTTTGGTTGAAACTGAGTCGGATATATACGTCCGAGCGTAAGAAGATAAATAACTCTCACGGCCATTAAGTCTCTCTTCGGTAATTCTTGTGTTATCCTCCATATACTTTGCAAATCCCATTTTTGTGTACCGTCCTTTCTTGGTTTTGTTGTAATTTCATTATACACTATTGTATAATGTGTTTGTAATTTTCGTTGACAGATTTCAGATTTATGTTGATTTCCTGTTTCTGCCTTTGATGCATTCAGTATAACACACCGATACTCTAATCTGTATATTTTGTTGAGATCATTTTTCCTTAAAATAGTGAAAGCTGTTTTGAGCTACAATATAGCCGAGCATATCGGATGCCTGCTGCATCATACAGTTTCTGTCCAGATCATACTCTTCACAAAGATGCATAACGTCTAATACACAATTTTTAATTATCTCAGTGAGATTCTTCCTGATTTTCTGTTCAATATTATTTTCCATTTAATTAATCTCCTTTCCTTTGTTATAATCTATAGGTACGAACTGTTCGCCCATCTTGCGGCCTATTTCATATGTTGGGTTGTTATGAAACCATACATCTGAAGATTTTCTGGAATCTATACTGTTTTGTGACTCATCAACAAAACAAGCTATACCAGCCAACACGAACCATACTACAAAACAGATACCAAGCATTGCTCCCCAGCCAGAGGAAAAACCTGTTGTTACCCAGCCTATAATAAGTATAAGGCCAATAAGCATAACAAATCCTATAACGCCTATGAGCGTATTTTTAGTCATTTCCTTTTCTTCTGACTTTCCGATTTGGTTATTCCGCTCTTTTTCTCTCTTTATATATTTAACTACATCCGGATCTTGATTATCAGGTCTAAAATGTCTGAAATCGGTAGGCATATATACTGTATGTCCGACCATTTTATCCAGCCTTTCCTGGATATGATTTTCGATCATAAATGATTGCAAGTAATTGTTACAATCATATAGTTGATGATTTTCTTTTTTCCATTTTTCTGCTGCGTAACATTCACGAATAAAATCTAACAACAATCGTTTATCATTTATTAGCAGCATAGTGAACGCAGTACCGAACTCGCTGTATCCGGAAGTGCAGATATATTGATACACGAGCGTAGCAATATCCTGATTGGTAGCTTTGCCGCCTTCTGCTCGTTTATAAAAGCCCTCCTGCCATCTCAATTCAATGGATTTAGCAAACTCGTTTGAATAAGGATTGACCTTATTAACGCTTATCTTAGGATTTACCAATAGTTCTTTCGGATCCTCTTTTAAAGCCTTATATCTATATGTTTCAAGCATCGCACCGCCGCGATCATATCCTATTGATTTTCTTTTTTGTTCATTAGCCTTGTCAACTTTTTCTCGGATTTCATCTCTTTCGCCAGAGGCTTGAAACGTAAGAAAAATCATCCGTATTATCCACATTAATGCAGATCCACCCAATGCAACAATGATAAAAATAACGCCTAATCCTGTCCACATAAAATCACCTCATCTGTATTATTAAGCAAGATCTCCTTGCTTTTATATCTGCATTATATCATCCGCAACGAAGGTTCTGTATATTTCGTTGACATAATAAGAAACACCCCGCCGGTAAAGGCAGGGTGAATGAAATAATAGATAACTCATATCTTGTTGAATATGATTGAATCTGGTGGTTTTAGTAGTTGTTTTTCTAAATCGACACATAGATTCAATGTTTCAGTATCGTTTATTAAAGAGGCAAAACTGTTCAATAAACGAACTATTCTTATGTTTGTTTCTTCCTTTTTTAATCTTTCTATAAAGCGGTTTACATATAAATGAAATAATTCTTCATTCCAATCCTCTACAATATTTGCCAAAAGAATAACATCGTCTAGGAAATAATTAGCTTCTTTAGCATAACATTCTATTATTCTCTTGCCTTCTTCTATACTTGCGCCTTCAAATCTATCTACAATTATACAGCTTTCTAGTGTATAACTATCATAACAATGCATTGAAAGAAGAATGTTTTTTATATAAACCGCCTTTTTCAAATTAGTGCTTGTTTTGGATAAATCAAGATTTTCATCGCACTGAAACCCCAAGCATGTTAACCCGTAACGAAGAAATTCGTTCATCCCTTGAAACCACGAATCAGGTTCAAACTCGTAATTGTCATTGATGGCTTCAATGTGCTCAAAATGTACGTAATTGTGGTATTCTTCTGCTGACTCCATATCATCGTATTTATATTGCATGTTTTCTATATAAGAAACCATCTTATCATCTTCATCGTCAACTTTTCCAAAATCATAAGCTGAAATATAATATGAATTATTGTCTTCTTCTAGGCTCTCCTTTAAATCAAAATATGCATCCTCGCCGTTACTAATGATATCTACGATGTCTACATCGTCTTCTTCACAATCGGATATGCTGTAATAGTGTTCCCATTTTTCCGGACTTACAATTTTATCAATCTCAGTTATAAAAACATTGTCATCAATATCTTCAGTAAAAATATCTCCCCAAAAATATAGAAGAGCATCTATTACATCATCAGTAGCATCATTTCCGGAGTATTCAAATCCAAAACTTTCGTATTCATCTTTGCTTGAATCAATATCACATCGAAAGCTAAATATATTTGCTTTTAAATCGCTTAGTTTATTTCTATACTCCGTCGATAACTTTTCAAATATATAATCGCTTTCTATATGTTTCAGAAGTGATCCCATACATCTTGAATAATTAGAATAGAAAGAATTACATTTTGCTTTAATTGACTCTATGTTGTCAATGGATTTTTGAGAATAAAAATCAGAAAAATTTTTCAGGGACAAAGAATTATTATTTATCAATAATGCATCATCTATTAACTCTTTTATTCGTAATACTTTGTGATCCTCTGAAAGACTATTAAATCTATCGTAAAATAGTTTGATATACTTTACCATACTTTTGAAGCAATTTTCGAACAGCTCTACAACTTGATTCCAAATCATATACGGCTTTTTGTCTATGAAACAAAAATCTGTACACATGATAGAGAAACATAGTAAATAAACTATGGATTTGCCATTGCCTGACAATTCCTCAAACGCAGCATTAGAAGTAAGTCGATCAATAATTTTAACATCAGCACAACCGCACCCAACTGCATATATGTTGGATTGCTTGTAGGTCTTACGAATAGTGTTTAAGAGTTTTTTTATGGATTCTTTGTTAAAAACGCTATTTTTAATAATTGTGTATAATACGTTAAAATTTGCTTTTAATCGCAATATTTTTTCGTATGCTTTCAAATTGTCATAATTGTTTATTTCTCGAGATAAGTATTTACAATTACTGTCATACTGTTTATATACCGTGTTAAAAATATCCATAACCCAAGGGAATTCAGTAAAATGCGGCTGATATTCCTCCTTATAAACAGCAATCAATATCATGTGTAAAGACAGGTATTTTTCCGCATCACAAGAAATAGAAATAACACTGCTGTGTATTAAATCATCTATTGCGTCCGAATACTCTCTTCCAATGGTTTTTTCAAAAGTCTTGCAATTGATTTTTATTCCATTGAGCAGGCACAAACTACATAATACATATTTTTCTTTTTCATCAGTCTCCCCGATTTTCAGAACTTTTCGTAATATCTCATAAATATTACCCGCAAGCTGAGTACCGTCCTTTAAATGCCTTACTTTTCCGTGCGCGGCACCGCGGATGCCAGCATCTTTTAAATTGTCAGCCAACTCAGACAGCGTTTCCAATCCTTTGCTTATCTGTTTGGCAATCAAAGGAATAAGCAGCGTATATCCATTTATTGTATCAAGTATTTTCTCTATAATTCCTTTGTCAGATTCAGTTAAGGAGGATTGGCAATTCTGTATAAAAACCGACATCTGATCCGACCGGGGCATCTCATTTATAGAAATAAAGCAATACTTGCTATCATTAAGTTCTTCCTGTCTGTTAATACGGCTTGTAAATAATAACTTACAGTTTAATGATAAAACACGCATAAGATATTCATCATACTCAACATCAAAGTTATCAATAACAAGAAGAATGCGCTCGTTTAAGCTATCGCGAACATATGATTCATAGTTTCTGTCATTTTTATCACAGTTGCAATTCTGAAGAGAAATATCATTTAATATTTCTTTTAGCGACCCATTGTAACGTTTATAAACTATAGCATCATAGTCATTTAAATGTATATTTGCATAGGATTTTGCTATTTCCGTTTTTCCGATTCCACCCATGCCTGTAAGAAATACAGCCTTACTGCCCTTGCTAAAAGCAAAATCTATCTCGGATAGTTCTGCCTCTCTTCCGATAAAATTAATTGAATCCTCTATTTCGGATATAATATACGGCTTACCGGGAGCAAGCAGGTTTATTGCTTCATCCAGATCTTTTATCAGATCATCCGTATTTTGATAACGCTTTTTTATATTGGCAGATAGGCATTTTTTGAATATATTGGTAAGCTGTCTTTTAATTGCAGGGTTAACATTCCGGATATTAAATCTGTCATCATCATATTCCCAGCCTGCAAATATGCTTGTATCAGTGCAGCACACTCTCCTGCCCATGATTTTTTCAAACAAGACAGCACCAATAGAGAATATGTCTGTTGCAGGGCATAGCTTTGATACTAATCCGCGCATCTGTTCAGGCGCAGCCCAGCCTTCAGAGCAGGAAACGGTCTCGATCCTTCCGTTCGATATATCGTTAATATCAGTAATAGTGTCAAGATCGAATAATACTATATGTTCTGACGGTTTCGGGTACACCAAAAAGTTATCCGGCTTTATGTCCAGATGCAAAAGTCCGCTGTTATGATACTTACCCACCGTATGGGCGAGCAGCCGGACGGTTTTAAGAATTTCTATGATACTATGATAGTCCGTATCCGCAAATGTCGCTGCATTATCATATACCGTGATTGAATATATAGTGTTGTTGTAGTTTATACAGTCAATCGACTTTGATGTTTCATTGACTAAATTTTCGTTGCCGGATACCGTTGTTAATTTGTTGTAGGTTTCGTTAAATCGTGTTTTGTCGTCTTTTTCTTCCTCGGTACTGCTCCATTTCAGACAATCTCCGACACGCTCAATATCTGACTTGTACGGATAGCACTCTTTAATAATAACTTTATGGGCAAAACCAAAGTTATCCGTATATGTACTACTGTACACGATGCCGTTTGCGCCGGTTCCTATAACATCTTTAATAATATAATCAAACCCTTTACCATTGCCGGAATGAATACTCGTTCCGCTTTTTAAGGCAACTCTCTTATTCATACCGCACCTCCTGATAGTATTTTGATTATATTATACAGCACTGCTATTTGAGTCTGTATATTTCGTTTCAATCGTAATTATTTACTTCATAAAGTATTTCCCTGAAAGTGTCAAGCGGCCTGTCAGAAAGCGTGCAATAAAGAAACAGCCAGTCATAAGGATTACCATAGTATAATTCGGACATACCAGATTCCGCCAGAAGGTTGTTCATATACTCACTATAATCATCAAAATCCGCTTGACCATGCTCCCACTGCATATTATACCAGAAAACATAGGATGCAAGAAAAATGATCTTTTTTCTTAATGATTCGTATGTAGGTTCTTTTTCTGAAAAATTAACGGCTTCCGGAAAGCGGTTTCGGATTTCATCTGGAAATCTGCTACCCTTAAAGATGGACGTTGTTCCAGATTCTCCTGAAGGTGAGTAGTCAGTTATGATCTCATATAGTAGATTGATGGATATTTCATCTCCGCGAGACCATTTCCCGATGTATTGTCCCTCGTGCTCAGGAAGAGACGCTTCCTTTTGGGCAACAGATTTTGCCTCGGAAAGTAATTGCTCTGCATTTTTCTTAGCTGCGGTATTTCTCTTGTTGAAATTATGTTGATGATTTTTTATATAATCAAGCAATTCATCTTCATTGTCAAGCTTGTCCATATCAGCTTTTAATTTCGAAGTATATATTGTGTTATCATTACTATCACTAGATATGCTGTCAGACTTGGCTATTAACTCATTTGCATGACTCCACGAAAATCTGTTTGATAAGCAGAAATAATAAACTAATTCATGCGTATTCCTTAAGTCGAAAGCCCTGTCCAGATAAACTTTATGGAAAAATTGTGATGTTTCTTCAACAGAAAGCCCCAATGCAAATGAAAGAGCAAACATAGATTCTCGGCTTTGCTCTCCCTTTTTGGGACGCTTGTCTTTACTAAACCAATTTTTAAGCGTGTTGGGACTAGCAACATCTTTCATATCAATTCCATTATCTTTACAGCATTTGGTTACAAATGAAGGAGCATCAGAAGCGGTTACATTACTGCCATCTCTATTAATGAAAGATAATATACCATCACCAAATGATCTGAACCCTTCGTCAGAATTGAGAAGATCTACGATTTTTGAAGTATTATCTTTTTCGTCATCTAAATAGCCATATCCAGCAAATAGCATTTCTTCCATTCTGTCAGTATATGTACCCATATTAATTCCCACCTTGAATGTACTATAAATCTTTCAGCAAAAGTGAATGTAAAACATAATCTACTATATTATAACACATATATACAATTTTTTCAAGTTTTTGATGAATAATTTATTAAAATAGCATAATGAGGTTCATGGTGATAAAAATAAAACCCATCGAAACCGACGGGTTTACCCTGCGTATATTATAACTATACTAAATGTTAAATAATTATCGGATACCCATAGCCTTCTCTATAAAAAAGAGGATCCAACCGAGCGCCGATGCTCCGAGTATCAGATAGATGATCCAGTTACCGCCTTTTGATTTATTATCGGTATTCTTGTCATAGGAAGGGACTTTACTTGTTTGGTTACGGCGGGGAGAATAGTTGCCGGCATTTTTTCTGGCAGTCTCCCGTTCGATATGGTATGTAAGGTGACTTTCTTCAAAGCTGACCTTGCCGTCGTTGTTAAAGTCGAAACCGTAGCAGTCGCGCATAAACGTCCTCCATATTTTTATTTGAATCCGTATCGTGAGATTTTATCTATGTTTACATTTAATTGGTTTTCTTTATCATAACTCTCAACATATTCAACATCTTCTTCCCACTTGCTTACAGCCAAATCCATATTATCTTTCATTCCATTGAATTCAATAAAATAATACAGATAATCTATTACGCGTGATTTAGGCAGAATTTTGTGTTCAATTATGTCCTTTAGTATTTTCTGCCTCTCAATATTTGAGTACCCCTTTTCTTGTGATACGGAATAACCACATAACATTAATGGAGACTTTTCAGCAGAGCTATGGACATCTGATTTTGGAAAGTCACCATCTTTATTAACATAATTGAAACGAACATAAAGGACGCGGTATCTCTTAATATATGATTCATACTGAGTGTTTTCAATGAAAAATTTGTGGCATTCAGTACAAAAATTAACATTAACAGTTGTCTTACTTTGATCCATAGTTGGAACTTTAGCATTTACACAAATAACATTATGATTGTCTTTCTTGCATTTAATGTTATTTCCATAATGAATGTATAACGTGTGTTTTTCAACGTTAAAATCTGTAGTCGAAGATATTCGTTCTGGGCTTGAAGATTTTGTTGACGTTTCGTCTTTTTGATTTATGTAAAATTTATAATAACAATTACTACAAAATAATACCTCGTCTTCGTATCTGGACCTGTATTGGTTAAGCTCTTCTACGCTTCTAACAAAAGCTTTGTTTTTACAAATAGGACAAATTTTTAATTTAGATTTACACCTGTCGCAAATTGTTTTATTAGAGCCATTAATAATTGCTACGCCACAACGTAAGCAAGTATGATTACCATAAAGTTCCTTTACAAAATTAGATATGTAATCGCTTACTGGCGCTAAATACGAAGAAAAAACACTCGGAAAATCAAATTGGCGCATCGGTTTATTATAGAAGTCCACAAAAATAAACCCATCTTTTATATCAGCAATAGTACCTTCGCCAAAACTAATATGCTTAACTTTTTGGCCAATAAATAAAGCCTTATTTATATTATCATATTGTTTGGTATTGTTCTCTTTGCCCATGATTTCCTCCGTTAAACAACATCTTTATATAATTCAGAAAATCTGATAAACAGTCTCTCTTTTTCTTCATCCGGAATACTGTTCCCAGAAAAGAAAACCGAGAATAAATAATACAGTTTTTCCATGCTATCGGCGACATGATCACCATACTTCTGCCTGATTTCTTCTACATACGTTTCATCAAGGGTATGCTTTACAGGCTTGTCGAGACTGTCGTCCTTCAAAAAGTCTACAGTCGTGTTTAGCGCATCAGCAAGGAGTTGCACTCTTTTCTCGCGCGGGCGGTTCACACCTTCCTCGTACATCTGTATGCTTTTGGTACTGACGCCTAATATCTTTGATAGCTGCGCCCGTGTCATTCTGTTATCGAGCCGTAGTTTTTTTATTTTTTCAGGGAAACGCATGATCTACCTCGCAAAGCTAAATTCCAAAATATTGGAAGTATCAATTTTATTATATATCATTTTAGCTCAAATGTCAAGATAATAACCCCAGTTGTTCTAGAAAAATATTCAATGTACAACAAAAAATGGATTGACAAACCGCAGAATGTATGTTATAATAAAGAAAACCCTATCATATAGGGTTGACCGAGGAGAGTAAAGTGACATGAGAATTTATAATGCTTCCTGAATTCGATAGAAACTGGAAGTTGCTTGACCTTACTGATGAAGATCTCAAACGCCTGCAATCTGAGATGATCGACGATCCTAAGGTCGGTGATGTTATGCAGGGAACCGGCGGTGTCAGGAAAATGCGTTTTGCATTTGAAAACCGCGGCAAGAGCGGAAGCGCAAGAGTAATATACATAGATTTTGCCGTATATGAGAAAATCTATCTGATAACTGCATACCCTAAAAGTGCAAAGGATAATCTTACAAAGGAAGAACGAAACGCTATCAAACAAATGGTTGAAAAACTTAGAAAGTATTTGTCTGACAAGAAAGGGGGATAATGTTATGAACGTATTTGACAGCATAATGACTGGATTACAGGAAGCCATCGATTATGAGGAAGGCAAGGTTTCTGCTAGAACAACTAAAATATCTGTAGAACCATTACCGGAACTTACAGCCGCAGAAATAAAGAATGTACGTTGTTCGGCAGGACTTACTCAGCAAATATTCGCTGCCGCACTCGGCGTATCCGCTAAAACAGTTGAGGCATGGGAGGCAGGAACGAACAAGCCGATTGGTCCCGCCCGCCGCATGATCTCGATAATGCGCACCGATCCCGATTTTCTTTCAAAGTATCATCTTGTAAGCAATTGACAAAGCATTAAAACCGCTGTACAAAAGGTTTGTACAGCGGTTTTCTTGTGGGGAGATATGTGATTTTAAGCGGATTTTTAATAAAGATGTTTTCATATTGTTGATATGACGCAGGCTGTGAACATCGCAGAAGCGCATACCGTTCTTCTTGCAGAACCGGTGATACCAGTTGTAGGGAGTATTCGCATACATCGGTAAACCATTCCACTGAACGAACAGCCTGTCAGTCTCGACCCACTTGTCTCCGACCTCCTCGCGTTCCTTGTCCTGCTCCGCCTTGTATTCTCTGAGCATATCCATAATAATAGGCGGCACCTTGGAAGAGCGAACCGAGCGCTTGGTCTTGGTCGTGTCAGTGTAAAGTCCGTGGAGCTTGGTATAATTGGAAGTTCTGCGTACATTTATGACGCTGTATTCCCAATCAATGTCCTTCCATTCAAGCCCGCAGAGTTCTCCGCGGCGAAATCCGCTGTACACGGCGAGAGTGAAGAACATACGATACTTGAACGGTGCAGTCTTGAGCAGCTCGAACAGCTTCTTTATCTCTTCCTTGGTGTAGATCTCTTTTTCCTTTTTCTCACCCTTGGGTATAGTTACGCGTCTGCAAGGATTATCTTTGATAAGATCCATCCTGATAGCGTAAGTGAATACGGATGAGATGAAGCTGAGATGATGCACCAACGTTTTGCGGGAAAGAGGCTTGCCGGTCTGTAGATTTCTTCCGTTGACTGCAAGATCGTTGATGAACTTCTGAATATCACGGCTCGTTATCTTATCAAGTTTCATATGACCGATAGCCGGATATACCCTTATGGTGAGCGTACGCTGTCTTGTATAGGACGAGTTTTTGAGATTGAGTTTAGCGTATTCTTCAAACCATTCTTCCGCGAGAGCCTCAAATTTGATAGACGCGGTGACCTGACCTTTCTTGCACTCTTCCTCGAAGAGAACGACCTGTCTGTCGAGCTCTTTCCTGAGCTGACGTGCGGTCATATTTTCGGGCGGACGCCAGTTCTTGTACTGTACGATCTGTTTCCCGTGAATGTCATAACCACACGAAACCTTTATCCTGTAACTGCCTTTTCTTTCTGTTACTGTTGCCATTGTGTTTATTCCTTCTACGATAAACCACAAGGCTATCCGGCAGTTGCCTTAGCCGCATCCTTACGTTTGGACTGCCCTATGACTTCCTGTCATAGCTGTATATTTTCTACCGACTATTATACACTTTAAAGTGTGATTTTGTCAAGTAGTCAAGCCAGATTTTAATAGCCTTTGTGTATAAGAATCGGATAGATTTTTATTCCAATTCTCCGTTCTTCTTTCTCTGAACGCTCTTATCCTTCTCCGCAGCGGGAGTTCCGAGTATCGCCGCGAGATTTTTCTCCGCGATCTGAAGCTCAGACTTCTCGATTTTCGCGTTGGAGTAGATCTCGTAGAGCCTGCGCTTTTCTTCTATCAGCGACGTCTGCTCGGCGCGGAGATCTTTTATCATCGGCAGCTTCCCGTCCGTGAAACGCTTCCGGATATACTTCACAGCGGCATCGTGAATGATAAGCTCGGATTCGTGCTCGCACCTGTACTTATCCTTTGACACGGCTGTTTTCAGTCCGTTCGCGGCATCTTTTGTCTTACGGTAATTGTCTATATTTTCGATGTCCTCTTTGATGACTTTCAGCCGTGCTTCGATCTCTTTTATCCGGCTGAGGCTGTCGGAATAGGTCTGCTTGACGGATACGATTTTTTCATCGAGAGCTTCTCGCGTAGTCAGCCCGTGTTCCATAAGAAAGTTATAAGTGTTTGCAAGTGTTTTCAGATTCTGCGTGACAGCCCAATGTTCAAGTCCCGCCTTGTTGCCCTGAATATCGTTGAACGCAGTCTCAATATCAATGAGCAACGACAAGTTTTTATTCCGGTCGGTGTCGATACGGCGAGCACCGGAAATACGGTTGCGAATTTGTTCTTCGGTGTAATCAGCGCCGAGCGACTTGGAACGAGTAAATTTATTCTGTCCTTCGCCGCGGAAGGAAATATATTTTCCCTCTTTGATCTCATACTTCGCCTGACGCATAAGGTCGAGAAATTCTTCCCACGACTGCGCCTGAATAATGAAGCGGTCGATATTTTCGCGGAGCAGTTGTTTCCAGCTCTGACCCTCGCGTCGCTGTGTGTATTCGTAGTAAGAAACGCCGCGATCTTTCGGATGTTCTATCACGGATAATCCGTTCTCCCGACAGAGCCGGTCACTCTCCTGCCTGATCTGATAAAGCGTCTTTTTCTGATCGTAGAATTTCTTTCCGTCAACGAAACTGACGGAGTTCGATACGATGTGATTGTGGACATGCCCGCGGTCAATGTGCGTCGCGCAGACATACTGAAATCTGCCGCCGAAGATTTTATCCGCGAGTTCCATTCCGATACGGTGCGCGGTCTCGAAGTCGATCTCGCCGGGAGCGAACGACTGTATCAGATGAAAGCCGAGAATGCCGCCCGATTTATAGTGCGCGTGCCGTACCATTTCAAACTGATATTCCGCGACTTCCGGCGTACATTCATATCCGTCAATGAGGAATCCGTTATCGGTTTTCTTCGGATTCATAATGTAGTCGAGCGCCGTACCGATAGTTGTGTTGATGTCGTGAATTTTTGTTACAGCCATAATCATTTCCTTCTTTTTATCAGCCTTAAACTCAGCAGTTTGGAGAACGCCTGCCGGAGCAGTTCCGTAATATCGTCCTGCTGTTGTTTTATCTGTCGTAAGTCCTCGGCGTAGGCCGTGTCCGTAGAATTTATTCGCCGTGCTATCTGATTGATGTTTCGGGAAATTCCCTCGACATCTTTTGCGATAGCGTCGATCGAAGTCGTATCAATATTGTACAGCGGCTCACCGAGAGCTACCCTGCGGAGATAGCACTCCATACTCGGAAAGTGCATCATATCTTTCCGGCGTTTTATAACGCCGAGTTCCTGTTCCGTTACGCGGAACTTGATCTGTTTTTCGCGCAGTCTTTTTTCTTCTTTCATAAAAATTTTTCCT
>JAEEGL015306846.1_pt1 | contig 15085 bp, 8 predicted proteins | sample 9134231 | NCBI WGS metagenome assembly JAEEGL01 (sample SAMN16246548, study PRJNA631951) | gut metagenome | biome: gut microbiome; feature: rumen; material: fiber-attached | host: Bos | place: Iran: Karaj | collected 2018-10 | reverse complement strand
CTGATGAACGAAATCCTGCGGAGAAACAACCTCAGGAACGCCGAGGCCATGGAGAAGATGAAGGAAAGGTATGAAAGGCAGGTCCGGCACGCGAGGGTGACCGCTTTCCTGTCGGACCCGTCCAAGCAACTCGGAGAAGCTGACGAGACTTTCCTCTGCCGTGTGCTGGACCTGATAGATGCCGGGCTTACGCACCCGCAGTTCTCCGTCGAGACGCTCGCGGAGAAGGTCGGGATGACAAGGTCCAATCTCCACCTGAAGATGAAGACCATAGCCGGAATATCCCCTATAGATCTCATCACCAGGATACGTCTGGAGAAAGCGGCAGAGCTGCTCCGCGGCGGCCGCTTGACAATGTCTGAGATTGCCGAGGAGACGGGGTTTAACTCCGCATCATATTTCAGTTCCTGTTTCAGGAAAGCGACAGGCCTTACGCCCAAGGATTATGCCGCCCGTTTCCGGACTTCCGACTGATTTGACAATTTTAATATTTTGCTGACGCGCGATTTGACATTTTTGAAAATCGGCTTGCGTATATAATTGTCAAATTTGTGGAGACACGAAACTGATAATTGCATGACCGTCCGTAGAATATACGCCCTGGCAGCCTTTGCCGCCGCCCTTTCGGCCGCTTCCTGCGTGCCTGAAGGTCCCGGGGTAGAAGGAAACGGGGACAGTTTCGTGGCAACGGCCGGGGCTCTCCCGGGCTCGGCCGAAGGCGAGCCTTTCCTCTGGCAGCCCGGCGATGAGATGGCCCTTTTCCTCGGGGACGATTCGAGAAAGAAGGAAAGTGCCATCTACCGGACATCCATCAAAAAGCCCGCCGCTCAAGCGAGCTTCTCCGGGGTCGGTAAGGATGAGCCGGCCCTTTCCGACGGAAAGTACCTTGCCGTCTTCCCCTCTTCCGCGGTAGCCAGCTGGGCCGGCTCCGGCAAGAACTCCGTATATGTGGACATCCCTTCCGTGCAGACCGCGGTCACCGGCTCGTGGGACCCTGCGGCCGGGGTGATGGCGGCCTTCAGCGGGGACAGGGAACTCAGTTTCTGCCATGTGCCGGCCTATGTCAGTTTCTCGATAACCCCTGACTCCCCTGCAATAGTCTCCGTGAAGGTGGAGAGTCCCGATGGCCTTTCTGTGGCGGACCGGATGTGTGTCCGCTTTGACAGGCCCCTGACTGTCCGCGAGAACGGCACTTCCAGTTGCATGAGTCCGTCGGTGTCCCTCTCCGCCAAGGATGGCAGGGCCTTGGCGGAAGGGACTTATTATATCGCGGTCAACCCGCGGGTCTATCCCGGCGGGCTGGATTTCGTCTTTACGGACCAGGCCGGAAACGTCTGTGAACGCGCCGTCAGCGCGAGCCTGTCCCTTGCCAGCGGCCAGGCCATCAGCCTCGGCCCCATCGGCGAGAACCTTTTCAACGAGATTTTCGAACTGCCTTTCAGCCAGAATTTCTACCTCCAGGATGCGGTAGCGCCCCTGCGAAGGGATCTTGCGACCCTGAAACTCCGTATCACGAACCAGTTCCATACCGCCTCCGTGCACCTCAGCGCACCGGGACGCATGATGGCAGGAAAGGTCGTAAAGACCCCGGAAGGGACGTTCTACGTCGCGGAAGGCCAGGATTTCATTTCCTTCAACGCGATGCGTTCCGACGGGCCTGCTGATGCTGCCGGCGGCGTGCTGGAAGTCCCGGCCCTGATATGCCCCGGATCCTACCCTGACGGCATCTACGTCCGTATCTGCGACCTGGGCCACGGGGTGATGAACATGAAGGTCCCCGCTTTTACGGTAGTTGCGGGCGGCACGAAGACGGTCGACATTTCCTATGCCCGTGACCCTGATGTGGTCTTTTTCGATGCCTTCGACCTCTGCGCATGGGGAGGACGGCCCGGAGGACCGGAAGGGTCCGTGTTCCTTTCTCCTTCCGGAGCCAATCCCGGTACGGCGCCTGACCCTTCCCTGACCGGATTCGAAGAAGCAGGCAGGAAGGTGGATGTCCTTTGTCCCGGAACGGGCCTCATCCAGTCGAACACATGGTCGGAAGTAAGCGGCACCACCCTGGACGGCTGCCACGCGATGTCAGACTCCTACGTGCGCTCGCGCAACTTCAACGGCTACACCTATCTCTACCGCACACAGGAGTACCAGGGCTGCGTCGGCGTCAGCATGGAAACCAACGGCCGCGGATCGTTCCGCACGCCCCCGTTCAGCAGCATGCCCTGGTTCGGCTCCGCCCGGCTTGAATTCGACGTCTACGCCGCCGCGGGTTATGCCGACAGCTTCGAAGCGCGCCTCATCAACGGCGGTTTTTTCTCCGCCGCATCCATCGACGGGGCCGCTTTCTCCCTCACGGCATCCAACAACAGCTACCGCGAGGCGTCGGCCTACCTCGTCATCCCGAATTCGAAGATGGCTCCGGGCGGGAAATGGGTGCATTTCAGCCTCACGGCGGAGCATGTCTCGGACCTTTCTTCGGTCCAGATATACCCTTCCTCGACGCAGGACATGGTCCACGGTTTCCTTCTGGACAACCTCAAGCTTACGGCCCTTTTACCCGCAGCCCGGCCGTCCGGCGGCTTCCGCCTTCTGTACTGGAACATACAAGACGGCATGTGGGCGGACCAGGGCAACGATTATGCGACCTTCGTGGAGTGGGTGAAGAAGTTCGATCCGGACGTCTGCGTCTGGTGCGAAGGTAGCTCCATTTTCAAGACCGATTCCGACGATTACCTTGCCGCCGCCGACAAGTACCTGCCCGGCGGATGGCCAGCCCTGGCAGCCCGCTACGGCCACGCATACACTTCGACCGGCGCGGTCATGAACAATTATCCCCAGGTCATCACCTCCAGATATCCGGTCACGACAATACAGCAGATCGGCGTCCCTCCGGGAGAGACGCAGCGCATACGTTCCGGCGCAGGGATGTTCAGCATCGACATCGGCGGAAGGACCGTCAACGTCGTGACCCTTCATCTTTATGCGCAGAAGTACCGCCCGGACTGCCCCGAAGCGGAGAAACCCGCCAGCATCGCCGCTGGGGAAGGGGCTGCCTTCAAGGCATGGGAAATGGGAAAAATCCTGGACCTTACCCGTCTGAATCCGGAGTATTCCTCCAGGACGGACTGGCTGATGATGGGAGATTTCAACTCCCGCGCCCCAGTCGACAACTGGTACTACGGTCTTGAAGCCGACGATATCGATTTCCTTCCGCATAAGGACATTGCGGCGCGCACCGACTACGTGGACGTCATCGCCGCCCGCTACCCCGGCTGGTTCTTCTGGTCGAATCCGATGTCCCGCCGCATCGACATGGTTTACGCCTCGCCTTCAATGGCCTCCCGTGTCAGCGACGCTGCGATCGTAATCGACAGCTGGGCCAACCCGCAGCGGTCTCCCCACTCCGCCGACCGCTACACGCCCTCCGACCACCGGCCGATACTTGTAGACTTCAGCAAATGAAACACATTTACGATATGCGTCCAAAACTTAAAATCATGACCGCGGTACTGGCGGGGCTGCTGTGCGGAAACGCTTTCGCACAGCAGCCTGCCGGGACGGTGAGCGGAACTGTCCGGGATGAGGCCGGGCAGCCGCTTCCCGGCGCGACGGTGCTGGTTCAGGGAACCTCCAACGGCACCATGACGGATGCTTCCGGAGCATACACCTTGAAGGTGCCGGCCGGAAGCACCCTGCAGGCCATGTTCGTCGGGTTCGAGACCGTCTCGAAGCCAGTCGGCGGCAAGGCCGTGATAGACTTTGTCCTCCGCGAAGACAAGACCATGCTCGACGATGTCGTCGTCATCGGCTACGGCCAGGCCCGCAAATCCGACCTGACGGGCTCCGTCGCCACCGTGAAGATGGGCGACCTCCAGGGGGTGCCGGCCTATTCTGTCGACAACGCCCTGCAGGGCCGTGTCGCCGGGGCGGACATCATGACGACCACCGGCGAACCCGGTTCGGTCACCACGATCCGTATCCGCGGCACGCGGTCCATAACGGCTTCCAACGAGCCCCTGATCGTGGTGGACGGGGTGGTCGACGCGATCAATGACCTCAATGACGTCAATCCCGACGACATCGCCTCGATCTCCATCCTGAAGGACGCCTCCTCGACGGCCATCTACGGATCGCGCGGCGCCAACGGCGTCATCCTCATCACGACCAAGCAGGCCAAGGCGGGCGTCTCGAAGCCGTCGGTGATCTTCACCGCCGGAGTGGGCTTCTCCCAGCTGCCCCGCAAACTCGACGTTATGGACGCCGCCGAGTTCGCCCTTTACCGCAACGACTGCGCCCTCAGCGGCGGAGACGTCAACAATGCGGGCGTGACCACGGAAACCCCGCTTTCCGGCTACACTTACGCCAATCCATTCGGCAAGACCGGCACCGACTGGGTCGACGAAGTGACCCGTACCGCATGGTACCAGAACTACGGCCTGTCCCTCTCGGGCCGCGACAAGAACTCCAACTACCTGGCCTCCATCGCATGGAACGACACCGAAGGCATCATCCAGCGCAGCGGGCAGGAAAAGATAAGCGCCCGCATCAAGGTCAGCCGTACCCTTTACAAGTGGCTGACCGCCAGCTACAACGGCTTCTATGTCTGGCGCGACCAGCAGCCGGCCAAGGCCAGCATAGGCGGGACCACCGTCATAAATGCAGCCCAGTACCTGAGTCCGATGATACGGCCCATCGACGACTTCAACCCCTTCTATGACGGTGGCCAGAGGTTCAACAACCCGCGCGCCCTCATAGACAAGACGGTCCACCACCGCTACTACAACACCTCCACGCACTCCCTGACCCTCGACGTGACACCCCTTAAGAACCTGGCCGTCAAAAGTATCCTTTCCTACTCCAACTTCCAGCGCCACCAGTTCCGCTACTACATGAGCACGCTGCCGCTGAAAGCTGAAAACGACGGCGGCGAAGCCTACCGCGAGGAGTTCGATTCGAAGTCGTTCTCATCCGAAACCACGGTCAAGTACACCGTGGACAAGATCCTGCACAAGTTCAACGCGATGCTGGGATTCTCCGGCTATAGGACGGTGACCAACGACTTCTCTCTCAGCGGCAAGGGCTACACAGACGACAACATCCTCTGGAACAACATGAACGCGGTCATGGACAAGGAGACTTATTCCGCTTCGACCGACTACACGGCCGTAAACAAGATGTCCCTGTTCGCCCGCGTCAATTACAGCTACAAGTCCCGCTACTACCTGACGGTCACCGGCCGCACCGACGGAGCCTCCAACTTCGCCGCCGACCACAAATGGGCATTCTTCCCCTCGGCGGCCTTCCGCTGGAAGATATCGAAGGAGCCCTGGATGCGCGGCGTGAAATGGGTCGACGACCTGTCCATGCGTCTCAGCGCCGGGCGCACCGGCAACGACGCCATCGCCGCCTACAAGTCCATAGCGACCCTTTCGTCGACCACCTCCGGTTATCTTTTCGACGGTTCCCAGCCGGCGGCGGTCTACCGCAAGAACGTCGCCACCCCCGACCTGACGTGGGAAAAGACGGATTCATATAACATAGGAATCGACCTTTCCTCTTTCGGCAAGAGGCTGAACGTCGAACTCGAAGGCTACTGGAGCCGGACCACGGACCTCCTCCTGAATGTCCAGAAACCGACCCAGACGGGATTCAGCTCCCGTCTCGCCAATGTGGGAACGACCTCCAACAAGGGCGTCGAGCTGACCGTGGAGACCGTGAATATCCAGAAGAAACGCTTCCAGTGGCTCACCTCCTTCACTTTCTCGCACAACCGCCAGATGGTCGAGGACATAGGCACCGAAGACTTCGTCACCGCCTTCAACTCACTCGGTACGAGCAAATACATGATGTACGGCTACGTCAAGGGCTATCCCCTGAATTCCCTCTGGGGCTTCAAGTACGGTGGTACATGGAAGAGCCAGGATGAGGTCGCCCGCAACCAGGTCACCCATACCTATGCCAGCAACACGACGACCACCGGCTCGGCCCGCTACTACGACGTCAACTACGACGGGTCCCTGAACCAGGACGACCTGATCTACCTCGGCAACTCCGATCCCTACCTATACGGAGGTCTGCAGAACACCTTCTGGTGGCACAACCTCAAGGTCGGCGTCTATTTCGTCTATTCGCTCGGAGGCAAGATCTACAACATCTCCGAGATGTACATGGCCGGCTCGGTCTATACCAACCAGTACCGCTACATGCTCGGAGCCTGGCATCCGGTGCGGAATCCCCAGTCGGAAATCCCGGCCGCGGGATCCAAGCCCGGAGCTTCCCTGCCCAGCGACTTCATGGTCCACGACGCTTCCTACCTGCGCCTGAAGACCCTGGATGTCAGCTATACCTTCGACCTTCGCAAGTCCTCCATTCCCGTAAAGGAAATCACGGTGGGCGCTTCCGGAGACAACCTCATCCTCTGGAAGAGGTACAACGGTTTCGATCCGGACGTCAACTCCGAAGGCTCGTCCTCGGTCCTGCGCCGCGTCGACATCGGTGCATATCCGAAGTGCCGCACCATAATGTTCAACCTTAAAATGACGTTCTAGGCCTATGAAACGGATATTCAAACTCGCAGCCCTTGTCTGCGTCCTCATGCCGCTGAAGGCCTGCTCCCTCAACGAGGACACCACCGCCGTTTCCGTGCCCGGAGACTGGTTCCGCAAGTACAACGAATGCCAGCAGGTCGTCAACGGCTGCTACATGCCGATGAAGTCCATGTACAACGGTGCCCTTTTCCTTGCGACGGAATGCGTCTCCGACCTCATGTACTGCGCTTCCGGCACGCTCGACGCCAGCCTTGACGTCTCCCCGGCAGTGCCACGCTACGCTTCCACCGGCTGGACCCAGGGCTACCTCGGCGTGCAGAGGTGCAATTTCGCAGTCGCCGGAATAGAGAACTGCGGCGATGCCATCACGGATGCCCAGCGAGCCCAGCTGCTATGCGAAGCCAAGGCCCTCAGGGGTTTCTACTACTATTTCCTGACATCCATGTTCGGGGACGTGCCCTTCTACTTTGACGACGTCGCCGACGAGGAGACCATGGACAAGGTGGCGACCCTTCCCCGCATGAGCGCGACGGCCACCAGGCAAGCCATAATAGACGACCTCAAGCCCGTAGCCGCGGCCGTGCCGCAGGTGCGGACCTGCGAGGCCCCGGGCAACCGCGCCGGAGCCCCCCTGGCGTGGATGGTCATAGCGAAGTGCGCCCTCTGGAACAAGGACTACGACACCGCGATCGAGGCCCTGGAAAAGCTGGAAGCGATATACGGGGACCTCGCCCTGTACGATTATGAGGAGAACGCCCTCCTGCGCAACAAGAACACGCCGGAATCCATCCTCGAGGTGCAGCACATCTACACCCAGGGCGGCGTGTCCTATGTCTCCAACCTTTCCAGCATGAACCTCCCGACGAAGAAGATCGTGGATGAGGTGGCCTACTTCGACGGAGTCGAGATGCCGGAAATCGGGGAGATGGCCACGACCTACGCCGCGGCCCGCCCCAACAGATGGTTCATCTCGTCCCTGCAGACGCGCAACGGCCCGGACATCCGCGCCAAGGTCAACATGGCCTGGGAGTACAACGGGCAGGAATTCGCCAGCGTCGGGACGCGTCCCTGGAACGGACCCAAGTTCTGGTGCCCGGGACTCCAGGCCTCGTCCGACGGCAACAACTACACGGTCTTCCGCTATGCCGACGTCATGCTGATGCTTGCCGAGTGCTGGCTGTACAAGAAGGATTTCGGCAAGTCAATAGCGTATCTGGACAAGACGAGGGTGCGCGCCGGCATCGGGCCGTATACCTTCCGCACCGAGGCCCGCCTCGAGGAGGAAATCCGCAACGAGCGCGGACGCGAGCTGTACGGTGAGTTCCAGCGCAAGTTCGACCTGGTCCGCTGGGGCATCTGGTACGACAAGGTGCAGGAGTGCAGCGACTACACCCGCCTGAAAAACCAGATGAAGCCGTGCCACCAGTACTATCCCATCCCGGACATCGAGGTGGTGAACTCAGGACACAATCTAGACAACAAAGAGTATGAGAAATATGGGCTTTAAAAAGATATCGGCAGCTTTCTTCGCAGCCCTTCTCGTCCTTTCGTGCGAGAAGCCGTACGAAGTGGATTATCCCCTTGCGGTGGATTCGCGCCTCGTCAAGCTCAGCTCGAAGGCAGGCAAGACCCGCGTGGTCGTCTGGTCCGACAGGGACTGGAAGTGCGGGCTGTGGTCCCAGGATAAGGTCTGGGCCACCCTTGACAGGGAAAGCGGCCACGGCATGGGGGATATGCTCTTCACCTACGAGGCCAATCCCGGGGTGACCCGCAGCCTCGCGATCGCACTTTCGGCCGGTGCCGTCAAGGACACGGTCTGGATGCAGCAGGCCGGAGCGATAACGGCTCCCAGATTCACGCCTGCGACGCGTAATTTCTCTCCTTCTTCCGCCGGCGGCCACCTTGGCACCACGGTGACCACCAATCTCTCGCCCTGTTTCGACCGCATTGTCCCGATCATAAAATGGACAGAGGGCGACGGCGGCTGGATCAGCGGCGTCAAGGTCGCTTCCGAAGGCATCTCCTTCGACGTGGCGGTCAATATCTCCGGTTCGGTCCGCAAGGCCGAAATACTTTTCGACATTCCGGGCATGGTCGAACCTTCGCCTTTCCCGGCTGCGCTCATCACGGTAACCCAGAACCCTTAAAGATCGGAAGAAATGAAAACAGGCAAAACATTATTCTTGATTCTCGCCGCGCTCCCGGTCTTCTTCTCCTGCAAGGTGGACGATGCCCTGCAGGTGCCGCTGGTCGAGCTCGGGCTGCCGCAGAGGGAGTACCTCGCTCCGGCGGCGGCAAGTGAAGTGGACCTGCAGGTCTGGGCCAACGGTAAATATGACGTGATCATCGAGGAGGGCGCGGACTGGATACGCTCGGACGAAAAGTCCGGCAGCGGAGACGGGGAATTCACGGTCAGCGTCGAGGCCAACCCGGGATTCCGCCGCAGCGGCCGCGTCTTCGTCGTAAGTGCCGTCGGGGACAGGGCCGACACCCTCAGCATCAAGCAGGAGGGCATCGAGGCCAAACTGACGGCTGCCAATACTTCCATAGATGTCCACGGGGCCGGCGGCAGCCATTCCGTCTCCCTGACCACCAATGTCCCGGACGACCGGATAGCTTGCGTGACGGCGTATCCCGAAGACGCCCCCGAATGGATACGTTCTGCGCGCATCGCGGAAGGCACCCTGAGCGTCGATGCCGATCCCAACACGGCCTCTACGCCCCGTAACGCGACCCTTACCCTCTCATTCACTGATGGCTGGGGAGACGAAAAGTCGGTGGTTTTCAACGTCGTGCAGCGCAATGCCGCGGAAGAGTTCGGAAGGGTTATAAGCTATTCCGAACTGAAGGGCGATTACGCAGCCGACGGCCGGCCGGTGACCGACTATGTCCTCATCGAAGGCATAATCGTCAGCGACCCCGCTTCCGGCAACGTCGCTTCCAACGAGCAGACCACGACGACCAATATCGACTACAACGGCACCAAGAAGGCGGCATACCTCGAGTCTTACGACGGAGTCGGGGGAGTGTATCTGAAATGCGCCACCGTCGATGACAACATCTTCCGGCGTTACGACAAGGTCCGCATCCTCCTGACAGGGACCGTGCCCACCCTGAAGAACGACCCCGACCGCATCGAGATCTCCGGCGTGGCCGCGTCCATGGTGGTCTCCCGTGAGGAAGGGACGGCCTCCGACGTGCCCGTCAAAGAGAAGAGCATCTCCGAACTTACCGACTCGGATCTCTACACCTTCGTCACTCTCAAGGACGTCGAGTTCGCGGTCCGCAAGGGTTCGCTCGTCCCGATCAACGAAGGCTATTCGGTCGGTGCCCTCTCGAACCGTTTCAACGCCTTCCCCCGCCTGCTTCTGGATAGGAACGGCCAGTCCATCTACCTTGTGACCAACACCGTATGCTCCTTCCGTAACGAGGGGACACGCCTGCCCTACGGCTCCGGGAAACTGTCCGGGGTCATAGTGCATGAAAGGTTCCCGCGCTTCGCATGGAAGGAAGGCGCCGATCCCGTCGACGTCGAGGACGACCCTTCGCTCGGCCGCCTCGGGACTTACCAGATACGCCCCCAGACCAAGGAGGATATATGGTCCGGAATGAAGGACAATTTCGAGGATGGATTCGCCGCCATGCTGACGGAATACCGCTTCTGGAATCCCGATCCCGACGCCGGGGTGCTCAGGCCCACCTACGGGGACAACGGATGGTTCACCCATACTTACGCCGGCTACACCGAGGCCACCTGGGGCCAGCGCATGACCACGCGCAACAGCTATTCCTATCTCGGTCCCATAGGCCGCAAGGACGGCAACATGTTCGGAGTCCACATGGGCAACGTCAACGGCTGCGGGATAGTGCTCGACCCTGCGAAGGACCGATGGAACGCGGCCATGTCCGGCTTTGTCGGCACCAACGCCGACGGCTCGAAGGAATGGTGCGGCCCTGCCGCCGTGGAAACCGGAGCGAAGAACATCAACTCCGACGGGAACTGCACCGTCCAGGGAGCGGCCTATCAGGTCTGGAAGAACGACAATTGGTTCTCCGCCGACGGCCGCCCGCATGCATGGATGATGAAGGTCTCGACGGCCGGAATAAGCACCGACCATATCTCCCTGCAGCTGGCCACCTTCAACGACAACTACTTCACACCCCGTTTCTGGAAAGCCCAGTGGGCTGTCACGGACTCCATGGCGGAAGGAGACGACGAAGAGTGGCACACCTTCGGAGAATATATCGTGCCCGACCTCTCGAAGGACACCAAGACCCTTACCTTTACCACCTCGGGAACCAAGCACATCAACCTTCCCATGCCCCTTGAGGTCCTCGGGAAGTCTGACCTGTACATAAGGCTGATTCCGGCAAGCGACGCATGCTCGGACGGGGACTGCTACTCGGCCGCGAAGTGCGCTGACGCAACTTCCGGGACCCACGGCAACATGATAGAGTACATTGCAATAAGATACAATAAATAATGACGCTTATGAAAATCAGATGGATTATCGCGGCCCTGACTGCCGCAGCGCTGGTTCTCGCTTCCTGCGAAAAGCAGCCGAAGTATTCCAGCAACCAGGAAGAAGAAGGCGGAGAGAATACCGAGGTCGTCGACCCCGGAGAGAACACAGATCCGGAAGAACCGGAGGGACCTGTTGTTCCAACGGACGACAGGCTTCTCGGCCATATCACCGTCACCGCGCCGGAAGCGGCCGCTGGCTGCATCTCCTTCCAGTGGAGCTCGACCGACGTGATCAGCGTGTGGTCCGGAACGCCCAATGACTTCAACGTGGGAGGTCCCGTTTCCGCGGAATATACCGCCGATTTCGAGACCCCTTCCGTCACCGCTTCGTTCAAGAGGCCCGACTCTCCCGAGCCCGTGGCGGCAGACGGCCTGTACTTCGCCGCCTATCCGCTTTCCGGCGTGAACCAGTGGTACAACACCAGCGGCTACCGCCTCTATTTCTCTTTCTATAAGGAACAGGTCGCGGTCAAGGACGGCTGGGATTCCAGGCACGGCGCCATGGTGGCGACTTCCGAGGACGGGAACTTCACTTTCCGCCATCTCAGCGCCTATGTGAAATTCACTGTGGCAGCCTCCTGCGCCCCGTTCGTCTCGCTCAAGGTTGCGACTCCTGACGGTACGAACATCGTCGACAGGCTCCGCGTGGACCTGCCGGCCATGACGTATTCGCCGAACAACCTGAAGGCCCTGAGAAGCGATTTCGTGACCATCGCCCCTGCCGGCGGTGCTGCGTTCGAAGCCGGGACCTATTATATCAGCATAGTCCCGCGCGCTTACTCCGAATTCAACCTGACCTTCACGAATGCCGACGGCAAGACCGTGGCAAAGCAGGTTTCCGTCGGCCATGAACTCCAGGGCGGCGAGATCGTCGACCTCGGAAGCATCGACGGCCTGAATTTCAACGAGGAGCTCCCGACCGGTCCCGACCCGCACCTTGCAACCGCATACAAGAGCGAGGGCGTCTATTTCTGGATCGATCCCTTCGACAAGACCAAGGGAAAGATAGTCTCCCCCTGGAGGGCCATCCACACCTGGGGCCCCAACGGCCAGGCCACCGGAGCCACTTCGACGGACCCTGCCGCAAACATCGTTGCCTTGAAGACGGTGGCGGGCGAGGGCTACGGCGATACATATGCCCTCTATGCCTGTGAGCAGCTCGGCGCCGGATGGAGGGTCCCGACCCGCAAGGAATGGGAGTACATGTACAACACCTATTACGGAAAGGCCCTGGACAATGAGCTGGTGGCCAACACGACCGACTACCGCACGGGCGACGACGATGCCGCTGCCGCCGCCGCGAAGTTCGAGGCGGCCCTGACGGCCTGCGGAGCGACCGAAGCCATGACGCTCGGCGGCACCGAGAAAGGTCCCCAGTACTGGACGGACTGCGAGAAGGCCGAGTCGTCAGCCTATACTTTCCGCTTCGGCCTCATCAACGCCACCACTTCCACCGCAACGAAGAGCCAGACCACGCCTTCGATCTACACCCGCTGCGTCAAGGAAGTCACAGTAGAATAATCAGATTTTCACGGATATGAAAAAGACTTTGGATTACGAATCTCCCCGCGCCTGGCAGATGCCGCTTGAGGCCGAGGACCTTCTCTGCGCCAGTCCTACCACGGCTGACGACCTGAATGAAAAATACGATTGGAGCTCCGAGATCTGGGGCAGTTAAAAAATGAATGCCATGAAAAAGATAATGATTATCGCGGCATTCTCCGCCGCCCTTCTTGCCGCCTCGTGCGAAAAAAGCAACGTCGCCGCTCCCGGAGACGCCTCCAAGGATGCACTTCTTACACTTAGGGCTACCAGCAGCGAGACTCATCCTACCCGCACTACCTCCGACGGGGTCCATGTCCTTTGGAAAAGCGGGGACGTGATCAGCGTATGGTCCGGCACCGCCAATTCTTATCCGACGACCCCGGTGGTTTCCGCCGAGTATATCACCTCCGTTACCACTCCGGCCGCGACCGCCACGTTTACCACCGGCGGCGATCCGGCGGCTGCTGACGTCAACGGGAAGTATTATGCTGCCTATCCTCTTTCCGGGGTGAACCAATGGTACAACGGAGGCGCGAGGGTCTACTTCTCCTTCCTGCAGGACCAGATCGCCGTCAAGGACGGATGGGACAGCCGGCACGGCGCCATGGTCGCGGTCAGTGAAGACGAGAATTTCGTGTTCCGCCACGTCAGCGCCTATATCAAGTTCACCGTCGGTCCTTCCAGCCCTTCCTTCAAGGCCCTGAAGGTCACGACGAAGGACGGGACCTATATCGTGGACAGGCTTCGCGTCGACATGCCGGGCATGGCTTATTCTTCGAACAAGCTCGCTGCCCTCCGAAAGGACAACGTGACGCTTTCCACATCTGACGGCAATCCTTTCCCCGCCGGCACGTATTATATCAGCATCATCCCGACTACTTATGCCGCCGGCATGGATTTCTCGTTCATCAGGAGCGATACCGAGGTCGCCGTCAAGAGCGTCGCCTCCTCTGCGACCCTTGCTGGCGGGGACGTGATCGATCTGGGGACCGTAGGAAGCCTGATCTTCGTGAACCCCTCGGCTGATCCGCACCTTGCTACGGCAAAGGGGACCGAAGGCGTCTATTTCTGGGTGAACCCTGCTGACAACACCAAGGGCAAGATTGTCTCGCCCTGGAGAGCCATCCATACCTGGGGCCCCAATTCCCAGACAACAGGTGCTACGTCGACTACCGACCCGGCGGCGAACGTAAGCGCCGTAAAGACCGTCGCCGGAGAAAACTTTGACGACAGGTACGCCCTTTACGCCTGCGAACAGCTCGGTTCCGGCTGGAGGGTCCCTTCCCGTAGCGAGTGGGAAATAATGTACAATGTCTATTACGGGAAAGCCTACGACGCGGCCCTTACCGCCAACACCACGGACTACAGGAAAGGTGACGATTCCGCCGCCGCTGCCGCCGCGAAGTTCGAGGCGGCCCTGACCGCCTGCGGAGCTACCGAAGCCATGACTCTCGGCGGCACCGATAAAGGCCCCCAGTACTGGACGGACCGCGAGAGCGGGGCTTCATCAGCCTATACTTTCCGTTTCGGTATAATCAACCTCGACACCTCCACCGCGACGAAGAGCCAGGGCACGCCCTCGATCTACACCCGCTGCGTCAAGGAAGTGACAATAGAATAATGAAAAGCATTTTCAAAATCGCGGCGTTACTGGTCGCAGCAGCAGGGCTGCTGCTGATGCTGACCGCGGCGGCGCCGAAGGCACGGAAGGTCCGCATCCTGTACTGGAACATCCAGAACGGGATGTGGTCCGACCAGCCCAACCACTACGACAACTTCGTCAAGTGGGTGAAGAAAAAGAAGCCGGATGTATGCGTCTGGGCCGAGGCCAAGACCCTGTACATCGACGGGACGGACCAAAGCCTGGACGAGGACGAGCAGTATCTTCCGAAGCACTGGCCCGAACTGGCGGCCCGTTATGGCCACAAGCACGTCATGATGTGCATGCATCGCGACAACTATCCGCAGGTCATAACCTCCCGCTGGCCCATCGAGGAGATGCTCCACATCGAAGGCGCGAAGCCCGACTCGATAGTCGTGCACGGTGCCGGATGGGCCCGCTTCGATCTCGGGGACGGCCGCAAGCTGAACGTAGTCAGCGTGCATACCTATCCGCAGAAGTACCGTTACGGAGTCCCTGTCGCCGACCGGGCCCGCAGCGGCGCCGCCCGCGAAGGCGACGAGTACCGCAGGATGGAGGTCAAGTACATCTGCGACCACACTGTCCTGAAGGATCCGGACGCAAGGAATAACTATTGGTTCATGTGCGGGGATTTCAATTCGGTCTCGCGTGCCGACAACCACCACTACAAGCTGCCGGAGGACGCCCCGGACTTCAAGTGCCAGGACTACATAGCGGACGAAACCCCGTATATTGACGTTATCCAGGCCCTTACCCCAGGAGTTTTCCAGACCTCGAACCGCGGAACCCGCCGCGGGGACTATGTTTTCTGCACCCCGGGTTTGATGG
>JAEEGL014683141.1_pt1 | contig 15085 bp, 13 predicted proteins | sample 9134231 | NCBI WGS metagenome assembly JAEEGL01 (sample SAMN16246548, study PRJNA631951) | gut metagenome | biome: gut microbiome; feature: rumen; material: fiber-attached | host: Bos | place: Iran: Karaj | collected 2018-10 | reverse complement strand
TTCTTCGAAATACTTCTTGCCGACTTCCATAACAACGTCGGAATACATCTGGATAAATCTTCTGTAGCAGTCCCATGCCCATCTGGGGTTATTGGACTTTGCTGCAATAACATCAACAACCTGCTCATTGAGACCTAAGTTGAGGATGGTGTCCATCATGCCCGGCATGGAAGCGCGGGCACCGGAACGCACAGAGACGAGGAGAGGATTCTTCAGATCGCCAAACTTTTTGCCGTTGATCTCTTCCATCTTGGCGATGTATTCCATAATCTGGGACTGGATCTCGTCGTTGATCTGGCGTCCGTCCTCATAATACTGTGTGCAGGCTTCAGTGGAAATAGTGAATCCCTGAGGCACAGGAAGACCGATGTGTGTCATTTCTGCCAGATTTGCTCCTTTACCGCCCAGCAGTTCGCGCATTGTTGCGTTGCCTTCGCTGAAGAGGTAGAGATACTTTTTTGACATGAATGATTCCTCCTCGTATATTTTGCATGTATAAAAGATGAGGATCCAAAAATCCAACATATTCCATACAACTTATCATTATATCTGCTGATATGTGAGTTTGCAAGAGTTTTATCACTTAAGACCCTTGTTGTGTATCCCTTAATGGCCTTGTAATGACTTTTTCGCTTTGATCTCCTGTGATGCGGAAACAAGCTGTCCTGCATACTGCTTAGCGTCATCGGATATTCCCCGGGCCCCGCTGATCATACGGGCGATCTCATTGATACGCTGTCCATGATCAAGTTCCGTGACTTCCGTAAAGGTCCGCTGTTCCCTGATGCCTTTGTGCACAAGGAAATGATGATCCGCAGCAGCGGTGATCTGCGGAAGATGACTGATACAGATCACCTGCTGCCTGCGCGAGATCCGGAGCATCTTCTCTGCGACAGCCTGAGCGATCTGGCCGCTGATCCCGGTATCTATCTCATCAAAGATCATCGTCTGGCTGCCGCTGCCTGATTCAATGGTTTTCAGAGCAAGCATCAGCCGGCTCAGTTCTCCGCCCGACGCGATCTTTGAAATGGGTTTCAGCGGTTCCCCTCGATTAGGGCTGATCAGGAAACTGATCCGGTCGTCTCCGTCCGGAGTCGGCATGAGCGGTTTTCCGTCATTTTCCTTTTCAAAGGAAACCTCAAACACGGTTTCCTTCATGCCAAGATCCTGGAGTTCCTCCATCATCTTCAGGCGGAATCCTTCGGCGATCGCCTTCCTTGCTTCAGTCAGTTCCCGCGCCGCCGAACGGTACTGTGCCAGCAGATCCTTGTGTTCCTTCCGCGCTTTTTCGATCTGTTCATCCAGTCCGCACAGCATATTGTATTCCTCTTCCATGGCGGTCATGTTCCGCAGGACGTCTTCTTCTGCCGGCCCGTATTTCCGGAGCAGTTTCCGAACAGACTCCAGTCTGTTTTCTGCTTTTTCAAGCCGGACAGGGTCAAAATCATAATGCTGGTTCAGTGTATCAATATTGTACAGGATATCTTCCAGGCTGTAATAAAGATTATCGCACTGATCCGCGAGCTTTTCAAATGCAGGATCTTCTCCTCCGAGATTTCTCAGGTTCCCGGCGGCCTCCCGGAGATTGTGCAGCGAGTCACCACGGTCGTCTCCGCTTCCGAGCAGCTGATAGGTTTTGTACAGTTTTTCATGGATCCTGGAGCTTTTGTGCAGCAGTTTCGTTTCATCAGTCAGGCGCTGTTCTTCCCCGGGCTGGATCTCCGCCTTCCTGAAAGCTTCCAGTTCATGCTTCAGCAGGTCGGTTCTTCGTTCTTTCCCGTCGTTCATTTTGACCAGCTTTGCGTAATTCCTGTGATTCCTGATAAAACGTTCGTATGCTTCCCGGACCTTGTTTTTCAGCCCTGCATGGTTCGCGTCACCGAGCAGATCGAGATAGGCAAGCTGCTTCTCCTCATCCGCGAGGAACTGGTGTTCGCTCTGTCCGTGAAGGTTGATCAGGAATGCTGCGGTTTCTTTCAGGACAGAAACAGAAACCATAACGCCGTTGATCCTGCAGGTATTCCTTCCGTTCAGTGAGAATTCCCGGTATAGCGTGACGCTGTCTCCGTTCTGCTCTATCCCTTCCCTTTCAAGCAGGTCATCAAGCAGCCTGTCGTGCACTGCTTCAAACACAGCTTCTACCGAAGCCCTCTCACACCCTGAACGGATCAGATCCCTGTCTGCACGTCCTCCGAGGATCAGGTTGACTGCATCAATGATTATGCTTTTCCCGGCACCGGTTTCGCCGGATAATACGATCATGCCGTCATGCAGACCGATGGATACAGACTCTATCAGTGCAACATTGTGGATCGTCAGCGTCCGGATCATTCTTGAGCATCTTCCTTTTTACAGCTTATTGTCTCGTTATCAGTTTCTGGATCCTTGCGGCGATTTCTGCCGAATCTTCTTCATTCCGCACAGCCAGGAAAACAGTGTTGTCCCCGGCGATTGTTCCGAGCACTTCTTTCCAGTTCATATTGTCAATGGCTTCCGCGGCTGCGTTTGCCGATCCGCTGAGCGTCTTGACAACGATCATCTGTCCTGCGTAATCTACGCTGAGCGTCGATTCCGCCATCAGGCGGATCATCCGTTCATTGATCGCTGTTTCGCGGCGGCCCGGCTTTGCATAGCAGTAAGCACTTTGATGACCGGCGATTTTGATCAGCCGCAGTTCCTTGATATCCCGAGAAACCGTGGCCTGCGTGACTTTATATCCTCTCCTGCGAAGCTGTTCGGCAAGTTCCTCCTGTGTCTCTATCTCATTTGAATCGATAATGCGGATGATCTCTTCCTGTCTGTTTGTTTTCATTTCAGCAGCCTCCTTTTCAGTGTACGGAACCCCATTCGATCAGTTTGCACTGCAGGAGCGAAAAGAAGCGGAAAGGATGAATCCGCAGCAGCCGGATCCTTTTCTCTGATCCGGTAACGATGATCTCATCCCCGGATTCAAGTTTGGCACGGTCAATGCCGTCGATCTGCAGTTCCGCCGTCTGTTTTCGGTCAGGAAGCAGGCGAAGGGAGATCTCGGATGCCCCGGATACGATACAGGGGCATTTCTGCAGGCTGTGCGCGCATACCGGTGTCAGGATGATACAGTCCATTCCCGGCTGGACGATCGGTCCGCCCGCGGACAGAGAGTAACCGGTTGATCCTGTCGGCGTCGCTGCGATCATCCCGTCCGCGGTAAATATGCCGAACTGTTCGCCGTTTACGCGGCACTCCACGCGGATCAGGCGTGCAAATCCGCCCCTGGTGATCACGGCGTCATTCAGGGCAAGGAAGTTTTCGCCGCTTCCCGGGATGCGGACGTTCAGCAAAAAGCGTTCCTCGATCAGATACTCTTCTTTCAGGATCGCTTCGAGGCATTCGGACAGGTGTTCAGGCTCCTCCTCTGTCAGAAAGCCGACTGTGCCCAGATTGATCCCCATCAGCGGAATATCAGACGCCATGGCGTGCCGTGCGCCGATGAGAAATGTCCCGTCTCCGCCGAAGGTGAGGATCAGGTCCATCCCTTCCGGATCTCCGGATTCTTCCTGCAGAAAAAAAGCTGCGATACCATGATCTGAAAAGAAAGACTCAGCCATATGTGCCATACGGACTGCTTCCGGTTTATCAGGATTCATGATCAGACCGACTTTTGAGAACATGGATGCGCTCCTTCCTGACAAAATGATATGAATATTCAGGCAAGCCTGCCCTTCAGCGGATATATCGCGTTTTCTCTATTGATATAGCATAAAATGCATAAATATGCAACTTGCTGAACCTCCCGGAGAGCAGCAGGATCAATCCCTGCTTTTTTCTGTTGAGCAGAGGCTGTTGTGCGCTTCAGCAACAAGATCATGAATAAAACTGCTGCTGATCGTTTCTTTCTGATCGTTTTTTTCGATGATCTCCGCAAGGAATTCGATATTTCCCTCCGGTCCTGTGATCGGTGAATAATCCATTCGGACCACATGCAGGCCGGCCGATTCCGCATACTGAACGATTCCGTTCAGGACCTCCTCATGCGTCTCCGCGCTGCGCACCACGCCGTTCTTGCCGATCTTTTCCCTGCCCGCTTCAAACTGCGGTTTGATCAGCGTATACATCCTTCCGTTTTCACCCATTACGCGGAACGCAGCCGGGAGGATCAGGCGGATTGAGATAAAACTTACATCCATAACGGCGATCTCGGGTGTATCAGGGAACATCTCCCGGTCCAGGTAACGCGCGTTTGTCCGTTCCATCACCGTAACACGGGGATCATTCCTCAGTCTCCAGTCGAGCTGGCCGTATCCGACATCGATCGCGTAGACGTGTTTTGCTCCGTTTCGCAGGCAGACGTCCGTAAATCCGCCGGTGCTTGCACCGATATCCATAATGATACGGTCTTTCAGTTCAGCCTGAAAGACTCTGACGGCTTTTTCAAGTTTGTAGGCGCCGCGGCTGACATATCTTTCCGAAGAGGAACGTACAGTAAGCTGTTCTTCCGGTCCGATCATTTCGGAAGATTTGTTGATCTTTCTTTCCCCGGCATATACTTCGCCGGCCATGATCATCGCCTGTGCCTTTTCGCGGCTCGCGGCCAGTCCCCGGCGTACCAGGGCCGTATCAGCTCTTTCTCTGTCAGACATCCTTTCTTTCCCTCCTGACAGCAGTTCTGACCTTCCCGGCGATCTGGCCGGCAGTCAGTCCGGCGTCTTTCAGCAGCAGGTCATGGCGCCCGTGCTGGATAAAGATATCCGGAACGCCGTAACAGGCAGCCGGAATACCGATGCCGGCTTCACGGCAGCGCTCTGTGATGTATTCGCCGAAACCGCCTGTGATCATATGCTCTTCGAGGGTAAACACAGGAACATCCTGCCGCAGCTGCCGGAGATACTCCCCGTCGGCAGGTTTTAAGCTGGAACAGTTCACAACTTCCGCATTCAGGCCGTCATTCCTGAGCAGTTCAGCCGTCTGCAGCGCGATCCTCACCATGCTTCCGCAGGCAAGGAGCACCAGATCCTGTCCTTTCCGCAGCACGTTCCATCTGCCTGGCTGAAACGCACCCTGATATGTTTTATATTCTTCCAGCGGCGTTCCGTCTTTTCCGTATCGGATCGCGACAGGGCCGTCCTGCCGGATCGTCCATGAGAGCATATCCAGCAGTTCATTCGCGTCGCAGGGAGAAAGCACCGTGATCCCGGGGACAGGCAGCAGTGACGCATAATCAAATATCCCGTGATGTGTCTGTCCGTCTTCCCCGCCGATTCCGCTCCGGTCAAGAAGAAAAACAACAGGGAGATGCTGCATGCAGACATCATGGATCATCTGGTCGTAGCACCGCTGGAAAAAGCTGGCGTATACGGCAAAGTACGGTCTCATCCCGGCCGACGCAAGACCTGCGGCCATCGTTGCCGCGTGTTCTTCCGCGATACCGACATCGATCAGCCGGTCCGGATGCTTTTCCTGGAAATGATCAAGTCCGGTACCAAGCGGCATCGCCGCTGTGATCGCAACGATCCTTTGATCTTCATCGGCCATCTCCGCAAGTCTGTCCGCCATCTGATGACCGGCGGAAGGATACTCCGGTTCCTTCGTTCTGTCACCTGTTTCGATATAGAACGGCGGTGTCCCGTGGAAGGCTTCTGGACGCTTCTCTGCCTGTTCATAACCGTTACCTTTTTTTGTCAGCACATGGATCACGCAGGGGCCGTTATATTGTTTCGCCAGGTTCAGCATCTCTTCGAGGCTGCCAAGGTCATGTCCGTCAATCGGTCCGAAGTACTGGAATCCGAGCGCTTCAAAAAAACCGACAGAGTTGTCTCTCATCAGAATGGACTTCAGGACTCTTTTTGATCCATGGATCATCCTGTACATGGGTTTCCCGAGAACGGGGATGTCGGTGATCCTGCGGACGCGTTTTTTCGCGCTCTGCCAGCCTGAGCTGATCCGGAGATGTGTCAGATAGGAGGAAAGAGCACCGACGTTCGGCGCAATGCTCATTTCATTGTCATTCAGGATCACGGTCAGCTGTGTTTTTTGATTTCCCGCGTCATTCAGCGCTTCATAGCACATGCCGCCTGTCAGGGCTCCATCCCCCACGAGAGCCGCAACCTTGTAATCCTGATGCTGAAAATCCCTTGCACGGGCGATCCCAAGCGCCGCGGAAACAGCTGTGCTGGCATGTCCTGTTTCAAAGCAGTCATATTCGCTTTCGTTTCTTTTCGGGAATCCGGACAGTCCGCCGTATGTGCGAAGCGTGCTGAACCGGTCATACCGGCCTGTGATCATTTTGTGAACATAACTCTGATGGCCGACATCAAATACGATCCTGTCGCGGGGCGTATCAAACACTCTGTGTATCGCCACTGTCAGTTCAACAATACCGAGATTGGACGCAAGATGACCTCCGTTTGCTGATACGGTCCGGATCAGTTCCTGACGGATCTCATCGCAAAGCGCAGACAGCTCTTTTATGCTCAGTTTTTTCAGATCTGCCGGGGAATGGATGGTCTGGAGGATCATGTCCGTCACTTCCAAACAGTTTATTTTCCTTTTGCCGGGCCGGCGCCTTTTGTCCCTTTTGATCCTTTTGCACCGAAGGATGCGTTCTTCAGGATATCGCTTGTATATGCGTAGTTCGTCAGGTTTCTGTCCTCAAACGCTTTTTCCGCGCAGCTGATCATTCTGTCGATCAGCCGGGAATACGGTATGCCGTCTTTTTCCCAAAGATAGAACGCCAGGCTTCCCGGGATCGTATTGATCTCTGTGATAAACAGCTTTTCACTGATCCGGTCAAACATATAATCGATCCGGACAACGCCTTTACAGTCCATCAGCCTGAAGATCCTGATACTCAGTTCCTGGATCTCGTTTTTCAGTCCGTCTTCGATCGGTGCGGGAAGAACGCGCGAAAGGCTGGCCATTCCTTTGCTCCCGCCGCCGCCAAGGTATTTATCTCGGAAGTCCAGGAACTCATCATGATTCAGCGGCATCTCGATCGGGGACGCGATCACGTCGTCGTCATATCCGAGTACGCTGCTGTTCAGTTCGATCGGTTTGTCCAGGCCTTTTTCAACAAGTACCCTTCGGTCATATTCAAAAGCAAGGGAGAGGCTGTCCTTCAGTTCTTCGCGGTTATCCGCCCTGCTTACGCCGATGCTGGAACCGAGGTTAGCCGGTTTGACAAACACCGGGAACCCGAGCTTATCGCTGATGGTATTCAGCACTGTTTCGCAGTCCGTACTGAATTGCTTCCTCGTAAACCACTCTCCGGGCAGCACAGGCAGGTCTGCTCCGGTGAAGAACTGTTTCATCATGATCTTGTCCATCCCGATGGCGCTTCCGGCAACGCCCGTGGATGTATACGGGATTTTGGCAAGTTCCAGCAGTCCCTGCAGGGTTCCGTCCTCACCGTTCATACCGTGCATAACCACGATATATACATCGATGCGTGCGGCGATCTCGATGCTGTCTTTCGCAAACAGCCCGCTCCCTTTTTTCAGCGTAAGCAGTGCGCCGGATCCGCCGGTCAGGTCCGGGAAAACCCTGGTGATCCCTTTGCAGGAAGGATTGAACGGTTTGTAGTTCCGGATATCCTTCAGCGGCTCTCCGGTATACCAGGTTCCGTGTTCATCGATATATACGGGGATCACATCATATTTTTCAGTATCTGCAAACCGCATCAGCTGGACCGCGCTGATGATGGAGACTTCCCTTTCACAGCTCCTGCTGCCGAATATCACGCCTATCTGTTTTTTCATACTGCGCGTTCCTCCGTATCACTCCGAATAATTGTCGGGCAGGTCGTTTTCAAACAGTACCGTATCCCCCGGTCTGACAAGGCTCTGCAGGATACCGGTTGCTTCGTCCAGGCTGGCGGCAATGAGGATATTCTCTTCGCGGAATCCGCCGTCCTTCAGTCCGTTCGCGATAGCCGCGCTGCGTTTCTTCCCGACCAGGATCGCCTTATCGCAGCACCCGGCGGCATCCCTGCCGAATGCTCGGTTCATCTCTTCCTCCTGCCCGCCCAGCTCGACCATGCCGGGTGTGACCAGGAACCTTGTTCCTTTCATTTCTTTCAGGACTTTGAAAGCCTGACGGGCGCCGAGGATATTGCTGTTGAACGCGTCATCGATCACAGTCAGTCCGCCGGGATTGGGGATCAGCTGCAGCCGGTGTTCAACGGGCGTCAGCTTTTCGATACCCATTGCGATCTGTTCCGGCGTCATCCCGAGATGCAGACAGACACAGGCGCACAGGAGGATATTCCGGATATTCAGTTCCCCCAGCAGGGACGTCCTGCATTGCTGCCGCCCGTTTTCCGTGCACAGATAGAATGTGCTCCCGGATTCTGAAACGGAGATCTCTTCTGCCCAGACGTCATCTTTCTGCGGATCAAGGCCGGAGATCATCTTTCGGATCTCTGTTTTTTCGTACAGCTCCCGGCAGATACCGCCGTCATCGGCGAAGAATGCCGCGCCGTCGGAAGGCAGGGCTTCGATCAGTTCATATTTCGTCTTTTTGACCCGGTCCACCGTTTTGAAAGTGTCAAGGTGCTGCGGACCGACAGAGGTAAGGATTCCGATCACCGGATGCACAAGCCGGCACATCTCCCTGATATCCCCGACATGGCGCGCTCCCATCTCTGATACGAATACCCTGTGTCCGGGTTCGAGCATTGTCCGGATGACTTTTGTAACCCCCATGGGGGTATTGTAGCTTGCCGGCGTAACAAGCGTATGGTACTTTTCTTCCAGGAGTGTCCCCAGGATGAACTTGACGCTTGTCTTGCCCCAGCTTCCGGTGATCCCGATCCTGACCAGGTCCTCCCTGGATCTCAGGATCCGCTGCGCGTCCCTGAAATACATCTCGCTGATGCCTTTTTCGATCGGCCAGGCCAGCAATCCGCAAAAAGCCGTCCACAGGGGCAGCAGCGAAGGGAACAGAACCAGGACCGCTGCCGCAGGCCAGTCGGCGGTTCCGGTTTTTTCATGCGGAAAGCCGAATGCACTGCAGATCAGGAACAGGATCAGGAACAGGATGACCGCGGATACCGCATACAGTCTTTTGATCCGCGGTGTAAATGCCAGCGCTTTCTTTGCTGTCTTTTCCGAAAACAGTTTCCCGGCGGCGTATCCCACTGCCGGCAGGACGACGAAGATGGCGATCGACCCCGGCAGCGGATGATCCGTCACAAAGAACAGGATCATCAGGAGGAGCAGGACGGCTGAAAGGAAACAGCCCGGCAGGACCGCTTTGCGGAAATTCCTGCGGATTGTTCTGAAATACCCCGGGAACTGGTAGCTTTCAAGCTGGAAATAGTGGATCAGGATACGGGCTGCAAGCAGGCATCCGCAAGCGATCCCAAGGCTGATGAGGAATGAACACAGCATCCTGTCACTCCCCTTTCAGAAAAGCCAGCACGATCGTATTGAATCTTGCGATCTGTTCCAGATAAGCAAAATGGCTGCCTCCTTCGAGCACGGCAAGCCCGGCGTCCGGAATGCTCTTTTCCATTTCTTTGGCCATCCAAAGGGGCGTTTCCGTATCGTTTTCGCCCCAGATCAGAAGCGTACTGGACCGGAAGCGCGGATAAAGCTCGGACAGATCCTGATTGATCACCTTGATAAAAGTTTTCCGCATTTCTTCATCCAGCGCGTTATAATCTTTGCTCCCGTATTTCCGGCGCAGTTTTTCTTCCCATCCTTCGGCAGCGCGGCTCATTCCCGGTACTTTGCGGACCTTTTCACAGATGCCTTTGAGTTTTTTATATCTTGCGCTCCGCTGCTGCGCTTCCGCGGAAGGCTTCGGACGGATTCCGGCAGCCCCGGTAAAGACGATCTTTCCGAACAGGGACGGTGTTTCCGCAGCAAGCCATGCCGCGACCCGGCAGCCGAAGCTGTGGGCGATCACGTGACAGGGAAAGAAACCTTCCTCCTCCAGAAGTTTCTGAAGACAATGCGCATATTCAGGCACGCCCCATGGCTGGGGCGGACGGCCGCTTTTTCCGTGTCCGGGAAAATCCGGGATCAGGATCCGGAACTGGTCCTGCAGGGCATCTGCGACAGGTTTCATCAGCGATCCGTCACATCCCCATCCGTGGAGCAGCAGAACTTTCTCTTTGCCTGAACCGGTCAGCAAATAATGAATACTGACGCCGTCGATTTCTCTGATCATAATGTTTCCTGTTCTTCCGGCATGTGCCATACATACCGGCATTTGATGGCGCTGATATCGTATCTTTTCCGGATGTCCTCCGGTACAGAGGTGATCCCTTCCCACAGGCAGCCAAGGGAAACGCATGTCTTTCTGCTCGGCTCGTTCTCCGGATCACAGGTGATCACAACTGAGTTCTTTCCGCTCCTGATGATCTCTTTCCGTAGGATCAGACAGGCGCGTCTTGCGTAATGATTCCCTCTGTACGGAGGATCAATGTGGTATCCGATATGGCCGAAGTAGTAAATGCATCTGCTTTCTCCGTCCCGGTAACTGATCTGGCCGATCTCTTTCCTGCTGTTATGAAGGGTGATCCGCCAGATCTGCTCCCTTCCGAAACCCATCGCGGGTTCAGGCGGCGTAAAATGCAGGGGGATCAGGTCAATAACGAAGTCGGTATATTCTGCCCTGTAGCGGTGAAAGATCATATCCGTTATACTTCCTGTATCTTGACCATATCGAGGAGGCGGTCAAAATCCTCGCGTACGATCAGCTGGGTTCCGGCCGTCATCACGCTTGCCGCACCGGCAGCGATCCCGTAGCGGAAGGCTTTTGCCATATCTTTTTCCTTCTCATACCCCAGCAGCATCCCGCCGATCATCGCGTCTCCTGCGCCCACCGTTGATTTGATCTCCACGCGCAGTGCGGGAGCAAACAGCGTCTTTTCGGCGGAAACGTACATAGCCCCCATCTCGCCCATGGAAACCACAGCATGTTCGACGCCGAGCCGGATAAACAGAAGCGCTGCGTCACGGATGGTCCGCATGGTGCGCAGTTCGATTCCGAGCGTTGCTTCCATCTCTTTCAGGTTCGGCTTGATCAGATAGGGGCATGCACCCTTCGCGGCCAGTTCGAGTTCTTTCCCTTCTGTGTCCAGGATGCATTTTTTCCCCTCGAGGATCTTCAGGAGATCGCGGTAAGTTCCTTCAGGGCAGCCGGGCGGAAGGCTCCCTGTGACAACGACCATATCACTGTCAGCGGTTTTTTCCTTCGCCATCTCAAAAAAATCATGTAGGATCTGCTGGTCAACCATAGGCCCTGGTTCATTCAGTTCGGTCACGCCCTGGGCAGATCTGCTGACGATCTTTGTGTTCGTTCTGACGTGGCCCGGAATGACCCGGAAAGAATGGCGCAGGTGTTCCCTGTCCATCAGTTCGGATAATTCCGATGATCCGTCTTTTCCCATGATTCCGAGGCACTGGACCTCCAGTCCAAGCCGGTCGGCAACAACGGCAACATTGATCCCTTTTCCGCCGAGGTCAACACGCGCGTCCTCCTGAATACGGTTGACCTGACCGATTTCAAGGGATTGCACTTCAACTGTTTTATCAAAGCTCGGATTCATACAGATCGTTGTGATCATCTGCGAAAACCCCCGTATAATTCATACCAAAAGATTATATCATTCCTCCTGTCCCTTCGCAACCTTCTGTTCTTTTCAACGCCTTGTTTCATTGCATGCCCGGATGAAATGTGCTATATTGGTTCAAACAAGGCGGAGGTCCTTTTCCATGATTCACTCTGATATTCTTATCGTCGGTGCAGGCATCACGGGAACAGCGCTTGCAAGGGAACTGAGCCGTTATGATGCCTCAGTTCTTGTGATTGACCGCGGTGCAGACGTTGCCGAAGGCGCGACAAAAGCCAACAGCGGGATCGTGCACGCGGGCTATGACGCTGTTCCGGGAACGAATAAAGCAAAATACAACGTGGCCGGCGCATCCATGTATGCTTCCCTGTGTGCTTCCCTCGGCGTTCCCTATCGCAGATGCGGGGCTCTGGTGATCGGCTTTGATGCCGCCGATCGTTCTGTCCTGGAGCATCTGTATGCCCGCGGGATACAGAACGGCGTCAGCGGTCTTTCCCTGCTGGATCATGAAGAAGTGCTCCGCAGGGAGCCTTCAGTCAATCCTGAAGTCTTATGCGCCCTGGATGTGCCGGAAAGCGCGGTCGTCAGTCCGTATGAGCTGGCGTATGCCATGGCGGATGATGCGGCTTTGAACGGCGTCTCCTTTCTTTTTGAGCAGAACCTGGAATCCATCCGCCGCGATGCCGAAGGCGGCTGGGAGATCGGAACGGACCGCGGTGAAATGTTTTCCTGCAAAGTGTTCGTAAACTGTTCAGGGGCCTCCGGTGCCCGGATCCATAACATGATCGCCGGAACGGAGCTCAGGATGACACACCGCCGGGGGCAGTATTACCTGCTGGACAGGATGGCGGAGCTTCCCTTTTCACGGACGATCTTCCAGTGTCCCTCCGCGATGGGAAAAGGCGTACTCGTCTCCCCGACGGTTCACGGAAACCTGCTGATCGGACCGAACGCCGAAGATATCGACGACGGATTTGATACAGCAACGACGTCCGCAGGTCTGTCCGAAGTGATCCGCAAGGCGGTCCGTACGTGGCCGGGTCTTTCGACACGGACAAACATCACCAATTTTGCAGGCGTCCGGGCTCACCTGGAAACGGATGATTTCATGATCGGCTCCGTCCCCGGCATTGACGGTGCGTTTGAAGCGATCGGTATTGAGAGTCCCGGATTGTCATCTGCCCCGGCTGTTGCGCAGGCTTTGTCCGGTGAGATTGCGTCTTATCTGTCGCTGAAGAAAAAAAGCACAACAGTTTCGTATCCCGCGCCCGTCAGGCCTTTTCATGAAATGAACGATGAGGAAAGGCAGGAGGCGGTCCGCAGGGATCCGTTATACGGAAACATTGTCTGCCGGTGCGAAACCGTAACGGAAGCGGAGATCGTCCGTGCGATCCGTCGTCCGGTCGGAGCCAGAACGATCGACGGTGTGAAGAGAAGATGCCGCGCAGGCATGGGAAGATGCCAGGGCGGTTTCTGCAGCCCCCGTGTCGCGCAGATCATCTCGGATGAAACAGGGATCCCGCTCGCTGAGGTGACGAAAGACGGAAACGGCAGCCGCATTCTCTCAGATACCATCGAGTCATTTCTGAAAGGGGGTTCTTTCCGTGACTGACCTCCGGACAGATATCCTGATCATCGGAGCCGGCCCGGCTGGCCTCTCTGCGGCGATCGCCGCGAGAGAGAGCGGGATCACAAACCTGCTGGTGCTGGAAAGGGAAAATGAACCCGGCGGGATCCTGCGGCAGTGCATCCATAACGGTTTCGGGCTTCACCGGTTTAAGCAGGAGCTGACCGGTCCCGAATACGCACAGCGCGACATCTGTCGCGCGCGTGAACTTGGTATTCAGATCGACTGCGGCACAACCGTGATTTCCCTGTCGCCTGACCGCGTCGTGACATGTGTTTCAAAACACGCTGGCTTCCGGAGGATCCGGGCTGAAGCAGTGATCCTTGCCATGGGATGCCGCGAACGTCCGAGGGGGGCGCTCTGTACGCCGGGAACCCGTTGTGCCGGCATTTTCTCTGCAGGTACCGCCCAGCGTTTTGTAAACCTGGAAGGATACATGCCGGGCAAAAAAGTTATGATCCTCGGATCCGGCGATATTGGGCTCATCATGGCCAGGAGAATGACCCTGCAGGGGGCGGATGTGCTGGCCTGCGTGGAGATCATGCCTTATTCCTCCGGCCTGAACAGGAACATTGTCCAGTGCCTTGAGGATTATGGAATCCCCCTGTATCTCAGCCATACCGTTACGGACATCAGGGGGAAAGAACGCCTTACCGGCGTTACGATCGCCAGGGTGGATGAAAACAGGGTCCCTGTCCCCGGAACGGAAAAGGATTTTGAATGTGATACCCTGCTTCTTTCCTGCGGACTGATTCCGGAGAATGAGCTTACTGCCGGCGCAGGGATCGTTTTGTCACCCGCGACTTCCGGCGCCGTGGTGAATGACCGCTATGAGACCTCTGTCCCCGGTGTTTTTGCCTGTGGAAACGTTCTTCATGTTCATGATCTTGTCGACCATGTTTCTGAAGAAAGCGCCGGTGCCGGGAAAGCCGCGGCGGAATATGTCCGGGATCGCGCTGCAAGGCGGAAAGCTTTCACTGTCGCGGACGGAAACGGCGTCCGCGGTACCGTTCCCCAGATCATCTCAGAACATCCGGATCGTGATATCCGTCTGATGTTCCGGCCTTCCGGCGTATACCGCAGTGCCGCAGCCGTAGCGGAATGCGGCGGAAAGGAACTCGCGAGAAGGAAAGCCGTCATCTATACACCGGGCGAGATGGCGGAACTGACGATCAGCCGTGAATGCTTTGATTCCCTGTACGGCGGCACGATCACAGTAAGGATCGAAGGAGAACAGAAGAATGAATAAAACTGTCACCTGTATCAACTGTCCGCTCGGATGCCGGATGAACGTAACGCTTTCTGATCAGGGTGAATTCCTGTCCGTATCAGGAAACACATGCCCCCGGGGTGCAAAATATGCGCAGCAGGAATGCACAGCCCCCGTTCGCATGATCACAGCTGTGATCCCTGTACCGGGCAGCAACGTTCCTCTGTCCGTAAAGACATCAGTACCCGTTCCGAAGCAGCTGATCCCTTCCATCATGCAGGTTCTTGCCGGTTTATCCGTTTCCGTGCCAGTTTCCATAGGCGATGTCCTTGTCCGGAATATCCTGGATACCGGTGCGGATATCATTGCAACGCGCAGTATTTGATTTTCTGCTTGTATACAGTGCCTGCTTTTGATATAATCTTCTGGATTGATATTGAAAGGAGTCTCTTTTATGCTCGAAACATTGTTCGGTCTCGGCACAGCCTTTGCTGAGGAAGCGGCTGCAGCTGCCGGAACTGCTGAAGAAGCCCAGGTCAATCCCGTCGTTTCCCTGCTGTTCACCTTCGCGCCCATGATCCTGATCTTTGTGATCTTCTGGTTTATGATGATCAGGCCCCAGCGGAAAAAGGACAAACAGGTCAAGGAAATGCTCAACAACCTGAAGGCCGGTGACCGCATCTGCACCATC
>JAEEGL015961420.1_pt1 | contig 15086 bp, 9 predicted proteins | sample 9134231 | NCBI WGS metagenome assembly JAEEGL01 (sample SAMN16246548, study PRJNA631951) | gut metagenome | biome: gut microbiome; feature: rumen; material: fiber-attached | host: Bos | place: Iran: Karaj | collected 2018-10 | reverse complement strand
GCGGGGAGGATGGTCAGATCAAAGCTTCCCAGCATTTCCAGAAGCTCCCTTCTTCGCGGGGAAGCGGAAGCCAGAATGAGTTTCGTTTTCATAATACAGCCCTTTGGTCCTGAAATTCGGCAGGTAATTCCCCATGCCCAGGTATCGTTCCGCCACGGAGACGCACTCCCCGGCGTTTTCGGTGGTAAAGTCCAGATGCAGGCACCAGAGGCCCAGAGCCTCCAGATCCCGGAGCCGGTCGCCCAGAAAGAGCTTGTCCGGGCTGTAGAGGATGCTGCGGGCGTTTTCCTCCGCCACGGGGAACTGCCTTCCCCGCCGGTCCCGCAGAGTGTCCTCCCGGTTCCCGGAGGCGGAGAGGGAGGCCTCCAGAGTGAGAAGGGGGAGCCTGCCGTAGGCGAAGAGCTCCGTGTCCATGCACTTGGATATTTCGGCAATTTCGCCGAGAGGCAGCTCCGGGGAGAGGATGGCCGACGCCGCGCCCAGTTCCCGCAGGACCCGGAGGCTCCAGTCGTTCCAGACCTGGAGGCCCAGGCCGCAGCGCAGGCGGAAGCCCAGCATCCCGGCGGGGAGGAGGGTGTTCCAGCTCTCCGCCATCACCTCGCTGACGTGGAGCTCCTTCAGCCTTTTCAGACTCAGGAATAGCTCTCTCGCCTCTCCGGCGCGGTAGCGGCGGGGCAGGACGGCGCAGACGGCGGTGGTCCCGTTCTCCCAGAAGGGAGTCACGGCGGAGCCCTCCCGGAGCAGCTCCTCCAGGGGGATGTACAGCACCTTGGGCTTCAGGGCCGCCAGAGCCTCCGAGAGCTGGGCGGCCTTCCGCACCGAAAAGGTGACGTCCGGCGCCTCGCTCCTTTTTTCCGCCTTCAGCAGGGGGGGCAGCTCGCCCACCCGGATCTCCGGGGGCTCGGAGCGCTTTTCCGCCAGCCTTCCCAGCGCCTCCCGGCGCATCTGGCCCACGTCGGCGCTGGAGAGGCTCAGCCCCGGCTCCAGAGAGACGCGCACGTCCGTGCAGAGGAAGGGGGTCCCCAGGGTGTTCAGCAGCTGGGAACGGAGGAAGGCGGCGGTCACCTCCCGACGTCCCTCCCCGGCCTTCTGGGGGATGGGGCCCGTGGCCCCGGCGGAGCGGCCCTCCGGGTCCGTGGCCACCACACGGGAGAAGTTGCCCCGCTTTACTTCGGCGGTGAAGACGACCGGGACCCGCTGGAATTCCCCGCCGGCGTACTCCGGACGGAGAGAGCCGATCAGCCCGCTCCGGCCCAGCTTCGGCCAACGCCACTCCCCCTGGGCGGGGAGCAGGGCGTCGGCGGCCTTTCCCCGATACAGGGCGTCGCTGCCGCCCTCGGGGAAAAAGCTCTTCAGCAGGAGCTGCAGATCCTTGTCGGAGGGGGCCCTCCCCTCCGACAGGGCGCGGCGGAAGATCTCCGTGGCCGTGGCGGCGCAGTCCGGACGCTGCCCTTCGCAGCGGAGACTCAGGGTGCTGAGACCCAGGGTCTCCCAATCCGAGGGAGCGCCCGGGAGGAGGACGCATTTCAGGGCGGGGCGCAGCTCTGCGCTCCGGCCGAGACAGAGGTACTTTTCCCGGCACTCCCGGGAGCAGCCGGGGCCCTCCCCGGCAAAGGCGCTGAGGCGGCAGGGCCCCAGGGCGGGGCAGACCCGGCCGCAGACCACGGCCTCCGTCCCCATTTGGGTGTGGGAGGTGACGTGGCAGATCTCCTCCCGGCTGAGCTGGGGAGGCAGGAGGACCTTCCTCGCCCCCAGGGCTTCGATGAGCTTCAGCCCCGCCGCGTCGCTGATCCCCAGGCCTTCGGCGGCCTCCAGGACAAGCTCCGGCAGCAGGAGGCGCAGCGCCCGGAGAAAGCCGGGGTCCCCCACGCAAAGGGAGCTCACCCCCGCTCTCGCCAGGTCCAGCGCGGCGTCCAGGGCGGCCCGGAAACGCTTCCCGGAGAGGGGCAGATCCATGGCCACCGAGAGCCTTACGCCCCGGACCCGGCACCAGACGGCGGCTTTTTTCAGGTCCTCCTGTCCCAGCCCCGTGAGGCTGTAGTCCCCGTGCCCCACGCGCACCGCGTCCGCCCCGGCAGCCACCGCCGACCGCAGGGCCTCCGCCGAGGATACCCAGGTGAGAAGTTCCATTCCGCCGCCCCCTTTCCGCCGGCCCGCGAGAGCGGGCCCGTCTGCGCTGTTTTAAGCACTACAGTATACCATACCGGGACTCTTTTTCAAAGAGGGAAGGGGCGGCTTTTTGGCCGGAGGGCAAATTTCCCTCCCTGCCGGGAGGAAAGCGCCGGAAGAGAGGAGAAAATCGTCTTGCAGGAGAGGGGCGGGAGAAGTATAATAACAGATACGACAAAATACGAGCGTTCGGAAAGGAGGGCGGCCCATGGCCGAAGAATACGTCCTGGCGCGGCCCGCGCCGCTGACCATCGGCGCGGAGGATGTGGAGAAGCTCCTGCGCCTGGGCAGCGGAGACGCTGCCCTCCTTTACCTCTTCCTGCTGAAAAACGGGGGCAGGCTGGACCGGGAGGAGGCTTCCCGGTCTCTTCGCCTCTCCCGCCCCCTGGAGGAGGGCATGGCCCTGCTGCGTCAGGCGGGCCTGATCCGGGGGGAGACGCCCCCTGCGCCCAGGGCGCCGGAGGCGCCGAAGGAACGGGAAGAGCTGCCGGAATACACCGCAGCCGAGGTCCGCTCCCGGGCCGACGCGGACCCCGGCTTCCGGGAGCTCCTGGCGGAAACCTCGGACCGGCTGGGCCGGGTCCTCTCCGGGGCGGACATGAAGATCCTCTTCGGGATCTACAACGACCTGGGGCTGCCCTCCGACGTGATCCTGCTCCTGCTGGGCTACTGCCTGGAGGAGTGCCGCCGCCGCTTCGGGGAAGGACGGAAGCCCACCCTGCGGCAGATCCAGAAGGAAGCCTACATCTGGTGCCGGGAGGAGCTGTTCAACCTGGAGCTGGCGGACCGCTATCTCCGGGAGCGGACAGCCAGGCGGGGGCGGCTGGGAGAGCTCTGCGGCCTCCTGGGCATCCGGGGCCGGAGCCTGGCCCCCTCGGAGGAGAAGTACCTGCTGGCCTGGCTGGACATGGGCTTCGGGCAGGAGGCCATCCTTCGGGCCTACGACAAGACGGTGAGCAAGAAGGGCGAACTGGCCTGGCCCTATATGAACCGCATTCTGGAAAACTGGCACGCCAAGGGCCTGCACACGGTCCCGGAGATCGAGGCCGGGGACCGGCCGCCCCGCCGGGGCGGCCCGCCGGGGGAGGCGTCCGCCGCCCGGCCCGAGGCCGGGGAGTACGACCGGATGCAGGACTATATGAAGAAGCTGAACGGAGGCGGAGCTCATGGCACTTGACGGAAAGATCCTGCGCCGGGCGCTGGACCGCTATGAGGCGGAATCGCGCCGCCGCGCCGAGGAGACGAGGCGCCTGCGCCTGAGGCTCTATGAGCTGGACCCCGCGCTGCCGGAATTGGACGCCCAGCTCCGGAGCAGCGTGGCGGCGGCCGCCGCCCTGGCCCTGGAGGGCGGGCGGGATCCGGTGAAGGCCGTGGAGACCATCCAGGAGGCGAACCTCCGGCTCCAGGAGGAGAGGAACCGGCGCATCGCCGCCCTGGGCTACCCCGCAGGGTGCATCGACGACGAGCCCGCCTGCCCCATCTGCAGCGACCGGGGCTACGTGGGCGCAAGTCCCTGCGACTGCCTCATGAAGATCTATCGGGAGGAGCAGCGCAAGGAGCTCAGCCGCCTGCTGGACCTGCAGGGGGAGCGCTTCGACGCCTTCCTTCTCCGCTATTACGACGACCGGCCCGACCCGCTCAGCGGCGTGAGTCCCCGGAAGCACATGGAGATGGTCTGGCGCATCTGCCGACGCTACGCCGAGACCTTCGGGGAGGGGAGCGGCAATCTCTTCCTCACCGGGGGCCCCGGCCTGGGGAAGACCTTCCTGAGTGCCTGCATCGCGGGGGAGGTGGCCCAGCGGGGCTATAGCGTGGTCTACGATACTACGGTGAACGTGGTTTCCCGCTTTGAGGAGGCCCGCTTCGGCCGCCGGGGGGAGCCGGAGGAGGCGGAAGCGGACGTGAAGCGCACTCTCCGCTGCGACCTGCTCATTCTGGACGACCTGGGCACGGAGATGAGTACCTCCTTCAGCGTGAGCGTGATCTACGAGCTCCTGAACACCCGGCTGCGGGAGGGGAGGAGCATGGTGGTCTCCTCCAATTACAGCGCCGAGGAGCTGGGGCGTCGGTATTCCCCCCAGATCGCCTCCCGGCTGGCGGGGGGCTTTGAGGTTTTGAAGTTTTACGGCAGGGACATCCGCCTGCAGAAGAAGGAGGAAGCCCTGAGATGAGCATGGTGGTCATCGGCAGCGCCTTTGTGGACCTGAAGGGCTATTCCCTGGAGACCTACATCCCCGGCGGGAGGAATCCGGGCCGGATCGAGGAGGTCCACGGGGGCGTGGCCCGGAACATCGCGGAGGACCTGGCCGCGGCGGGGGAGAGGCCGGTCTACGTTGGCCTGGCGGACCCCACGCCCACCGGGGCGTCGGTCCTGGCGCACCTCCGGGAGCGGGGGGTGGACGTGTCCCATTCCCGGATTGCGGAGAACGGCATGGGGACCTGGCTGGCGGTCTTCGACCATCGGGGGGACGTGGTGGCCTCGGTCTCCAGGCGGCCGGACCTGCGGCCCATCGGGGAGATCCTGGCCCAGGAGGGGGAGACCGTCTTCTCCGGGGCGTCCTGCGTGCTCCTGGAGCTGGACCTGGAGGAGGAAACTCTGCTTCGGGCCTTCGCTCTGGCGGAAAAGCACCATATTCCGGTCTACGCCGCCGTCAGCGTCATGAGCATCGCCGCCTCCCGCCGCGCTTTCCTTCCCCGGACGGCCCTCTTCGTCTGCAACCGGCAGGAGATGGGCCTGCTCTTCGGGGAAGAGGTGGAGGAGGACCTGGAGCCGGACGAGGTATATCTGCGCCTGCTCCGGCATTTACGGAGGGAGTCTATCCCTGCCATGGTCGTGACCCTGGGGGACCGGGGGGCCGTGTGGGCGACGAAGGAAGGGGAGCGGGGCTTCTGTCCCCCCGTCCCGGCGGAGGTCATAGATACCACCGGCGCCGGGGACGCCTTTTTTGCCGGGACCTGCCTGGGACTCAAGCGGGGAAAGAGCCTGGAGGAAGCCTGCCGCGTGGGATCGCTCCTGGCCTCCGCCGTCGTCGCCACAAAAATGAACGTGGCCCCGGACGTGAGGCCGGAGCAGCTGGGATTGTAGTTATATGTATTTTACGTAGCATCGGGCCCGGAGACGAAAACCGCCTCCGGGCCCGACGATTTGCAGACAAAGAATCAGCCAACGGATCCCGTCATTGCGCACCATTGCGCACATTGGTGCGGCAATCCGTTCCCCGGCCTCTCCGGGAAGCCTTCCAAGAGCTTGTGCGGTGGGAAAAGAACGGACTGCCGCGTCGCCCCTGCGCGGCTCCTCGCAGTGACGGCTCCTTTACTCCGTGGGGAGGAACCAAATAAAGACCTCCATGGTGGGGAGATAGAGGGTGTAAAACAGGTTTCCGCCCTGCTTCGGGAGCATGCCCAGGGTCGGGTGCGTCTCGTACACGCAGTTAATCCACCAGCGCACCGTGTCGCCGCCGCTGTCCAGGAGGGCGTATTTCGTCCCCTCATTGGCCTGCTTGCTCCAGCCCTCCGCCGTCACGTCCAGCTCCATGTCTCCCATGCCGTACTGGGGCGTGGGAAGCTCGTACCGGCGGCCGTCCTGGGTGATGAAATAGAGATAGCTGTAAGGACCGTGTATCGTCCCGGTGCTCAGCTCCCCGTAGACCAGGGCCCCGTAGCCGGGATACTCCCGCTCCAGGAGGCGGTGGAAGGTGTCATTGATCTCTTCTCCCATGCGGAAGCTGATCTCGTCCGTGGCCGCCTGGGCCGCCTCGTAGCTCTCAAAGACCTCCGGCTCCGGAACGATCACCGTCACGTCCCGCCCGGCGTAGGCCGCCAGATCGTCGGGGTAGGGCTCCTGCAGCTCGGGAGCCTCATAGGCGGAGTCCGTGCCGCTAACCAGCGCCCGCAGGTTGGAGACAAAGCGGACGCTCTCCCCCTCCCGGCGGAGGACGACCCGGAAAATGCCCTCCCGGGGGTAGACGGGCTGCCCGGTCCGCTCGTCGTAGTATTTGAAATTGACCATGTAGAAGAGGCTGAGCTCCTCCTCCTTGGCGTAGCCATAGAGGAAGCCCGCCAGAGAGAAGGCGTTGGAGCCGGCGTTGATGGCGTAGTAGGCGTCCGAGCCCGGGGCGTAGGGCCAGTCAAAGCCCCGCCGGGCCGTGTCGTTCATGCCCAGGCCCAGGTATTTTTGCAGAACGGCCTCCACCTCGCCCTTGGGCAGCTTGACGGCGCCCCAGCCCTCGTTCCATTCCCCGAAGAGGCGGAGGAGGTTCCCCTGGTCCTCCGGGGTGAACGCCGGGGGTGAATAGGCCAGATAGCCCTCCTCCCGGGTGTCCACGCCCATGTAGAACACCGAGCGCAGGCTCACGTCCTCCGGCCGCTCATACTGGGCGGTGAGGAACTGCCGCCGCATCCAGTCCGCGTCGAACCAGGCCTTCCATTCGGACAGTTCCTCCTGGCTCAGCCAGCTTGCGCCCTCGGGAAGCTCCAGCCAGTCCGTCCACTGCTCCACGGTCACCGGCGTCCAGGGGGCCGGGGTCGGCTCAGGCGTTGGCTCGGGTGTAGGTCCCGGGGGCCGCCGCGTCGTGAGAACGGGCGTGGGCTCCGGCGTGGGTTCGGGGGTGGGCTCCGGAATGCTTCCGCCGTCCTCCGGGAGGAACCAGGCGAAGACCTCCATGGTGGGGAGGAAGAGGGTCCAGTAGCAGCTGCCTCCCTGGCGGATCTCGCCGCCGCCGATGTAGGTCTCGTACACGCAGTTCATCCACCAGGTGGCCAGGGAGGAGGATCCCCTCAGAAGATGGAAGCCCCGTCCCTCGTTGGCCGCCTCCCAGTCGGACAACTCATATTCTCCGTTCATGTAGCCGGGAACGTCCAGCGCGTACCGGCGTCCCTCCTCCGTGATGAAGAAGAGGTGGTCGTCGGGTCCGTGGACTGTTCCGGTGCCCACCTCCCCGTAGACCAGGGTCCCGTAGCCGGGATAGTCGCGCTCCAGCTTCCGCTCAAAGTGGTATACGTCCTCCCCGAGGGAAAAGCGGATCTCGTCGATGGAGGCCTGGGCGGCGTCGTAGCTCTCAAAGTCCTCCCACACCCGGGGGGCGATCACCGTCACGTCCCGCCCGTAGTTCCCGCCCTCGTTCAGCGGGTATGCGGCGGCGGGCTGGGGCGGATCGAAGGAAAGAGCCGCACCGTCCGTCAGGACCCGGAGGTTGGAGAGGAAGCGGGCGCCGTCCCCCGCCCCGCGCAGCTGCACCCGGTAGATATCCCCCTTGGCGGCGCAGCCGTCCCGGTATTCGTCGCCGTAATAGAAGGCGTCCCCTTCGTAGAAGAGACAGACCTCCTCCCCCAGCGCGTAACCGTAGAGCATGGGGGTTTTGTTGAAGTTCGTGTCCCCGTGGGCGTGGTAGCAGCAGTCCGTCTCCGGGAGGTAATAGAAGCTCAGCCCCACCCGGTTCGTCTCCTCCAAACCAAGCCCCAGGTACCGGCGCAGGATCGCGTCCATCTCCTGCCGGGGCAGCTTGTCCGTGGGGCACTCCGTCTCCCACCAGCCCAGGTGCGTAAGGGAATAGCGGACGTCCTCGTCGGTGACGGGATGGGAGTCGGTCACCTCGGCGTCCTCTTCCGTATCCACCCCCGCGTAGAACAGCCATTTCAGGTCCACGTCCTCCGGAGACGCATAGGCGGAGCGGAGGAACTGCCGGCGCATCCAGTGTCCGTCGAACCAGGCCTCCCAGTCCGCCACCTCCGCCGCCGTGAGCCACCGGGCCCCTTCGGGCAGGGTCAGCCAGTCCGTCCCCATCTCCTTCGTCACCGGCCTCCAGGGGCGGGCGGTGGGCTGCGGCGTCGGTTCAGAAGCGCCTTCCTCCGGGAAGGCGGAGGGAGGCGGCAGTGCCTCCGCGATCTCGAATTCCGCAAAGGCCGCGTGGTCCGCGCCGTTCCCCTCCTCCCCCAGACGATAGGGGACGCAGACCCGGTAGAGCCCCGGCAGCAGGTGCTCCGGCGCAATGGCCGTCAGGGCCACTCCGTCCGCCAGGCTCCCTCCCGGCGAAATGACGTAGCCGATGGCGTAGCGGCTGAACGCATAGTCCAGCGCGTACCAGACCCCGTCCCGCCAGGCCGCCAGCTCCGGCCATTGGGGCTTGATCGGCTCGTCGGCGTGGTTTTGCAGGGTGAGCCGAAGGACGGCCCCCGCATAGTCCTCCTCCCGGGGCGTCTCTCCCCGGTCCAGCTTCTCCTGCACCAGATCCCGGCAGGCGAGGATCGTTTCCAGGCTGAAAACGGTCTTCTCCGGGGCGATGGTCATGCTGCCGTCCTCGGTCAGGCCGCTGTGGTCCTCCGGCACCAGAAGGAGGTTCCGGGTGCCGTAGTCCTCAAAGAGGGCCTCCAGCTCCAGGTCCGGCCGCCCCGCGTTTTCCAGGCGGTACCAGCTCTCGTCCCGCAGGGCGTAAAGAGCCTCCCCGTCCCAGGCGAGGTTGATCCGCCAGGCGCCGTAGAGACGGTTCAGGGCAAACTGCCGCTCCTTCAATATCTCTTGGGGCGCCTCGCAGGGGGTCCCCCGCAGGGAGAGGAAGAGATCCAGGGCCTCCTGGAAGCCCTCCCCCTCCTCCCGGAGGGAGAGGCCGCCCTCCGGGGCGTTCCCGTAGGTCAGCGCGACGATCCGGCGGGTATTGATCTGCTCCGGCAGCAGCGCCGCTTCCGGCGCCGCCTCGGGGCCGGGCGCTTCGCCGCCCTCGCCGAGATACCCGCCGAAGAGGCGGATGCTGTCGGCCCCGGCGGAATACACTGCGCCGTCCCGGAGCCAGCAGGGGAGGGTGAGGGTCTCCGTGCCGGAGGCCGTGACGAAGTCCAGGCTGAGGGAGATCGCGCCGGGCTTGTTCATGTCCCCCTCCGGGTCGGGCCGGAATTCCAGCGTTTCCACGGCCCCGGCGAGCTCCCGGATGGTCCCGCTGTCCGTGATGTGAACGGTCTTTCCGCTGCCGCTGAGGACGATCTCCTGAACCGAAGCGGGCAGAGTCGGATGGATGGCCCCCTCCGGCTCAGGCCCCGGCGTAGGCGTTGCCGCCGGGGTGACGGAGGGCCGGGGGGTCACGGCGGGGGAGGAGCCTCCCGCCTCCGGTCTCCCGCCGAAGGTGCAGGCGGCGGCGAGAATGGCCAGCGCCAGGGCCAGCGCGGCGGCCGCGGCCCAGAGCCGGGGCTTTTTCACGATCCGGTCCAGCCGCTCCTTCATGGCCCTGGCCCCGCCGGAGAGGGTGGCGGCGCTGAGGAAGGGCCGGGGGGCCTTCGCGGGCACCAGGTCCACCAGGGTGTGCCCGTAGGTGAGCCGCCCCTCCTCTCCCAGGCGCTTCATCACCTTTTCATCGCAGCACAGCTCCCCGTCCCGGCGGCTGCACAGGGCCGCCAGCCACACCAGGGGGTTCCACCACCATACGGCCAGGCAGAGGCAGCGGAGGCAGCCCCAGACGTGGTCCCCCTGCTTATGATGGGTCTCCTCATGGAGCAGCACCTGGCTCCGCGTCTCCTCCGGGCCATCAGCACAGGCGGGGGTCAGGTAGATGGCGGGGCGGAGGAGGCCGAAGAGGCAGGGGGAGGCGATCTCCGGACTCACGTATACGGGAACGCCCTCCCGCCGGAATTCCTGACGGCTCCGGCGCAGACGGCGGGCAAAATTCAGGTTCACCCACAGGAGCCAAAGCCCCGCCGCCACGCTTCCCGCCAGCCAGAGCCTCCCCAGGATGGCCCAGACGCTCAGGGGCCGGGGCGCCGCCGCCGGTCTTGCCGCCGGGGCCTGGGAAGCGGGCCGGGGCGAAGCAGGAGCGGGGGTGGGAGTCACCGCCGGGGCGGAAGCCCATTGGCCGGCAGGTTCCCCCGTGGGCCGGGGCAGCACGATATCCGGCCCCGGCGTGGGAGTCACGTACGCCCGGGCCGCCGGGGCGGATTGGGGCTGAAGCAGCTCCGCAGCCCCGGAGACGGTGTAGCGGCTGTGGAAGAGGGGCACGGGGATCAGCAGCCGCAGAAGCACCGGGATCCAGAGAGCGTACATGAGCTTTTGAGAGACGCGCCTGCGAAAGATGAGCCGCAGGAGCAGCACCGCCGCCGTGAGGGCACTGGCGGAGAGGATCCATTCAGTCAGCATCGCTTTTCTCCTTTTCCTCCGCCTCCGCCAAAATGGCCCGCAGAGCCCGGAGATCCGCATCGCTCAGGGCCTGCTGTCCCGCCAGGGAGGAGACCATCAGCCCCAGGCTGCCCCCGTAGAGCCGGTCCAGAAAGCGGGCGGTCTCCTTCTGCCGGGCGTCGGCCTGGCTGAGCAGGGGATGGTAGGCCTTGGCCCGGCCCCGGACCTCCGAGGCCACCGCGCCCTTTTCCTCCAGCCGGTTCAGCATCATGTTCACCGTGGCCCGGCTCCAGCCCGTGTCCCGATACAGGGCCTCCGTCAGCTCCGGCACCCGCCGGGGCGAAGAGACCCACAGGAGATTCATGATGCGCCACTCCCCGTCGGAGAGGATCATTTTTGCCATCTGCCGCGCCTCCTTCGGCTGCTGCTTACATTTGTCAGCGTAAACATAGCACGAACGCTTACATTTGTCAACATATAGAGCGAAAAAAGCCTCCCTCTTTTGAGGGAGGCGGATGCCCTAGCGTCCCAGCGCCTTCCGGTCGACCCAGAGGGCGGGGCGGACGCAGACCTCGCTGCGCTGGGCGTAGCAGCCCAGAAGCTCGACGCTGCCGTCGGCGCTGACGTAAAGCTCCATATTGGGACCGTCCCCGGGAGTGCGGAGCCACCAGAGGCCGTTGTGCCCGCCCCAGGCGAAGGCGCCCTGCCAGCGGGCCAGGGCAGAGGGCTCGCAGCAGCGCCAGGCGGCGGCCGCGCCGGTGAAATACTTCCTGTACTCGCTGAGAGAGAGAAGGAACACCCGATCCAAGGTGTCTCCGCCGGGGTCGGTGTCGTAATCCGGATTGGGGTCCGAAGAAAGCTTCGTCTTCAGGATCGCCCGGCGCTCCTCCTCCGTGAAGGCCTCCTGCAGGAAGTCCTCGTTCAGCCAACTTCGCAGGGAGCAGTCCTCCCAGGCGCAGCCACGTACCCGGCTGAACTCCTTGGTCTCCAGCCCCAGGCTGCTCACCAGCAGCAGACGCCCTTCCTCTTCCCGGACCGGCCTCCACTCCAGAGGCTCCGGCTCCCCGTCCCGAACCAGGGGCCAGCGGCCGAAGCGAACCAGTTCCCATTCCTCAGCCTTGCGGATGGCCTCTTCGATGCGCCGGACCGTCCGCCGGACCCCCGGGGCCGTCTCGTCCAGCGTATGCACCGCCTCGAGCCGGTCGATGGTGATGTAATCTATCAGGAATGCAAGATCCCGGGTGAGGGGAAGCTCATCGGCGGAGACGGAATACAGCGCCCGCTCAAAACGCCCGGCCAGCTCCCGTTCCCGGGCCGTCCAATCCGGGCCGCCGTCCCCGCCGGGGACGAGCTGGACGACGCAGGCGCAGTCCCGGATCAGCTCCTCCCGCAGCTTCACGTCCAGTCCGCTCAGCAGATCCCCCGCGCCCAGCCAGGCGCGCAGCTTCCGCCGCTCCAGCAGCTCCAGCAGCGCTTCCGCCGCCCGCCGGGTCTCATCGCAGTAACTGATATAGGCATATGCCATAGTCTGTTCTCCTCTTCCGTTTTCGGGGCAGGGTCATTCGTTCACCGCCAGCCACTGCTCCGTGGTGAACTTGTCCAGGACCCAACGGCCGTTGAAGCGGCCGATGCCGCTCTCCTTCTCCCCCCCGAACATCACGTGGGCTTCGTCCCCGATGGACTGGTCGTTTACGTGGACCATGCCGCTCTCCAGCCTTTTGGCGATCTGCATGGCGCGGTACACGTCCCGGCCGAAGACGCTGTTGGAGAGTCCATAGGGGGTATCGTTGGCAATGGAGACGGCCTCCTCCTCGTCCTTCGCCCGGAGGATGGATACGATGGGGCCGAACATCTCATTACGCGCGGCGGGCATGTCGTTCGTGACTTCCCCCAGGAGCCAGGGGTGGACCACGTTCCCCTCGGTCCATCCCTCCACCAGGACCTTCGCCCCGGCCCGGAGGGTGGCCTCCAATAAATCGTTGAAATGCTTCACCTGACCGGCGTTGATCAGCGGGCCCACGAAGGTCTCCGGGTCCGCCGGGTCCCCGGCCTTCAGGGCCCGGACCTTTTCCGTCAGGATGGGGACGAACTTCTCGTAGGTATCCCCCACGGCGATGATCCGGTTCAGGGCCATGCACACCTGGCCCTGGTGGAAATAGGCCCCGAAGACGGCCTTCTCCGCCGCCCGCTCCAGGTCCGCGTCCGGCAGGAGCAGCATGGAGTTGTTGCCTCCCAGCTCCAGGGACACGTCCTTCACCTTCGCTCCGGCCTTCGCTCCGATCCGCTGCCCCACCTCGGTGGAGCCGGTGAAGGAGACCATGTCGCTGTCGGGATGCTCCACCAGATAGTCCCCGATCTCCGACCCGGCCCCGGCGAGGACGTTCAGGAGCCCTCCCGGGAGCCCCGCCTTTTCAAAGGCCTCCGCGATGATGAAGGCCGAGGCGGGGGTGTCGGAGGCGGGCTTCAGCACCACGGCGTTACCGCAGGCAACGGCGGGGAGGACGCTCCGCAGGGCCAGGATGAAGGGCACGTTCCAGGGGGCGATGACCGTGACCACGCCTCTTGGCTTCCGGAAGACGAAATTCGTCTGCCCGGGGGTGTCGGAAGCCTGGATGCGCCCCTCCATCATCTGAGGAAAAGCCATGAAGTAGCGAACGAATTTGGCGCTGTCCCCCGCCTCGTAGGCCCGCTTGGGAGCGCAGGCTCCGTTTTCCAGCAGCAGGCATTCGTCAATGATGGGGGCGAACTCCCGCACGACCTCATAGAGCCGCTCCAGGGCGTCCGCCCGGGCGCTGGGGGGCAGGGCCGCCCAGGCCCTCTGGGCCGTCTTCGCGGCGGCGTAGGCCTCGTCCACGTCCTCCCTGGAGGCGGAGCGGTAGGTATAGAGCACTTCCCCGGTATAGGGATTCCGGTTCTCCAGGACCTTTTGGCCCCGGCCCTCCCGCCAGGAGCCGCCGATGTACTGCTTGTCGTATGCTTTCATCGTTTCTCCTTGATCAAGTCCTCGAACACCGGCAGGGACCGCTCCACCACCTCCGTGTCCACGCAGTAGGCGATGCGCAGGTGGTTGGGGCAGCCGAAGCTCCCGGCGGGGACCGCCAGCAGGTCTTTTTCCCTGGCCGCGGCGCCGAAGCCCGCCCCGTCCCCCCAGGGGGCCCGGAAGAAGAGGTAGAAGGCGCCGTCGGGCTTCGCGCACTCATAGCCCAGCCTCGGCAGGGCCTCCAGCAGCAGGTTCCGGTTCCGCTCATACACCCTCAGGTCGGGCATCACGTCCACGCACCTGGCCACCGCCTTCTGGATGAGGCTGGGGGCGCAGACGTGGCCGAGCATCCGGGAGGCCCCGGCCACGGCGGCGAAGACCTGCTTCGCGTCGGCGGCCTTTTCCGGCACCAGGACGTAGCCCAGCCGGTCCCCGGGGAGGGAGAGGCACTTGCTCCAGGAGTAGCAGACCAGGGTGTCGTCGTAGTAGTCCGGCACGAAGGGGGTCTTCACCCCGCCGTAGGTGAGCTCCCGGTAGGGCTCGTCCGAGATCAGGTAGATGGGGTGGCCCGCCTCCCGGCTCTTGCGGCGCAGAAGCTCGCCCAGGGCCCGCAGGGTCTCCCGGGTATAGACCACGCCGGAAGGGTTGTTGGGGGAGTTGATGACCACCGCCTGGGTCCGCTGGTTCAGGGTCTCCTCCAGGGCGGCAAAGTCGATCTGAAAATCCTTTTCATCCGCCGGGACCACCCGCAGCTTCCCTCCGAAGGTCTCCGCGAAGACCTTGTATTCCGGGAAGAAGGGGGCCAGGGCGATGAATTCCGTCTCGTGCCCCAGCGTGAGGGCGCCGAAGCAGGCGGTGAGGGCCGGGGCCGCCCCGCAGGTGATGAAGAGGTCGCCGGGGGCCACGGCCATGCCGAAGCGCCGCGTGAGGCTCTCCGCCAGAGCACTTCGCAGCTCGTCGCAGCCCACGGCGCTGGTGTAGCCGTGGGTGGCCATGGGGTCCTCCTCCAGGACCGAGCGGAAGGCCTCCAGCACCGCCTTCGGAGGAGGCGTGCTGGGGTTCCCCAGGGAGAAATCGCAGATCTTCTCCCGCCCCACCAGAGCGGCGCGCTGCCGCCCGTACTCAAAGAGGGCCCGGATCGCCGACCCCTGGCTCCCGTATGCATATGCCTGTTCATAAACCATAGGACAACACTCCTTTCCAGTCACTAACCACTGATCACTATCAAACGTCCCACTCTCCCCGGAAGCGGAGAATGAGCTTTCTCAGCCCGTCCAGGCCCTTGCTGACGGTATCCATCACCGGCTTGGCCAGCAGGGCGAAGACGATGAAGATCGCCGTCCCCGCCTTCCCCGCCGGAGGCAGGGTGAACCAGGGCTTGAAGAAGAGGAACGCCGCCGCGAAGAGGACCGTGATCCCCACGATCAGCACCCGCCGGAGGCGGGTATAGGGGCGGCTGATCCGGTCCACCATCCAGAGCCCCACGATCCCCATGAGGCCGGTGGCCACGGTGCGCACGGAGTCCTCCGGCAGCTCCAGGGCGTGGTAGAAGAAGAGCATCCCCAGCACCAGCACCAGATCCGTCAGAGCGGCGGGCAGGGCCCGGTAGAGGACCTGGGGCAGGAATCTTCCCTCCACCCGCTGCTTGTTGGGCTCCATGGCCAGGATGAAGGAGGGCAGGCCGATGGTGAGACCGTTGACGATGCTGAGCCCCGCCGGGCTGAAGGGGGCGGGGAGGACCCCGATGAGGGTCACCGCCGCCAGCAGGAAGAAAAAGATGTTCTTCGTCAGGTAGAGGGAGGCGGAGCGGCCGATGTTGTTGATGACCCGCCGCCCCTCGTC
>JAEEGL011652068.1_pt1 | contig 15086 bp, 18 predicted proteins | sample 9134231 | NCBI WGS metagenome assembly JAEEGL01 (sample SAMN16246548, study PRJNA631951) | gut metagenome | biome: gut microbiome; feature: rumen; material: fiber-attached | host: Bos | place: Iran: Karaj | collected 2018-10 | reverse complement strand
GCAGAAGTTCTGGAACGACAAGGAGGACTCCGAGTGATCTCCGCGCGTCCGTATCCATACCAGGATACGGGCGCGATTGGACTCGGAACGAGGCGCCGAGGGTATGGAAAATCCTGAACAATAGAATTTTTTCAGATGATCTGGCTATGAAGGTGGCGGGCCTGAAGGGATTCGAACCCTTGGCCGTTCGATTAAGAGTCGAACGCTCTACCTAGCTGAGCTACAGGCCCCTGCAAAACCCCGTTATCATGTCGTCATATATATGCGTTGCTATCATCACAAAATGTATGGCGGCCAACGTCCAGGTCCGGGGAAATAACCCCAACCAATATATGGGCACTCCATCATAGAGGGGCCGATGTCTAAATTGAAGGTAAGAGACCTGATGACCACCCAGGTGGTTACGCTTCAGCCTACTGACACAATAAAGAAGGCGACCATAAAGTTCGCCGTCGACAACATCTCCGGGGCGCCCGTGGTGGACGGCAGGAACCATCTTCTCGGGATCGTCAGCGAGAACGACATCCTCCAGCTGATCTACAGCAAACAGATCATGCTCGACAAGGAGAATTCGGGCGCCGTCATGCTCTGCCACTCCATGGATTCGGACGAGAACGGCGCCGACGGCCTCCAGAGGATCTCCGAAGAGATATCCAATATGGAAGTCGGCAGCATCATGGTCCGCACTGTTCTCACGACCTCTCCGGACGCTCTCGTGATGGAAGTCCTGAAGTCGATGATAGAGATGGATGTCAACCGTCTTCCGGTGGTCGAGAAAGGCGTTGTAATAGGCGTCATCTCAAGGGCGGACATCGTCTTTGCGCTTTACAAGAGAAAGGTTTGACCGAGATGGAAGTGCACGTTCTCGCCAGCGGAAGCGACGGAAATTGCACTGTCATCGAGTGCGACGGCGAGGCAGTGGTCATCGATGCCGGCCTCAGCTGCCGCACTCTCATGTCCTACATGGACAGGGAAGGCGTCGATCCCAGGATGATAAAGGCCATTCTGGTTACGCACGAGCACAGCGACCACGTCAAGGGCGTCGGCCCGATGGCCAGGAAGCTCGGGGTCCCGGTCATGTGCACCATGGGGACCTACAACGCCTCGTCCATGGGCGCCGTCGATTTCGTCCCGTACGAGCTGAAAGGCTCGTTCTCCGTCGGCCCTATGAGCATAACCCCGCTTCCGACATACCATGACGCGGCGGAGCCCAACGCGTTCTTCGTGGGGAGCGACCGCGGGAAGGTCGCGGTGGTCACCGACACCGGGAAATTCGATTTCAGGATAGAGCACGCTCTGGCGGAATGCGACGCCGCCGTCGTGGAAGCCAATTATGATCTGGAGATGCTCCGGAACGGGCCGTATCCCCCGTCGCTGAAGAGGCGCATCGAAGGGGAGACCGGGCATATGTGGAATATGGACACCGGAAAGGCGCTCAGACGCACGGATTCCTCCGGGAGAAAGATTTTTCTGGCTCATCTCAGCCGCACCAACAATGAGCCGGACATCGCCAGGGAGACGGTGGCGAACGTGACCGGGATAAAAAGGATGAAGATCGACTGCCTGGAGTTCATGGGGGATACCAGGACCTTCAGGGTGAAGGGCTGACCGGAGCGGCTTTACCGGCTTCCACCAGAACGTCGGCCAGGGCTTTCGGCAGAGTGACCAGATCCTGCCTTTTCAGGCTGTAGTCCCTGTCCGGACCGGAGAATTCCGGCAGATCTTCCAGCACCACTATCAGCACAGAGCCTGTCATGTCCCCGGCATCTTCGGGAGCGCCGTCTTCCGGCAGGGGAACGGCATCTTCCGGGTCCATGTCCAGCGGATCGGGTATGTCGTCGAAGCTCTCCTGGAAGTCGTCATCCTGGGGTACATCGTATTCGGAAGGTTTCTTTTCGGCAGGAGGCTCCGCCTTTGCTGCCGGCTTCTCTTCGGGCGCCGTTTTCCCCGGTCCGGAATCCTCCGGAGGCACAGGCTCCTCCCCGTCGGGCGGTACGAACTGATCTTTCCGGTCTATCTGAGGCTCCAGATCTTCCGGAGGTACGAACTTCTCTTCGTCGGGCGGGACGAATTCCTCCTCTTCCGGCGGTTTTCCGGCGTCCGGGATGCGGGTCTCCGGTGCGGGAGCTTCTTTGGGCATGTCGCGGGCAGGAATCTCGTCGATGTGGGTGGCTACGGTAACCCGTTTGCCTCTGAGGCGGTCCACCTCGGCCAGATGGGCTTTCGAGGCTTCCACTATTTTGTAGTAATAGACTTTTTCCTCTTCGGTGAGAGCGTCTATCGAGCCGTTCGATCCCAGCGCTCCGAGGAACGCCATTTTGAGGATCTTGTCCGATCTTATGCGGATGATTTCTCTGCAGAGGCGCTCGGCGCTTTTCTTCTTGTGCTCGGCGCCTTCGCACATAACCGAATCGGGGTCTATGCCGTACAGCCTCTCATATTCCGAGCGCAGCCTGGTCATCAGGTCGGCCATCGCCCTGAAAAGATCCCGGCGGACTTCCGACACTGAGCTGCCGCTCATCTCCACCCTGTACAGCTCGGACAGGTCGTCGAAGGTCATGTGCTCCAGGACCGGGCTCATGACTGCCTATAGGCGGATGCGTAATTAATATGTCGGAACGCGGATAAACGGGGCAGCCCGGGCGCGGAATGCCTGTTTCAGCGGTCCGGAGTTCGGAAGGCCGAGAATCCGGCCGGCGGCACGATGCGCATTTTTCGGGGGAACAAGGGGATTCTGTCCGATGATCTGAAAAAAAAGGTGGCCGGACATCGGCGATGCCCGACCTTTGTCATTCTTTGGCAGCTTCAGAAGAATTTGTCGATCAGCGGGCGGACAATAGATATGAGCGCCCCTATCAGAGACAGGATGTAACCTGCTCCTATGTGCCCATCGATCTCGCCGTTGTACAGGATCATCAGGATGATGGTTATCAGGAACATAAGGACGCTTACAGCAAATATCGCTATGTTCTGTCCGTAATCCAAGTTTTTCTGGCGAACGATGCTCATCAGTCTGATAAGCAGCGCAATGAGTCCGACCACAAGGACGACGGCCGGGACAAAGAAGTAAGTGAATTCCTCTCCTCCTTCAGTCAGTATTTTCCATCCAGACGCATTGAATCCCCAGAGGCTCAACCAAGACAGGAAGACGCCAAGGACCATCAGCGCCGGGCCGATGAGCTTCAGCACGCTCAGTCTGTCAGAAATATGCAATATATCGCTAACATTTTCATCCATATTATCGCTTTATCCTTTAATAGCCTAAAATGTCAATATTCGTATCCAATATGGCAGACCTGCCCATTTCATGGCTGACTTTGTACAGGATGCCATAGTCTCCCACATAATAGGAAAGGTAATCTCCGACGTATCTGTCGCAGACAATTTGTTTTTCATCGAAGATGACGGTCGATTTCTCGCCTGCCGGCTTGCATACGGAAGTTCCGGAGTAGAAATCAGGGCATGACAGCATCGCTAGAAAGTCCACTTTGCTCCAGACATTGATCAGGTTGTTTCCATAATTGACCGTGAACTTCCCGTCTCCGTTGTATGTAGCTTTGTGTTCCATGCTGGCGATGTAATCCCCTGCTTTCAGCTCTTTGGAGAACGGATCTTTTGCGAGCGTACGCTTCGACCCATCCATCAATGATGTTTTGAGGATGTTTTCCGGAGCCGCAGAGGAGTGCCCGCCGCCGTATATTATTCCGTAGTCTCCGATGAAATAGCAGTAGCCATCGGGGTTCTTGTAAACTTTGCATTCCATAGAGCCGCCATTCGCATCGACATTTGCTGTCCCCTGATATCCCTTCGGATCCACATTATTCGGGGTGAAATAGGAGCCGCCGGGGTACATGAAAGCTATGAACTGCAACCTGTTCAATGTCATCTCTCTGTCGTCGTTCGTAGGGGCGCTTGAGCCTTCGCCTGCATAGCTCGCATGAAGCCGGACTTTGTACATGCCCCTGCCAAGCGATTCGGTCACCGTTACTTTGTACTCATCCTTCCCTATGTATTCTATGTAATCTCCAGCTTTCAGCTCGACCAGTGACGGATCTTTGATTTCCTCCGTATTTTCGCCGCTGTTGCTGTTGTTTATCAGCAGGAAAGCGGCTGCGACTGCTATCACAATCGCGGCGCAGACTGCCAATAGAACAATTAGTTTGTTCATAATTATACAACCAGGTGCCTAATGTGAACATTATAGTGCAGTAAACTAAAAAGTATATTATAAGGTCGAATGACATTAGAATGAATTATGTATCCCCGGCATTTTTGCGCGTGCGCGCCGAACAGGAGAAAAGAATGAGATCCGTCACGCAAGCCGATGGGATCCGTTTCCATTGCGAGGGCGGCACGGCGGAGGTCGTTTCGTGCCCCAAGGGGCGTTAGGCCGTCTGCATTCCGGAAACGGTATCCGCAGGCGGAGAGACTTTTGAGGTCGTTTCGATAGGCGAGGAAGCTTTCTCCGGGGCCGCCGTGATAGACGCGGTTCTTCCTCCTTCGATCAGGCGCATAGGCCGGGGAGCGTTTCGCGGATGCAGAGAACTGCAGACGATCGCGATGCCGGCGACGGAAGTCGAACCGACAGCGTTCGAAGGGTGCCGCTCCCTGGATTGCATAGCGTTCATAGAAGGGAATTCGCTCTCGGCATATTCCGGAAGGATAGTTTCGAGAGAGTCTGCCGAGTGCGTCCGGGAAACCTCCCGTAACGGGCAGCCCTTGCCGAGAAAGGAATCATGCAGAATCGGATGCGGCATCAAGGTGTTTCCGTCTCTGCTGGATTATGTCGACATCGACGGGACCAAGAGGGCTGGGCTGCTCGAAACAATGTCCGCCGGCTCGGAGCAGGAGACGGTCGATGCGATCGCCATCATGGCCTGTCTGTCCCCTCCCTCAGAAGAGGATGGGGCCGCGGCCGATCTCGTCCGCATGCACGGCAGCCCGTTCAGCAGGGCGATGTGCCTGGCCTGCGGGGTGGGCGGAGAGCCGGATATCGGAGGGGCGAAGAAGATCATGGAATCGGGCCCTTGCGGAAGGCTCTACCGCAATCTTTCGGAGGATCCGTTCATGGCCAGGCTGCGCGGCATCGTGGGCGACGGCTCTTTCGCCGATGCCGCAGAGGCCTGGAAGTCTTCCGGAGATCTCTCGGAGAGGATAGCCTCGCTGTGCGCGGCCAGGGCGTGTCTGAGCGGAGACATAGGCATCGACCGGATGGCAGAGGCGATAAGCCTTTGCGAAGGATGCGAAGAGCTTGGATTCGCTGTATACGACAGGATCGCTCCGGTTTTGGGGGCCATCATGGGATGCTCTTCCGCGGATTTCTCGGACAGGCAGACCTAGGAAAAGATATGGAGGTTCATGCTGGAAGCCGCTCCAGAAAGGCTGGCCAAGTCCGTCTCCATGGACGGGCCACTGTCGGAATGGAGCCTGGACTGCGCTTCGTTCCTTCTCAGGGAAGCCGGCGATCCGCAGTTCGAGCGTCTCATGAGGTCTGTGGAAGCTTCTCCGGAGACCAGGGCGAGCAGATGGCTGGAATACGGGGAGGAAGAGTGGATCCCGGATTTCTCTGTGGAGCCAGGGCCGCATAAAGACGTTTTGGATGCTATCGGATTCGAGGCGCGCGGCAATGTCAGCGGTTCGCTGGAGCGTGCCGAAGAGGCCGGATACGAGCCGCTTATGGGCGAAGGGTATCAGAGCCCTGAAGCGACGTTCGAAACGGCGATGGCTCTCCCTCTCCGTCAGAGGTCGAAATGGCTCAGAGCGGCGGCGCTGGAAGGGCATCCCGCCGCGCAGTACGAGCTCGCCATTGCCTTGGCCGCCTTAGACGGAGGTTGCACCGGGCAATCAATGGGATGGGTCATATGCTCTGCCGTATCCGGATATCCGGAGGCATGTTCCGCAGTCTCATTCTGCGCCATCGCCAGGCCGGACCTTCTGGGCTTGGCCGGAGCCGGGCTGTCCCACGGGGATGCGATGAAGCTGATGCGGTATGCCGCCTCCAGAGGCGAACGTACGGCGGCGGCCAACATCTCTGCCATGTGTTCCACGGGCGCATGCGGCGCTCCCAGCCGTTTCCTGGAGAGCATCGGCATGACCGGCGTTCCGTATCCCGGCCATCTTTCTGAAGACCGGCCAAGAAATGCTCCGGCAGGGCCGCCGTCAGCGGAGGCTGACAGGGGCAGTCCGATCGCCGCAGCGCACCGGCAGAAGCCTATTCTTTCCGGGGGCCGGCGGCGATGAGCGAGATCAAGAGGATCAAGCTTGATTTCGGATTCGGCAGAAGCGAGTACAACAGGCGTTTCAAAGGTTCTTCGCCCGGAAGGCCGCCTTCATAGGGGTCGAACGTTTACAGGACGGCATATTCAGTATCCCTGACGCTGGCATGCATGTACCCCCGGATCAAGGAGAATACGTCCCCCAGGTATCCCAGGGAGTTCGAGGAGAGGGTCGAAGCCGTAAAAGCATGGGCCCTGTATGCCGTCCGCAAACACCATAAGATATTGATAGGTTCGGCGCAGGACGTAAAGAACGAAATCGTGGCCACCGTCGTGGCGAATACTCTGGCGACTTTATTCGACGAGGGCCATTTCAAAGAATACGAGGTTCCGGTCGATTTCGATCAGCTGGGAAGGATGCTGAAAGATCCCAAAAACAGGGAGAGAAGCGACCTCGCAGGACACATGATGGGATTTCCCGGTCTGTTCGCCGCCGTCCAATCCGGCATCGGGGAAAGGAAGCCGGGAGGGATTTTCATCCCTGTGTATGTCCGGGGGGCCTTCCAATGCGGATTCGCAGAATTCTGCGCTTCGCATCCTTATGAGATGAGCGATAAGATAAGGTCGGAGCTTCCCTTTCTTCCGGACGCCAGCGTAAGGGATGTGAGGCTGGAGGATGCCACGCTGAATCTCGTGGGGATGTGCGGGACGATCGACCCTGTGGCAGGCGTTTCCCGCCTGGATTCGCCTGCGACGTCGGAGCCGTACCCCGAATATGCATTCAGAAATGTCGTGGCTTTCGGCCATTTCCGGTCTATCAGCGAGGAAGGGATGCAGGGCCCCGAACCTGCGCGTTTTTATCGCATCTATCTGGACGGCTATGCCATAGATCTCAGGCATTATCCGTGCTCGCCCGGGGATATGGCTTCCGGCGGCGGAGAAGCCGGCGGTTTCCTGTCAGCTATGGCCGATCCGCTCGTGATAGTTGGGGCGCTGGATCCCCTCGCCAGGAAAGAGGTGAGGCAGCTCCTGGGCATGGCGGGCATAATGCCCTGCAGAATCGAGGAGCAGATGTTCGAGGAGAGACCGGAGGAACCGCTGAGCTTCGACAATCTGGTAAGGCAGGTATGCGTGGCGTTCGGGATCGTGCCCTCCGATTATACGAGGCTCCGAGCTGTCTGTCGCGCAGCATCCTGAAGCGGAAAGAAGGTGAAGATCGGGCAGCGCATGGCATGGGGTACCGCCATTTTTGAGCCGTTCTCCGATCTTCAAATTCAGATGTATAAAAGCCGATATTAAATTTTTTCTATCCTGAAGAATCCGAGAAGCTCCAATCCGTCTCCCCAAGGGACCGCTTCGTTCCATACGAGCTCGCCGTTCTCTTCCGTCGAGACGAATATCCTGCCGCCTTCTTCTTTCCAGCTTCCGACCGAGCCTATGACGTGGTTCTTGTCGTATTCCCCGGACCCTCCGTCTTCCGCCGCCTCTTTGGGGAGTATCGTGACGTACCGGCCTCCCTGTTCGAACTGATACATCGTTTTAGCCATGATCTTCTGCATCTCGGGGACGCCCTCATCGGAATCCAGTCCCTCGGTTTCCTTCCAAGTCTGTTTGAAATCCATCCCGAATGCGTTGATCTCTTTGATTTTCCACAGTCCAGCAATGTCCATGCGGCATCTCTCCGTATCGGCGTCCGCCCCGGTTCTCGGCTCCGGAATCTGCCGACGGCCCAGGATGGCGGCGGCCGATTAAAAGAATGGCGCGGCCGAGGGCAGCGGCGGAACAGCCCGGAGGCACGGATCCCGGCGCGGATTCGTTATATATCGTCCGCCATTCCCCAATCATGCGCATCGCCGATGTGTCCAGGAAAAAGGAAGGATGTCTGGAGGTGGACGTCATAGTCTCCCCGCGTTCCAACAGATCCGGCCCGGAAGGCTTCGATACGTGGAGGAAGAGGCTGATAATGCGCGTCAAGGCCCCTCCGCTGGACGGCAGGGCCAACAAAGAGGTGGAGGAGACCTTCGCGTCGATAACAGGGATGCGCTCGGCGGTGACCTCCGGCCATACCAGCAGGCAGAAGACGGTCTCCGTATACGGCGATGCGGACGAAGCGGAGGAGGCGCTGGACAATGCGGCCGCCGAAAGATGACACGGAACGCATGGAGCGCATAAACGCGGTCATCTCCGAAATATCCCTGCTCAGAGGCACCCATGTGGTTCTGGTGGAAGGGATGAACGACGTCGTCGCCCTCAGGAACTGCGGGATGGACGCCGAATTCATATGCGTCCAAAGCTCCGCCGGAGGCCCGATGAAGGCTTCGGAGGCCGTCTGGAAATCCGGGAAGTCGGCGGTCATAATGACGGACTGGGACCGCCGCGGGGATATCATAGCCGATTCCCTCAGAACGGATCTGATGTCCCTCGGGGTGAAGTTTGACGTCCACTTCCGCTCGGAACTGGGGGCTCTGCTGAAGCCGTATTGCTCGGACGTGGAATCCATCGATTCCGTAATGCTCATGATGCAGAGGAAGATTCTGGGGTGATACCATGGGAGAGGGCGCGATAATAGTTCTGGAAGGGATAGACGGCGCCGGGAAGAGCACCTTGGCCGCCGGCCTGAAAGCATGGCTGGAAGAGGCGGGATATGAGGTGGCCGCGACCGCGGAGCCCACCCATGACCGCATCGGGGCCGTCATCCGCGGCGGCATAGAGGGGATATCCCAGAGGACCGAAGCTCTTCTCTTCGCGGCCGACCGCAGCGACCACACCGAAGCCATGGAGAGATGGGCTTCCGAAGGGAAGATAGTCATATGCGACAGGTATTTCGCGTCCACGGTGGCATATCAGTCGTCGGAACTGGACGGCACCTCCGCCGACAGGGAGTGGCTCCTCGCGATCAGCTCCAGGTTCGTAGGCGTGCCGAAGGCCACGATACTGCTGGACATAGACCCTTCCGCAGGCATATCCCGCGTGGAGGCCCGCGGCGAGGCCAGAAGCAGGTTCGAGAGGGCGGATTTCCTGCGCAGGGTCAGGGAAGAGTATCTCCGTCTCGCGAAAGAGTTCGGTTTCAATGTCATAGACGCGTCGGCATCCCCGGAGGAAGTCCTCGGAGAGGCCGTGCGCATAGTTCAGGAGGCTATCTGATGCATCCGTCCGAAGAGATTCTGGGGGAGAAGAGCGGCAAGCTCAGCGGGAAGAAGATCGTCATGGGGATCACCGGCAGCATAGCGGCCGTCGAGTGCTTCGCGACCATCCGCGAGCTCATCAGGCACGGCGCGGAGGTGTTCCCGGTTCTGACGGAGGCCGCCTCCAAGCTTGCGGCCGTCGATGCGCTGGAATTCGCCAGCGGGAACCGCCCGGTGGACAGTCTGACCGGCCGCACCGAGCACATCGACATGATGGGGTCCGCGGACCTGCTGCTCATCTATCCCGCCACCGCCAACACAGTTTCGAAGATAGCTTGCGGCATAGACGACACTCCCGTAACCTCGATGGCGACCGTCGCCCTGGGTTCGGGCGTGCCCATAGCGATAGCCCCGGCGATGCACCAGTCGATGTACAGCAATCCGGCGGTCTCCGCCAACATCGAGAAGCTGAGGTCGTGGGGGATAAGGATGATAGGCCCCCGCACCGACGGGGTGAGGGCGAAGGTGGCATCCCGCGACGAAATCGTCGGAAACGTCATAAGGATGCTTTCCGGGCGCCCTCTGGCATGCAGGAAAACCCTCATAATAGGCGGCCGCAGCGAGGAGTCCATAGACTCCATGAGGACGATCACCAACCGCTCCTCCGGCAGGATGGCTGTCGCCCTGGCTCTCCGCGCGTTCGAGCTGGGCGCGGACGTCGAGCTGTGGATGGGCGGATGCGATGTCCCCATCCCGGATTTCATCCCGTCGAAGCGTTACTCGTCGGTGTCGGATCTCATAGCTATGATGCCGCAGATAATCCATGATATCGCCATCGTCCCGGCGGCCTTGGCCGATTTCGCGCCTGCCAAGAGGGCGCAGGGCAAGATCCCCAGCGATTCCGGGATGGACCTCAGGCTGGAGCCCACTCAGAAAGTTCTCCCCCTGATAGCGGAGAGATGCCCCCTGGTCATCGGCTTCAAGGCCGAATCGGGCCTTTCCGAGGCGGATCTGATTTCCAGGGCCCGCTCGCGCATCGCGAAGTACGGCATAGCCGCGGCCGTCGCCAACGACGTGTCTTCGGCCGGAAAGGATTCCTCCGAGGCGTTCTTCGTGACCGCGGATTCCTGCGCGGCCATCGGAGGGACCAAGGATTCCATGGCCGACTCCATCCTCTCCGCGATTTCCGGGATGCTATGATCGAAGCGTTCTGCCCCGGCCACATCTCCTGCATATTCCTGCCGTCCAAAGGAGGATCCGCAGCCGGGACCGGATCCCGGGGGGTCGGCATCAGGCTCGGCCTGGGGGCCCGCGCGGCGGTGTCGGAGAGGGACGGGGACGAGGTTTCGGTATCGATAGACGGCGTCGAATCTGATGCGCCGGTCACCCGCGCGGCAGCCGGGATCCTGGCTCCGGGGAAGGGATTCAGCATTTCGGTCAGGAACGATCTGCCGGTCAGCCAGGGGTTCGGGATGTCCGCGGCCGGAGCGATCGCCGCCGCAGTCTGCATCGCCGAGATCGAAGGCAGATCCCGCCGGGAAGCTTACATGGCCGCCCACGAGGCCGACATAATAGGCGGGGGCGGGATGGGGGACGTCGCCGCGATCGCATCGGGGTTCCCGTATCCGGTCAGGGAGGCTCCGGGCATGCCGCCGGAAGGCAGAGTCTCGGACGCCGGGCTGGATCTGGGGAAGATATCCGTCGGAGTGATCGGCCCGAAGATGGTGACTGGATCCGTCCTTTCCGATCCGGTCCGCTCGGAGGCGATATCGTCCGCCGCCGAGGCCGCCATGGAAGGTTTCCTGGCGGACCGTTCCGGGAGCGGCCTGTTCCGTTGTTCCAACGCATTCTCCGCGGAAGCCGGCCTGGAATCCCCGGAGATGGCTTCAGTCATGGGCGTCCTCCGCTCCAAGGGGTACGGCGCCGGCATGTGCATGCTCGGGAACAGCGTCTTCACGACGGCTCCGGTCCGCGTCCTGCGCGGAATCCTGGGCCCGCGCGCTTTCGTAGCGTCCTGCCGCCCGTATTCAGGCGGGATCCCGATCGTTCGTAGAGAGTGAAAAGGACGTCGTCCCCGCCCACATCGAAGAGCCCGATCCTCGCGCCGCTGTCCAGCCAGGCGTGGGCGTAGTTCACCGAGGCGAAGGCCGTGACCAGGTCCCCCTGATCCCTGAAATGCTTCGCATCGGAATAATAGCAGTTGGCCATCTCCAGGAAGCTGTCGGCGAGTTTCCTCCCGTAAGATCTCTCGGGGGCGGCTATCCTCAGTTTTTCCAGCGCTCTCCCGGTTATGCCCAGATACCTCTCGATTTTCTCGTCGGTTATCCTGTCGGTTCTCTCTTCCATGGCTCATCCATGCGGGTTTGCGTTAAATCCGTATCGGTAGGAGGGGTTCTCCTCCCTTTTCTATAAGAACTATGAAAGTTTACGCCCGCTCATGATTGTCATCGGCGGTTCCTCATCCGTCGCTCTGGCCCAAGAGATCGCCAGGGAGCTCGGATGCGAGTTTTTGCGGGCATCGACCACCAGATTCCCGGATGGCGAATGCTATACCAGATTGGACAGGGATTCGATGGACGAAGACGTCGTCATCGTTCAGAACACCTACCCCGACGGGAATCTCGTGGAGATGCTGCTGATAAGGGATGCGGCGGTCGGGATGGGCGCCAAAAGGGTGGCCATGGTCATCCCGTATTTCGGCTATGCCAGGCAGGACAGGCTGTTCAAACCCGGGGAGCCCATGTCCGCAAGGGTCATGTGCGGCATACTCGACAGGATCTGCGACAAGGTCGTCACGATCGATCTGCATAAAGAATCGACTCTGGACAATTTCTCCCACCCCCACAGGGATTTGAAAGCCGCAGGCCCCATCGCCGACTATTTCCGCGGCAAAGGGATAGACATGGTCCTGGCTCCGGACATCGGGGCCGCCGGGCGCGCCAAAGACGTCGGCGGCCGTCTGGGAGTGCCTTACGACCATCTGGAGAAGACCAGGCTTTCCGGGACGGAGGTCCGCATAAAGCCGGCCAAAGCCGATTGCAGGGGCAGGAATATACTCATCGTGGACGACATGATCTCCACCGGAGGTACCATCATAGCCGCCGCCGCGGCACTCAAGGAAGCCGGGGCGGAAAGCGTCGCCGTCGCGTGCACCCACGGGGTGTTCGTTGGCGATGCCTTGGAAAGGCTGACGAACAGCGCCCTGAAAGACGTGCTTTCCTGCAACACCATAGAAAGCTCGGTTTCGAAGATCTCGGTGGCCAGGATCGTGGCCGAAGAAATAGGCAGGGGATTCTGAATGCCGATGAAAGAGGACGATTTCGCGGATTGGTATCTGGACATAGTCGAGAAAGCCGGGCTTTCCGACAAGAGGTACCCGATCAAAGGGATGAACGTGTGGACCCCGTACGGCTGGAAGATAATGAGGCAGATCGACGGATACATCCGCGAGGAGTTCGACGCCACAGACCACGACGAGGTCTGCTTCCCGCTGCTGATCCCGGAGACGCAGTTCGCCAAGGAGAAGGAGCACATCAAAGGCTTCGACGAGGAGGTCTATTGGGTCACCCACGCAGGGAAGAACGAGCTGGACGAGAGGCTGGTCGTCAGGCCTACTTCGGAGACCGCGATGTACCCCATGTTCTCGCTGTGGGTGAGATCCCACCAGGACCTTCCCCTGAAGGTGTACCAGATCGTCAACACGTTCCGCTACGAGACCAAGCAGACCCGCCCGTTCATCAGGGTCCGCGAAATCCATTTCTTCGAGTCTCACACCTGCCACGAGACCTGCGAGAAGGCCCAGGACCAGATAGAGGAGGACATCCAGATCCTCGCGAGGATAGCGAAGAAGATCTGCCTCCCGTACACCCTGCTCATACGCACCGAGTGGGACAAATTCCCGGGAGCCCACTACACCGTGGGGATCGACACGTCCATGCCCAACGGAAGGACCCTCCAGATGGGATCCATCCACCATTACAGGACCAATTTCTCCGTTCCCTATGACATAGAATATGAGAACGAGACCGGGGAGCACCTCCCGGTGCATCAGACCACATTCGGCATGAGCGAGCGTCTGGTCGGGGCCCTCATCGGAGTGCACGGCGACGACAAAGGCCTGGTGATGCCGCCCGGGATAGCGCCCATACAGGCGGTCATAATCCCGATCATTTCGAAGAAGAGCGCGGAAGAGGTCTCCGCCGAGTGCGCCAGGATCCTCAGGCTTCTGAAGGGCGCCGGGATCCGCGCCAAGCTGGACGACCGCGACGCCCGCCCCGGAAGCAAATACTACGACTGGGAGATCAAAGGGGTGCCGGTGCGCCTGGAAGTCGGAGCCCGCGACCTCGAGAACGGCGTCGTCTCGTTCTACAGGAGGGACACCGAAGAGAAAGGGACCATATCCGCAGAGGATATCGTGCCCGGGGTGAGGATGCTTCTCGACGTCATCTCCGAGAGCATGATGGCAAAGGCCAATGAGGTCCAGAAGTCGCGCATACAGGACATCGACTCCGCCGAGAACATCCCGCAGGACAAGATCCTCAGGTTCGGATGGTGCGGATGCGAGGATTGTGGCCATAAATTCGAGGACACCTACGGGTTCAAGATCCTCGGCACGCCTTACCACCCGGAGCCCTATCAGGGCAGTTGCATAATCTGCGGCAAGCCCGTTGACAAACCCGCTTACGCGGCGCACACCATGTGACGCGGGAGGGCCTGGCGCCCTCTCCTCTCCGTTTCGTTTATCATCCAGGTCCCGATACGTCCGCATATGGCATTCTCTGAGGGCGAGACCATCTACATGGAGGACGGAGAGGGAAAGAAATACTGGCTGAAAGTCATGCGCGGCATGGTCAAGGTGCCTTCCTTGGGCACGGTGGACGGTTCCCGCTTCCTTTCCATGGACGACGGCGATTCGCTGTCCATAGTCGGCAGGGAGTACACAGCATTCCGCCCGGGGGTTCTCGAGCTCATGGAATCCCTCGACCGCGGTGCGCAGGTGATCATCCCCAAGGATGCCGCGACGATACTTCTGCACTGCGACGTCAAATGCGGAGACAGGGTGCTGGAGGTCGGCGCCGGGTCAGGAGGCCTCACCACCGCCCTTCTTCATGCGGCCGCCCCCGAAGGCCATGTCCATACACTGGAGCTGAAGCAGGAGAATGCGACCCGCGCCGGGAAGAACGTCTCCAGGACTGGTTTGGACAGATATTGGTCGCATTCCATCGGAGACGCCAGATCCATGGAGGTTCCCGGCGGGGATTATGATGTCCTGACCATGGACATGCCGGATCCCTGGCTCGCGCTGGAGAATCTGGAGCCGCATCTCCGCGCCGGAGGAAGGGTCTGCGCTTATGTGCCGAACATGAACCAGGCCGAATCCATCGTCACCGCCCTGCGCGGAAGGGGATACTGCGACGTGAGGGCGATGGAGAACATGCAGCGCGGGCTGGAGGTCCATCCCGGAGGGGTGAGGCCGGCCTTCGACATGCTCGGCCACACGGGGTATCTGATCTTCGCCAGGAAAAAGTCGGGGAACAAGCTCTGAACCTGTCATTGCGGCGGGCATTCCGATTCCCGAGATGCAATGTATTATATATCAGAACTATATCCGTGGTTTTACTTGGGCCTGTAGCTCAGCTAGGTAGAGCATCTGACTTTTAATCAGGTGGTCAAGGGTTCGAATCCCTTCAGGCCCGCCAATCAACTTCATGAGCGATCGACGGCGGATCAAGTATGAGGACACAAT
>JAEEGL011091212.1_pt1 | contig 15086 bp, 15 predicted proteins | sample 9134231 | NCBI WGS metagenome assembly JAEEGL01 (sample SAMN16246548, study PRJNA631951) | gut metagenome | biome: gut microbiome; feature: rumen; material: fiber-attached | host: Bos | place: Iran: Karaj | collected 2018-10 | reverse complement strand
TCCACTACTTCTACCCGGCGGAAAACCGGCAGCAGTGCGCCCGCTGGGGGTTGATCGCCGATATGCTGGCGGCGCGCCGGCGGAAATAGTCCTTTTGTATATCGTCGTCCCCACGCCGCCGGAAGGCGGTAAATATAAAAAACATGGAGGAGAGATAGAAATGAAAGAGTACAAAACCGTAGCAGGCCCAAGAGCATTCAGGTGAACAAGGGCGAGATCCAGTCTGCGTTCAATCTCTTTGCGGACATCATCAACAGGGAGGCCGTAAATGGCTGGGCTTATCATTCCATGGAAACAATCACCATCACTGAAAAGCCCGGCTGCTTCCGGCAGCCGCTTTCCCAGTACTACTATATGCTGATCTTTGAACGCGACCGGTAATCATGCTTCCGGAAAATGACCCGCGCAGCTGGAACTACGTTCGGAAATATGAGCGGCCTGCTCTGGGCGGCCCCAGGGTCGTGATTTCGGTCATTCTCACCTGCTGTGCCTCCATATCGGTCGGTCTTCTGCTGTTCCGCGCAGTCGGCTTGTCCGGCGGCCTGTGCTTGTGCGCCGCCGCAGTTTTCCTGCTGGTCATCGTTCTTCTGAGGGCAAAGGCTATTGTTGTCTGGTGCGTTAAGTGTTATCAGCACTTCGCCCCTGTCAGCATCCGTCGGATGTGCCGGTTCGAGCCAAGCTGCTCGGAGTATATGATCATGGCAATCGACAAGCACGGCCTGGGCAAAGGTCTGCGAATGGGTCTGGATCGCATAAAGCGTTGTTCCCGAAAAGAAGGAGGTTTCGACTATCCATAAAAAGAGGACAGCTGGGAGGCTGTCCTCTTTTTTATGTGTAAGCGGGGGGAACGGCCGCAATGCATCCGCCGCCGGGATGAAAAAGAAGAAGAAGAAAGTTTAGGAGGGCAGAAAAGATGGACATATGGTGCTTTTTGCAATGCGGCAGACCGCGGCCGGCCTTTCAGGCTGTAAAGTGAATCTGCTTTTCATCCACTACTGCCATAAGGCTTCTGTCCCCTTTCGACAGGATGTCGGACCGCTTACAGGCCCATATTGTTGGAGATGACGATCCGCTGGATCTCGCTGGTGCCCTCATAGATCTCGGTAATCTTCGCATCCCGCATCATCCGCTCCATGGGATAATCCCTGGTATAGCCGTAGCCGCCGAACATCTGGAGGGCTTTCGTGGTGGTCCGCATGGCGTGCTCCGAGCAGAACAGCTTGGCCATGGCCGCCTCTTTCGTAAAGCGCCGGCCCTCCATCTTGGCCTGAGCGGCCTGATACATCAGCAGGCGGCCCGCTTCGCACCCCAGCTCCATGTCCGCCAGGGTAAACTGGGTATTCTGAAACTTATTGATGGGCTTGCCGAACTGAACGCGGCCCCGGGTATAGCTGATGGCCTCCGCCAGCGCGCCCTCCGCGATGCCCAGAGCCTGGGCCGCGATACCGATGCGGCCGCCGTCAAGGGTGGCCATGGCGATCCGGAAGCCCTTCCCCTCCTGCCCCAGCAGGTTCTCCCGGGGGACGATGCAGTCCTGGAACACGATCTCCGCGGTGGGAGAGCCGTGCAGGCCCATCTTCTCCTCGTGCTTTCCCACGGAGAAGCCGGGAAAGCTGTTCTCCACGATGAAGGCGGAGATGCCCTTTGTCCCCTTCGTCCGGTCCGTCATGGCGAAAACCACGAACACCTCCGCCACATAGCCGTTGGTGATGAACACCTTGGAGCCGTTGAGCACGTAATGGTCGCCCTCCAGCCGGGCCTCGGTGGTGCCCTTGGAGGCGTCAGAGCCGGCGTTGGGCTCCGTCAGGGCGAAAGCACCCACCTTGCGGCCGGTGGTCAGCATGGGGAGGTATTTGGCCTTCTGCTCCTCCGTGCCAAAGGTCAGGATGGGGTCGCAGCACAGGCCGTTATGTGTGGCTACAATGTCGCCCGTGGAGGCGCACTGCTTGCTCAGCTCCTCGATGCAGATGGCGGAGGCCAGCACGTCCGCCCCGGCGCCGCCGTACTCTCTGGGCACACACATACCCATAACTCCCAGCTCAAACAACTTTTCAATGGTGCCGCGGGGATATTCGCAGGTGCGGTCCGTCTCTGCGGCGATAGGCTTCACCTCATTCTCTGTAAACTGCGCCATCATCTTGCGGATCAGTTGATGCTCGCGGCTCAAGTTGAAATCCATGCTCGTTCCTCCTTACTCCTTGTCCCGGATACCGGCTATGTTCTTCGCCAGCTGCTTCTTCCCCTGGATATTGCCCTGGCGGGCGATCATGATCCGCTGGGCCTGGGGCGAGCCGGCCCCGTGCATGCTTTCGGTCCGATAGCCGACCGCGGCGGAGCCCAGGCACATATTCTCCAGGAAACGCAGGATCCGCTGGCGATCCTCAGTGTTGACACCCTCACGAGCGGCAAAATACTTGGCGCAGATCTCCCCGATCGTCTCACCTTCGCTTCCGACAACGGTATCGGAGGCAAAGTCCCTTTCGCTGGGCATGGTCACCATCAGGCCGCCGGCGATGTCCTCCGCCAGGCGGACGATCTCATAGGGGAAGCGGGTCACGTTCTGCTTGCACACGTTGGCCAGCAGCAGGTCGATCTGATAGTTTCCCGCCTTCGTGGGACAGCCCTCGCAGGAGCAGGCGATGCCGCAGGCGTACATGGTCTCGTTCAGGTGGGTCATCTCGATGAGCTTGTCCTTCACCGCGCTGGCCCTCTCCACCCCGTTGTACTCGGCGGCCAGGGCGGCCGCGCCGATCACCACGTCGCCTACGCCCACCTTGCAGCCGCCGTAGCTCTGGCGGTGATAGCCGGCAAACCGCTCCACCATCATGCCGGCAAACTCGTACTCGCCGTTGAGGAAAATGTACTCGTTGGGGATAAACACGTGGTCCAGGACCACCAGGGCCTCCTGGCCGCCGAACTTGGCGTTGCCCACGTCAATGCAGCCCTCCTCCAGCTTCCGGGTATCGCAGCTCTGGCGGCCGTATACCATGTACAGGCCCTCCGCGTCGGAGGGGCAGGCGAAGGAGACGGCCCAGTCCCTGTCCGCCTCGCCCATGGCGATAGTCGGCATGAAGATATGCCAGTGGCTGTTGACAGAGCCGGTCTGGTGAGCCTTGGCGCCGCACACCACGATGCCGTCCGGACGGCGCTCCACCACGTGAACGTACAGATCCGGATCTGCCTGGTCGTGGGGCGCCTTGCTCCGGTCGCCCTTGGGATCCGTCATGGCGCCGTCCACCGTCAGGTCCAGGTTCTGGACCATGATCAGGAAGCGGATGAAGTTGTTGTGATAATCGGTGCCGTACTTTTCATCCACCTCATAGGTAGTGGAGAATACGGCGTTGAAGGCGTCCATGCCCACACAGCGCTGGAAGCAGGACGCGGTCTTCTGGCCCAGAAGCCGCAGCATCTTTACCTTTTTCACCAGGTCCTCCCTGGATTGGTGGAGATGGGTAAAGCGGTTGATCCGGATGCCCGAAAAGCTGGAGACGGCGGTCATCAGGTCCGCGTATTCCGGGTTTTGGGCCAGGGCGTAGGTCATGGCCACGCTGTTGATACTGGGACGGATCAGGGGATGGTCCACCCAATTTTCCACCCGCTCTCCGAACAGATACACCCGGGTGTTCAGTTTCCGCAGGCTGTCGACATATTCTTTCGCTGTCATCATGGTCGGTTCCTCCTATGTCAGAAGCAGTTGTTTGTAAACAATGCCTTGGCCTGATCCCGCAGCTCCTGGCGGAAATCCGGGTGGGCAATCTCGATCAGGTCGTGTACCCGTTGATAGACCGTGCGATCCCGCAGACGGGCGACGCCATATTCGGTCACCACATAGTCCGTCAGGTTGCGGGAGATGGACACGACGGCGCCGGGGGTGAGCCGAGCTGCGATGCGGGAGATCCGGCCGTCGTCCGCCGTGGACGGCAGGGCAATGATCCCCCGGCCGCCCCGGGAATGGTAAGCGCCGTAGGCAAAATCCGACGCGCCGCCGGTGCCGGTATACTGACGGCTGCCGATGCTCTCCGAGCAGATCTGGCCGGTCAGGTCGATCTCCAGCGCCGTATTCACCGACACCATGTTGTCGTTTTGCGCGATGACGAAGGGATCGTTGGTATAGGCCGCCCGCCGGAATTCCACCGCCGGATTGTCCGCCAAAAGCTCATACAGAGCCCTGTCGCCCCAGGCGAAGGCCCCGATCGCCTTGCCCGGGTTGATCGTTTTGCGGCGGTTGGTCACCACGCCGGCCCGGATCAGCTCCCCCATGGTGCTGGTGAGCATCTCTGTATGGATCCCCAGATCGTTCTTCTCCAGCAGCAGTTTCCCCACCGCGTTGGGGATCCCGCCGATCCCCAGCTGGATGCAGTCGCCGTCCCGGATCAGCGACGCCACGTGGGCGGCGATCCGCCGGCTGACCTCATTGCTCCGGGGCGGAGGCGCCTCCGAGACGGGATAACTGGTCTCATAGACGTAATCCGCCCGGCTTATCGGCACGGCTGTCTCCCCGTAGGTCCTGGGGAGCTGCCGGTTGATCTCGAATATAACGGTGTCCGCGTGCTCCAGGCACTCCAGACAGCCCTGCAGATCGAACGAGAGGCAGACGTTCCCGTCCGCGTCGGGCGGCGACACCGCCGCCGCAAAAACGGTGGGCCGCCGCGCCGCCACCATCCCCATGCCCACGCTATGGAGGTTCATCGGGATATAGGCGGCTCTGCCGGCCGCCGCAGCCACGCGGCAGTCGGCGCTGTAAAAATAGCTGATCAGGTCGATATGCCCCCGCAGAGAGGCGTCGTGATACACCGTATAGCGGTCCATGGTGGACATGGTCCACAGCAGGACGTTCTCCACCCGGGGCGCGACGGTGTGGAGCCGCGCCAGGAATTGGGCCGGCTCGTTTCCGTACATGCCGGTGGCGATCACGTCGCCGCTTCGGACCAGGCTCAGGGCGCCCTCCAGGGTGCCCTGAACCGGATCGTTCCGTTCAGTTCCTTTCATATCAGATAAACGTGACCTCCACACCCCCCAGCAGATCGTTGCCGGCAGTATACCGTCCCGGACCGGGAACGGGGACTGCTTCGGTGGCGGAGCCGGTCATGACAATATCGCCCCGCTCCAGCTTCCTACCGTGAGCCAGCAGGGTGTTGGCCAGCCACACGAAGGAGCGCAGGGGCGTTCCGAAGATGGCGGACAGATCCCCCGTCTCAATCCGCTCGCCGTTCAGGTCCAGCCATACCTCCCCCCTGTCCATGCCGCACAGGGCCGCGCCGCTGATCCTCCGCCCGCCCAGCACGGAATACCGGGCGGCAGTACCGTCGGCGATGAGGGCGGCGGCGTTTGGCACCGGCCGGTCCAGCCGGTTGGAGACCACCTCAAAGGCGATGCGGGCGTCCTTGATCAGGCGGACGGCATCGGCGGCGGAGAAAATCGGCTCCTCTACGGCCGCCGCAGCGGTCAGTGCCACCTCCACCTCCATCAGCGGCGCGTTCATCTCTCCGAAGGGGATCTGATTCCCGCTCTGCAGGAACATTCTCTCATACAGGACGCCGAAAACAGGCTGCAGCGTATCCATGGCCCGCTGGGCGCCGTCGGCGATAACACCTACCTTGTAGCCGCCCAACTGCCAGCCGTCGGCAAGGCGGCGCTTTACGTTGTAAAACTGAAGCTGATACGCGTTCTCCACGGTGCAGTCGGGCCAGAGCTCCTGCACCGGCGGGATCAGCGCGCCGGTCTTCATGGCCCGGTCGGCCAGATCCGCATACGTGTAGAATTCATCCGGGTATCTTCTTTTCATTGGCCATTCCTTTCTGAAAAAGCAGGGATCCTTTCCCGAAAGGATCCCTGCTTTTTTACCGTTGCTGCGGTCAGGACTCGCCGTACCGCCTCTTCCGAAGTCTGTCCAGGTGCTGCCGCTCCAGCTGAAGCGCCCTCTCCGAGTCGTGGCTCACGATCGCCTGGTAAATCTGATAATGCTCCCGGTAGGATTCGTGGGTGCTCTCCGCGGAATAAGGGAAGGTGCGCACCAGCTGGTCCAGCATATCGTTCATCGTGTTGTAGAGAATGATATACATCTGGTTGCCGGAGAGCTTCACCAGCTCCTTGTGGAACCGATAGTTGGCGCTCAGGAATTCCTTGCTGGTGTCGGCAGAGTCCTTGGTGCGCCGCATCTCCTCCAGGCTGGCGGTCAGGTCGCCCGCATTGTCCGCAGTGATGTTCTTCGCCGCGAAATAGGCCGCGTAGCTTTCAATCGCCAATCGGAAGTCGAACAGATCTCTATCGTTCACGGAGCCCAGCAGAAGCAGCGCGGACACCTGGGGCCCCAGGCTCTCCGGCGGTGCAGAGCAGATAAACGTGCCCTTGCCGGCCTCCGTTTCCACAATGGACATCTCCTGGAGCCGCCGAAGCGCTTCGCGGATCACATGGCGCCCCACGCCGAACTGCTCGCAAAGCTGTCCCTCAGAGGGGATCTTGTCGCCCAGCTTTAATTCCTTCGTGCGGACGGCGTCAATGATCGCGTCCACTACATATTGGTTCAGCGGCACCTTTTCAATCGGTCTTGCTGTCGTCATTTCCAAATACCTCACCCTATTCTGCCTTTATCTCTGATATCGCCCGACAGATGATACCTGTAAAAAAATTTTAATAGATTTTAGACAATAAAGCAAGGGTGGAAATGATTATTCTTATCTCTCGATTGACTACATTTTATGCTGCGGAGCGTCATGCGGGCGAGCGACGATCAGGTGCAGGATCCATATTCAATTTGATGCTTACGTTTACGGCCGATCAGTCACAGATCAGGAACGCCCGGATGGGCGAGGCCTCCATCCCCCGGAAGGGGATCGGCGCGACGATCAGCTTGGCGGTCTTCAGATCATCCGGAACGGCGTAGTAGTTGGTGAGGCACTCAGCGATGTAGATGCCGTTGCCCAGCAGCGTGCGGTGGGTATCCAGCACACCGCCGCCGTCCGTCTGCATGTCAAGCGCCACCAGGACGAAGCCCTTCTCCACGATCCACTTGGCCAGGTCGCCGTGAACGTAGGCCGTGTTCTGGAAATAGTCGTCCTTGCCCCAGTTCAGGTTGTTGTAGCCGCACATCAGCAGCAGGCGCTTGCCCTTGGTCTCAACGCCCTCCGGCATGAGAGGCTCCACCATGTCGACGGTGATGGGACCCTGCTCGATCACAGGCAGCTTGACGATGATGCAGTCGCCGCACAGGGTCTCCAGCTTGGCGTCGTCCAGGCAGCTGTCGAAGCCGAAGTGCTTGGGGGTGTCCATGTGAGAGCCGGTGTGGAGGTGCATCTTGATGTGGCCGGAATAGCGGGTCTTCATATAGTCCGTCTCCGGGGTGTACAGGAAGGTCAGCTCCGGCGGCAGGTACTTGGGATCCGGAAAGATGCTGGCATTCTTGTCCAGCGTAACGGTCAAGTCGATGATCTTCATGGTACTTCCTCCTTATTTCTCGCCGATGACGTCTTTGGCAAACTTCAGGAATGTCTCCTCGGAGACCAGATCCTTGGTGACGAAGGCTTCCGCCACGATACGGTCCAGGATCTCCACCACCTGCTCGGTGGTGGCCTCCATGCCATACTTATCCAGGAACAGGCGCACGGAGTTCTTGCCGCTGCTCTTGCCCAGCACGAACTCCACGTCCTTGGACCGGCCGATCACGGTGTAGTTCACGGGGGTCATGTAGTTGGACACCACCACCGCCCCGTTGTGGGCCAGCTTGTAGGCGATGTCCATGGCGATGCCGGATTCGGACTGGTAGGGCCGATCGCCCACCACGGACTTGTTGGAGTGCAGCGGGATTTTGGCGATCTTGGAGGTCACCTCGCAGGTGGTCATGATCTTGTTCAGCTGGATGCCGGTGTTGATGCCCTTGTGGATCTCCAGCACCACCGCCATCTCCTCGGTGGCCACGTTGCCGCCGCGCTCGCCCAGACCGTTGATGGCGCTGTGGATTACCTCGGCGCCGCCGCGGATGGCGGCCAGACAGTTGGCGTTGCCGCAGCCGATGTCATTGTGGCCGTGGAACTCCAGGCGCAGGCGGGGGAACCACTCCTTGAACCGCTTGAACATCCCCTCCACCGCATCGGGGGTGGCGCAGCCGTAAGTATCCACCATCACCAGGCCGTCCAGAGCGGTCTTCTCATACAGCTCCGAGACGATCCACCGGGTAAACTCCACGGGCGTACGGAACCAATCCCAGCCCATGAAGGAGACATACAGGCCGTTCTCCTTGGCGTAGTTGACGGCGGTGGTCAGCTTGTCGATCAGCTTCTGGGGGGTGTCCTTGTAGGAATACTTGATGGTATAGGGATTAACGCAGTACTCGATGATCACGCCCTGGCAGCCGATATCCACGGCCAGGGCCACGTCCTTGACCACAGCGCGGCAGAAGGCGAAAACCTTGCTGCTGGGATACTTCTTGGCCACCATGCGGCGCATGGCGTTCTCCACCTGGGCGGAAACCACCGGCATGCCGGCCTCGATGCGGGGCACCTTCATCTCCGCCAGGGCGTCGGCGATGCGGACGCGCTCGTCCTCCAGCAGCACCACACCGGGCGTCTGGTCGCCGTCGCGCAGCGTCACGTCATGGATCTCCACGTAGTCGGGCTTGACGCTCTTATCCTCAAAGTCGAAATTGAATTTGGATGTCCATTTGACGTTATCTGCGTAATAGGGTTCTTCCAGCGGAAAATCGGGGATCTCTTTCATTTCCAGATAGTTGATCATTGTCTCCTCTCCTTTCGTTTATTAGCTGCCGGCCAGATAGGCCTTGATAATGGACGGGTCGCTGCGAAGCGTCTCGGACAGGTCTTCCCGGGTAATGACGCCGTTTTCCAGGACGTAGGCCCGGTGAGCCACCTTGAACGCCATTTTTGCGTTCTGCTCCACGATGACCATGGTGATCCCCCGCTCCCGGTTCAGCAGCGGGAAAAACGTGAAGATCTCCTGCACCACCAGCGGCGCCAGGCCCAGAGACGGTTCGTCGAACAGCATCACCTTGGGATTCCCCATCACGCCGCGGCCGATGGCAAGCATCTGCTGCTCACCGCCGGACAGGGTGCCGGCCCGCTGTTTCTCCCGCTCCTTCAAGCGCGGGAACAGCGAGTAGATGGTTTCAATGGATTCGTCGATCTCCTTTTTCGGGCGGAGATAGCCCCCCAGGATCAGGTTTTCCCGGACGGACAGGGACGGGAACACGTGCCGTCCCTCCGGCACCAGCGCGATCCCCGCCTTAGCCACCTTGCTGGCGCCGTAGGGCAGCTGCCTGCCGTTGTAGAGCACCTCTCCCTGGGCCGGCTTGATGAGGCCGGCAATGGTCTTGAGCATGGTGGATTTACCGGCTCCGTTGGCGCCGATGATGGTGATGATCTCCCCGTCTTCCACCCGGATACTGGTATCCCGCAGGGCTGAGATATGCCCGTAATTCACACTGAGATGATTGACTTCAAGCATCGTCGTCCTCCGTTCCCAGGTACGCCTCGATGACCTTCTGGTTTTTCTGGATCTCCGCCGGCGTGCCGTTGGCGATCTCCTTTCCGAAGGAAACCACGTAGACCTTGTCACAAAGTCCCATGATCACTTCCAGCCGGTGCTCAATGACGATGATCCCCACGTTGTACTTGTCCCGGATCAGGCGGATATACTGCATCAGATCCTGGATCTCGTTGGGGTTCAGACCGGCCGCAGGCTCATCCAGCATCAGGATCTTGGGCTCCAGCGCCATGGCGCGGATCAGCTCAATGCGCCGCTGCTGGCCGTAGGGCAGATTGCTGGGGCTGATGTCCGTGGGACCAGTCCAGCCGAATTCCCGCAGCAGCTCCTCGGACTTCGCCCGCAGCCGGGCGTTGTTCAGCCTCTCCTTGTTGGCCAGGATCACCTCGATGTTCTGCACGATGTCCAGGCTGGAGAAAAGGCGGATGTTCTGGAAGGTGCGGGAGATCCCCTCCCTGGCGATCTGCCACTTCTGCTTGCGGTGAAGGTTCTTGCCGTCCAGGGTGATCTCACCGGAATCCGCCGGTGTGATGCCGGAAATCAGATTCAGGATCGTGGTCTTGCCGGCGCCGTTGGGGCCGATGATCCCTACGATCTCCCCTTCCTTCACCTCGCAGTTGAAGGAGTCGACCGCCTGCACGCCGCCGAAATTCTTGGAAAGATTCTTAACCTGCAGCATCCGTATCGTCCTCCTTTCCGGCCTTCGCCTCAGCGGCCTTCGCCTTCGAGGCGTTCAGACGCTTGCGGAACCAGTTGATAATCCCCTTGACGGAGAACTCCTTGTCGCCCAAAACGCCGTTGGGCCGGTAGCTGAGAATGATGATGACGGTGATGCAGTAAATGATGGTGCGCCACTCATCGGCAAAGCGCAGCAGCTCGGGCAGGCTCAGCAGCACCAGGCTGGACAGAACCGTGCCGGTGATGCTTCCGCGGCCGCCGAAGAACACCATGATGATCCACTCGGCGGACTTCAGCCAGCCAAACATGCCGGGCTCCACGTAGGAGGTGTAGAACACGTACAGACAGCCCGCGATGGCGGCGAACAGGGAGCCGATCACGAAGGCCGTCAGCTTGTGGTGATAGGTGGCGATGCCCAGGGTCTCCGCAGCCAGTTCATTGTCGCGGATCGCCAGGGACCGGCGGCCGAAATTGGCGTTCTTCAGCTTTGCCACAACGGCGATGGCGGCCACCAGGGCGATCACCACCATGGGAAAGGTCACCTTGATGGGGACGCCCAGCAGGCCGGTAGCGCCGCCGGTGATCTTCACGCTGATATTCAGCAGGGCCCGGATCGCCTCGCCGAAGCCGAAGGTGACCAGGGAGAAGAAGTCCTGCCGCAGCCGCAGGGCCACCGCGCCGATCAGGAACGCCAGGATGCCGGTGACCACCATGGCAAACAGGAAGGCCAGCCAGATGGGAAATCCCAGTTTCAGCACCGCGATGCCGGACAGGTACGCGCCGGCTGCCATCAGGGCGCCCTGTCCCAGGGAGAACATGCCCGTCAGACCGGTGACGATGTAGGTGCCCAGCACGCCGATGATGGAGATCCCGACGAATGTGAAAATAGACAGATAATAACTCATCAGCCGTTCCCTCCCTCTGTCAAGCCTTCTGATCAGTGGAAATGCCGGCGATGCCGCGAGGCCGGAAGATCAGGAACGCGATGATAACCAGGAACGTTCCGATGGGGGTCACGTTGGCGCCGAAGAAATAGGTCAGAATCATCTCCACGACGCCCAGGGCAAAGGAGCCGGCAATCGCCCCGTTCAGCGATCCCAGGCCGCCGATCACGGAGGCCATGAAGCCCTTCACCACCAGAAGCCCCATCTGAGGGTAGACGGTATAGTTGATGCCCAGAAAGATACCTGCGATGCCGCCGATCACACCGGCGATGAAGAAGGCCACCGAGATGACCCAGTTCACCCGGATGCCCATCAGAGAGCAGGTGGTCAGATCCGTCGCCGCGGCGCGGATCGCGATGCCGAGTCTCGTCTTCTGCAGGAACACGTTCAGGAGAACCAGCAGGATGATACTGACAACGAACATCAGAATATAAGTCTTCGGGACTACCGCTCCCAGAATATTGACGGTGTTGGTTTTGAACAGGGGCGGGAAGCCGAAGACGTTTTTGCCGAATTTGATTGCCAGGACGTTCTGAATCAGGGTAAGGACCGTGATCGACGCCACAAAAAGATAGATCAGAGGGCCGTTGTTGATGCGCAGCTTCCGGAAAGCCAGGAATTCGACCGCCACGTCCAGAAGGCCGCACAGGAGCGCCGTCAGTATAAATGTCACGATCCAGGAACAACCGGATGTTTTCAGAAAATATCCGATGAATCCGCCGCAGGCCATGATGACGCCGTGGGCGAAGTTACTGAAGTTCAGGATACTGTAGATCATTGCAAAACCGACGGCGATCAGGGAGTATACGGCGCCGATCGCCAGGCCGGTGATCAGATATTGCATATAATCTCCTCCAAATCGCCAAACATTTTGAGTTCCCGGCCGGGTCGCAGGACCGCGACCCGGCCGGGATTCTCTATTCGTCGCTCAGCTCACAGTGGTTCAGGAAATGGTCTCGAACAGGGCGGCCGTGTTGGGCTTGCCGTCAATCACGTTGATGATGGCCATGGGCAGGCCAACGGGCATGTGGGTATCGGGAGACAGGGTGAAGTCGCCCATCCAGCCTTCGACCTTGATGCCGGCCAGGGCGTCGGTCAGGGCCTCGGAATCGACGCTGTTGCACTTCTCAACGGCGGCCACGATGCAGGACAGAGCGTCCATGGCGATGTAGGTCTGGGCGTTGGTCTCGAAGTCATACTTGGCCACGAACTTCTCGTTGTACTCGTTGATGGCCGCCACGTCGTAGGCGATGTTGTAGGGGAAGTAGGTGTTGTTCTCGGCAGCCTCGCCGGCCAGGTACACGTTGGGGATGAAGCTGTTGGCGCCGAGGATGTCGCAGGTCAGGCCGACCTCACGGGCCTGGGACACGCAGGTGGGAACCTGGGCGGGATAGTTAGGGAAATAGATGGCGTCGGGGTTGGTGGCCAGGATCTTGGTCAACTGGGTGCGATAGTCGGTGTCGGTGTCGGCAAAGCTCTCGGCAGCGACGACCTTGCAGCCCTTGGACTCCACATAGGCCATGAAGGGATCCGCCATGGAGGTGGAGTAGGAGTTGCCGGAGTTGTACAGGACGGCGAAGTTCTTGGCGCCCAGGGTGTCCATGGCAAAGTTGGCGATGACGGTAGCCTGCTGGCTGGCGCTGGGCTGGGCAATGTACATGTAGCGATAGGCCTCGCCGGCGTCGTTCAGCACGCAGTGGTCATCGATATAGGCGCCCACGATGGGCACTTTGTAGGTGGCGGACAGGGGAGCCAGGGCAATGCCGATGTTGGAGATGTGGGGGCCGATCACGATGTTGGCCTTGTCCTGCTCGCACAGGCGCTTGTAGGCGTTGATGGACTCGGTGACGTCGCCCTTGATGTCGTACTCCACCAGCTTGATCTTGATCTTACCGCCGATACCGCCGGCGGCGTTGATCTCCTCGGCCATGTCCTCAATGCCGTTTCTGGCGCTGGTGCCCTGCTGGCCGGTACTGCCGGTGATGTCCTCCATGACGCCGATGACGATCTCGGTGACCTCGTCTGTTTTGTCGTCAGGGGTAGGAGTGGGATTGCTGCCGCCTCCGCAGGCCACCAGAGCGATGGTCATAGCCAGAGCCAGCACAAGAGCTAAAGCTTTTTTCATGTCTTTTCTTTCCTTTCTCCGCATTATGTTGGATGGTATATGATCCCCTTTTCAGGTACGATCAACAAGGTGGATGGCCTGCTTCGGGCAGACCATGGTGCACATGCCGCAGCCGATGCAGCCCTCGTGCCGGCCCTCGGCGGAGGGCTTGACCTGGATCCGGCCGTCCTGCAGGGACAGGGCCTCCCAGGGGCAGCGCTCCACACAGATGCCGCAGCGGACGCATTCCTCATCGTCCACCTGGGAAATCTTGTGGATGTCAAAGAGCTGCTCGCGGGTCAGCGCGCTGTCGGAGGCCTTGCCGATGAGATCCATGGCGTCCATGTCCTTCCGGTCCAGATACTCCTGGAACTGACGGATCGTGCGGCTCACCCACCTGGAGCCCAGGATCAGCGGCGAGGAGGCGCACTGGACGACGGAGGCGCCGGCCAGCAGGAACCGGGCTACATCCAGTCCGTCATAGCAGCCGTTGGTGGCCAGGATCGGCATATCACGATCCATGCGGCGCACCTGGTTGATCCGGTAGCAGGTAATGGGCACAATCCAGGGGCCGCCCACACCGCTCCAGGTGTCCATGAAGGGACGCTGGGTCTCCACATCAGGCAGGAAGCCCACGAAACGGTTGTGAACGGTAACGGCGCCTACGCCGATCTCTTTCAGGTACTGGATGATGGGGCCCCACTCGCCGCCGGTATCGGCGCTCATCTTCACGATGACGGGGATGCTGCAGGCGTCCACCACCTTCTTCACGCCCTCGCAGCGGCCCAGGAAGTTGGCCACCGTCTTGTCCACGGATTCATTGGCGTGGATGCCGTCCAGGTGGGGGCAGCCGATGTCCAACTCGACGCCCTTCATGCCCCGCTGCTCCATCTCTGCGGCCTTCTCGGCCATCCAGTCGGGCTCGCCCCAGAGGCTGCCGATGATGTGGGCGTCCCGCTCCTCGGCGTACTTGACGGCCTCGGCGAGAACGTCCATCCAGCCCTCCTCCTCGCTCATCATGCCGCCCCGGGACATGAGGGTGAACTCGCGGCCCACCTTGCCGGTGACCGGCCGGAGGTTGGAGTCAAAGACCATGTAGCGGGCGATCTTCTTCTGATCCAGCATGTAGGGGAATTGGCACAGGGTCTTGGGCACGATGCCGGCGGCGCCGTTGTCGATGTGAGTCTTCAGCTGATTCAGAGAGTGGGTGTGGTCTGCCGCGGACAGCAGCAGCGGGTTCTTAAAGCGGATTCCCGCCAAGGTCACTTCGGTGCTTCTCATAGCTCATCTTCCTCCACATATAATAATTTGGTTCGCTTTCCTGGCCCCGCTCAGCGCATGGCCAGGGTCACTTCCCCCTCCGCCGCCAGCTCGCCGTTGTTGTAAGCCTTGGCGGCGCAGGTGGCAATCATCTTTTCCGGCCGCTCGGACAGCAGACTCGCCCGGATCGTGAGTGTATCGCCCGGCAGCACCTTACGGCGGAAGCGGACGTTGTTGATCCCCAGGAACAGAGGCGTAAGTCCCCGGTAGCATTCCCGGGAGAGCAGGAGAATATCGGCGGCCTGCGCCATGCATTCCACCGTATACACCCCGGGCAGGACCGGTTCGCCGGGAAAATGACCCCGGAAGATGTCCCGGTCGTGAGAAACATAAAAGGTCGTCACCACCCGCTGGCCCGGGTCCAGCTCCTCCACCGTGTCCACCAGGAGCATGGGCTCCCTGTGGGGCAGGAGCTCTTTGATCTGGTTCTGATCCAGTACCACGTTCTTCCCCTCCATCTTGTAAGCTTGTTGGACAGGTTGCATATACAGAATAGTCCCCTTCCCCGGAAATTGCAATACGCTAAAATGACAAATATATACCGC
>JAEEGL010864486.1_pt1 | contig 15086 bp, 15 predicted proteins | sample 9134231 | NCBI WGS metagenome assembly JAEEGL01 (sample SAMN16246548, study PRJNA631951) | gut metagenome | biome: gut microbiome; feature: rumen; material: fiber-attached | host: Bos | place: Iran: Karaj | collected 2018-10 | reverse complement strand
GGTGGGATTCCTTTTTCGCGCATCGGGTCTCGAAGTCGGCTCATACCGCCGCCTTCTCGCCCTGCGACGAAAAAGCCGGGGCGGGGGAACCATCCACCGGATGGTTCCCTGATCCGCCCTTCGAATCCCACAACATTCCAAAACAAGCAAATAGGAAGCACCTAAAGGCACTTCCTATTTGCTTGGCGGAGCGGGTGGGATTCGAACCCACGGTAGGTTTCCCTACACCTGATTTCGAGTCAGGACCGTTATGACCACTTCGATACCGCTCCGTATCGCAGCTTTGCTATTATACATCGGGAGGAAGGTTTTTGCAAGAGCGGATTTGCTTTTTGCCGATATACTATTTCCGAAGCCGCAGCGCCGGGGGGGCAGGGAAGACCGAAGCTTACTGCAGCTTTTCGATCGCCGCGTCCTTGCAGAAGACCATCAGGTGGTCTTCGTTGTTGAAAACGTAGTCGGGCGTCGGGATGAGCATATGCCCGGACGGCGTTTTGATCGAGATGATGTTGATATTGTATTTTCGGCGGACGTCCACGCTTACGACGGCCTGGCCGAGCCAGCGCTTCGGCGGGATGATCTCATAGATGCCGTAGCCGTCGGAAAGCTTCCTGTAATCGAAAACCGTATCGTCTGCGATGCTGACTGCGGCACGTTCGGCGCGGTCGCGGTCGGGGAAAATGACCGAATCGGCGCCGTTCTTTTCAAGGAATTTCGCCTGGATCTCCGTTGAAGCGACGGCTGTAATGCGCTTTGCGCCGCATTCACGGAGAAGATCCACGACCTGCAGGCTGTTCTGAAAATCGCCGGGGATGCAGACGACGCAGTCCTCGAAATCCTCAACGCCGAGGCTTTCGACAACGTCCCTCCGCGTGCAGTCGCCGATCTTCGCGCTGGAAACATAGCCGAGCATATCGGAAAGCTTGTCCTCTTCTCCGTCAACGATCATGACTTCGCAGTCCTGCTTCTGAAGGAAATGGCAGAAATAGTGGCCGAATTTTCCGGCGCCGATAACAAGGATGGATTTCATGGCTTTATCCTTTCGATTTTTTCTTATCCGATAATGATTTTTTCAACGGGGTCCTTAACGCGCGGCGGCTCCTTTTTCGCGGCGAGAGCGCCGGCGAAGCTGAGGCTCCCGACGCGGCCGCAGAACATCAGCAGGATGATCGCGATGCGCGAAACGGTGGAAAGATCGCGCGTGATGCCCGTGCTCATGCCGACCGTTGCAACGGCGGAGCTCGTTTCAAAGAGGGTGTCGACGAGGGGCAGGCGGTCGACGCTGACGATCACGAGCGTTGCGATGAGCATCAGCATGAGGTTCGTGAAGAAGACCGTCGCCGCCTTATGCAGCGCGTCGTTTTCAAGCCTGCGGCCGTAAACTCCGAATGTGCGGTTTCCGCGAATATAGGAGAATGCGTAAATCAGGAGAGTGAAGACAGTCGTTGTTTTGATACCGCCTGCGGTGGAGCCGGGGGAGCCGCCGATGAACATCAGGATGATCGTCGTGAGCTTGCCGCCGTCGCTCATCTTCGCGATGTCGATCGTGTTGAAGCCCGCCGTCCTCGCCGTCGCGGAGCCGAACAGCGCCGTCAGGACCCTTTCGCCGAAGCTCATGCCGGCGCAGGCGTCGTTCGCTTCGGTGAAGAAGAGTATGAGCGCACCGCCGAAGAGCAGTATCGCAGTTGCGGTGAGCACGACCTTGCTGTGCAGACGGTATTTCCTGAGGCGGAAGCCGTGGTTCATCACATCGTCCCAAACGAGGAAGCCGAGGCCGCCGATGACGATCAGGGCGATGAGCACGGCATTGACGAGCAAGTCGTTATAATACGGAACGAAGGAACCGTACTGGCCGAAGCGCCCGAGAAGGTCGAAACCCGCGTTGCAGAAAGCGGAGACCGAGTGGAAAAGGCTGACATACAGTCCGCGCCAGAATCCGAACTGCGGGCAGAAGCGGATCATCAAGAGAGCTGCGCCTGTGAATTCCAGAGCGGCGGTGATGATCACGATCTTTTTCGCAAGGCCGAGGATGCCGCCGAGCTGGAAGGAGCTGATGCTTTCGGAAAGGATCTCGCGCCCGCGAAGGCCGAGCCTTCGGTTGACGAGCAGAACGAAGAAGGTCGCGATCGTCATGAAGCCAAGACCGCCGAGCTGGATCATTACAAGGATCACGCATTGGCCGAAAAGCGACCAGTGGGTGAAGGTATCGACCGTCACAAGGCCCGTGACGCAGCTTGCGCTCGTTGCGGTGAAAAGCGAATCGAGGAACGGTGTTGTTTGACCGCTTTTGGAAGAAAACGGAAGCATCAGCAGCAGCGTGCCGATAGTGATGATGATAAAAAAGCCGAGTGAAATGACCTGAGTCTGGCTCATCCTCGGCTTCTGTGATTTCCCGGCTCCTGCGGTTTTAGCTTTCGTTTTTACTGCCATCTCAATACTGAGCTCGTGCTCCGCCGATCAGCTTCGGCCTCTGACGGGCCATGGTGATATTTGCGCAGCCGATCTTAGTGTTTTCGTTATGGATCGGCACGCAGACAGGCTTCATGTGCATCCCGATGAACACTCCGCCGATATCGATCCCGGCGCGGGCGCGCATTTTGATATCTTCAACCACGACGGGGTCATCAAACTGCGCCATCGCCTGAACGCTCCAGGCGCCGCCGGCATGCAGCGCGGGTTTTACGGAAACCTGCGTGAAGTCGTATTTCTCCATGCACTCCCTTTCGACGACCAGCGCGCGGTTGAGGTGCTCGCAGCACTGGCAGGCGAGGAAGAGCCCCTTTTCGCGGACGCGGGGGAGAATCGTATTCATAAGGGTCTTAGCAACGTCCTCGGTGGAGTGCTGACCCATGTGGTAGCCCATAACGCGGCTGGTGCTGCAGCCGATGACGACGATGTCGCCGGGGTTCAGTTTATAATAACCTTCGCTGCAGTTCGCGAAGAGTTCATCAAGCACAGCATTTGCTTCTTTTTCGATTTGTGCCAGCGTCAGCGCGCCGGTATTTTCAGTTTCCATATCACGCCTCCGAAAAAAAGTTCCGTATGGGAAGGGATCGGGCCTTTATCCATACGGAACAATTATACTACTGCAGTGCTTCGTTTTCAAGCCCGCAATGATCAATAATTCTCTTTCACCAGCCGAAGCACATCCTCCGGGCTCATTCCGAGAGCACGGAAGGTTGCTGCGCAGCCGCTGAATTCTTCGAGCGCAAGCGAATTGCGTTTTTCGATTCGCTCTTCATACGAAAGGTACGCAACAAAGCAGCCGCGGCCGACCATCGTGTTGATGTAGCCGTCGCGCTCGAGCTCCTCCCAAGCGCGCTTGATCGAGATCACGCTGATCCCGAGCTGACCCGCAAGCGCGCGGATCGGGGGCAGGCAGTAGCCTCCCGAAAGCTCGCCGCGGATCACCTGGAACGCGATCTGGTCATACAGCTGCCTGTAGATCGGCGTGTCGGATGTATTAAGTATAGATAACTGCACTTCCATCAGATATCCGCCTTCTCGAATTCATGAACGGAGATTTGATAGGTGAGAATGTTCATAAGGACATAGAAGACGGCGGCGCCTGCAACAAACGGAAGCTGGAGCAGGATCTCGGAAGTTGAGACCCCGTTGAGGAAAAACGTTCCGTTATTTATGCGGCAAACAAGGTTCTCAAGACCGATCGTGAGAAGCATGAAGACAGCCATGCCGATGAAACCTCGGGCAAAGACGCGGAAATGCTTACGGTAGCCGCCGGGGATCAGGATCAGGTTGAAAATGCCGTAGCCGATAAGCACGATCGCATAAAGCGTTGCATTGATATGCATGCCCGCATGACCGGCGGCGCCGCTTGCGGAAACGGCACGGTGAGCGATAAACGCGAACGGAACGGAAACAAGCATCACGCAGAGTTCAATGATCGAAACGCTCAGGATCCTTGCTTTCACGCAGTCGCGTTTGCGTGCGGGCAGCAGAGCGCAGAATTCGCGGTCCTTATACTGAAGATCAAGCGTGAACATATTCATAACGCCGATAAGCAGGTAAAAGAACCCGATCGGGCGAGGGTAGTCCGGGATAAAGAGCATCGCCGGAGCAAGGATGAGGAAAATGAATACCGAAGGATGGAGCGAGATTCGGAAATCCTTATAGATCAGATTGCGGATGGTATTCGTCTTCATTATCTGTCACTCCCTTCGTGGTTTTCGTATTTTTCGGTATAGACCATGATCGATTCGATATCTGCCTTTGCGGACTGCAGACCGTCGGCAAGATAGCATTCGTCCGCACGGATGAGGCCGGTAAAGCCGAACGGCGTTTCTTTGATGCCGAGCAGCGCTTCCTCAAGGCGGGGGGTAAGCTCGTCGAGCCTGCCCTGAACAAGACGGTAGCCGTTGATGATCTCCTCGCGGTCGCCCTGCATGATAATGCTGCCTTCGCGGATATAGATGATGTAGTCGGCGCATTTGTCAAGGTCGGAGGTCACATGAGTGGAGAAGAGGATGCTGTGCTCGCCGTCCGAAACGATCTCGCGGAAGATATCGGTGAGCTCATCGCGCGAAACGGGATCGAGACCGCTTGTGGGTTCATCGAGAATAAGAAGCTTCGCGTTATGGGAAAGCGCAAGGGCGAGGGAGTATTTGACCTTCATGCCGGAGGAGAGCTCCTTGATGCGCTTGCTTTCGTCGAGCTTGAATTTTTCGATATACTGACGGTATTTTTTCTTATCCCAGTCTTTATAGAAACGCTTGTAGACGGCGGTGATCGAGCGAATGCGCTTATCGGCATAGTAGCCGAATTCGCCGAAAACGATTCCGATCTGCTGCTTGCATTCGATCTCGTGCTCGCGCATATTCATTCCGAAAAGCTCAACGATTCCGGAGTCGGGTTTCGTAAGGCCGAGGATGGATTTGATCGTTGTTGTTTTGCCGGCGCCGTTGCGGCCGATGAAGCCGACGATATAGCCGGGTTCAACGCTGAAACCGACATCTTTCAGTTCGAATCCGGGATACTTCTTTGCAAGCCCCCGAACATTCATCATTGCTGACATATTTGCCTCCTTGTTTCGCACAACCAAACATTGTGCATATTGAACATACACAATATAACACGCCGCTGAATGTTTGTCAATACCCTTTGAGAAATTTTTCTTGACTGAAGGGGCGTGTCGTGATAGATTGAAACCATGATAAGAACAAGAAAAGCTTATATCTGCACTTTTGCATTTCCGGAGGATTGGGACTTTCTTCGGTTTCCTTCCGCATATTCCGAAAAAACGCTCGGGATGCTTCTGAGCAGCGAACCGGGCGTCAGGCTGCGTCAATCAGCCGCGGCGGAGCTTTGTTACCGCGCTGCGAGGATGGCGGCATGGAAGGACATTTCTTCTGCTGTCGGAGAAAGTCCGTTTATAGGGGATCCCGCGGAATGGACAAGCAGGGATTATATAAAGAACGCTTCGGGGAAGCCGGAGCTTGATGAAGGCTTTATGAATATCACTCACACAGCCGGCCTTGCTGCGGTGGTTTTCTCATATGCCCCGGTCGGTATCGACGCCGAGCGTGAACGCGTATGCAGCGATAAGCTGATCCGGCGCACGCTCGACGAACGGGAATATGAGGAGTATTTGCAGGCGGGGGACAGAACTGCGTTTTTCCTTGAAAGCTGGACTGCGAAGGAAAGCTGCCTGAAGCTGACAAGCGAAGGACTCGGCGGATCGGTCGCTTCGCTTCGCTATGACCGCGGGAAGTCTGTGATAATCGGCAGCAGTCTCCGCGAGGATTATAAGATCCTTCCACATGTGTTCGGCGGCGGGGAAGAGCGGACTTTTCTTTCCGTATGCTGCCCGAAAGGAACGGAGCCTGAACTCTATGCATTTTCAGACCCGATAGAACTGCTTATTTACATCAACGCGATCCGCTGAACTCGGGATAATTTCCGATCATACCGGATGCAATAATTTATATTTTATTTTTGCCTGTTTTTTTGCCTGCCCGATATTGCCATCGGACTTTTTTTGCATTATAATGAGCGGTGGAATAAACAAAAAAACAATGGAGGCATCCAAATGATCCAGTTTGATTTGATCAGGTCCACCGATCCCGAGCTTTGCGGCTATATGGAGGAGGAGCTGGCTCGCCAGCGCAGCCACCTCGAGCTCATCGCTTCCGAAAACTTTGTCAGCGAAACCGTTATGGCCGCTATGGGCAGCCATCTCACCAATAAGTACGCCGAGGGTTATCCCGGAAAGCGTTACTATGGCGGCTGCGAGTGCGTCGATAAGGTTGAGGAACTTGCCCGTGAGCGTGTTAAGAAGCTCTTCGGCGCAGAGCACGCGAACGTTCAGCCCCATTCCGGCGCTCAGGCGAACCTTTCCGTCTACTTTGCTCTTCTGAACCCCGGCGATACCGTTATGGGTATGAACCTCTCCCACGGCGGCCACCTCACCCACGGCAGCCCCGTCAACATGAGCGGCAAGTACTTCAACATCGTTCCTTACGGCGTCAGCGAAGAGGACGAGAAGATCGATTACGCTGAGCTCCGCAGGATCGCTCTCGAGTGCAAGCCCAAGATGATCATTGCAGGCGCAAGCGCATATCCCCGCGCGATCCGCTTCGACCTCATCCGTGAGATTGTCGACGAGGTTTCCGCTCTCCGCGGCGAAAAGACCTACTTCATGGTCGATATGGCTCATATCGCCGGCCTCGTTGCCGCAGGTCTGCACATGAACCCCGTTCCCTATGCGGACGTCGTAACCAGCACCACCCATAAGACCCTTCGCGGTCCCCGCGGCGGCATCATCCTCTGCAAAGAAGAGCTTGCCAAGCAGATCGACAAGGGTATTTTCCCCGGCACTCAGGGCGGCCCGCTGATGCACATCATCGCTTCCAAGGCAGCCTGCTTCGGCGAGGCGCTGAAGCCCGAGTTCAAGGAGTATCAGAAGCAGGTCGTTAAGAACGCGGCCGTTCTCGCGGAAGAGCTCCAGAAGGCCGGCCTCCGCATCGTTTCCGGCGGCACCGATAACCACCTCATGCTCGTTGACCTCACCGCCAGCGGCAAGTCCGGCAAGGAAGTCGAGAACCTCCTCGATGCTGCGAACATCACCGTCAACAAGAACACCATTCCGAAGGAGACCCGCAGCCCCTTTGTCACCAGCGGTATCCGCATCGGTACTCCCGCTCTGACCAGCCGCGGCTTCAAAGAGGATGACATGGTCGTCATCGCAGGCCTCATCGCGAAGATCGTCTTCGAGGGCGAAGCAGCAGTCGAATATGTCAAGGGCGAAGTTGCGAAGCTGACCGCGAAGTATCCTCTCTATCCTGAAGACTGATTCGGAAAAGAAAACCAATGAATATCGGAAGACGGTTCTTCGGAGCCGTCTTCTTTTCGATTCTTAAGGAACATACCGGCGCAATATATCGCCGAAATGCAGCAGACGCATTGAAAAAAAGGACAGTATATGGTAAAATTGCATCAACAATAAGTGATTGGAGCCGAATATGAGCCTTAGAAGAATTCTGAGTTGGGTCGCCATAGCGGCGCTTGCTGCCGCCTTTATTTCGCTTTGCGCCGCAATACCGCTGAAGCTCAATTCACTGATCCCAATCGGACTCTTTGCCGCAGGGATCATACTTTTCTTCGTTGTGAAGCAGATGCCTTCCGACATTCCCGATGAAGAAGGGGAGAAAACTCCTGAAAAATCGGAATGGAAGCGCGTTGACAGCGAATCGCGCAGAGAGGACGGCAAATAATGGACGAAAAGAAAAAGAAAGGCTCCGGTCTTGCGCGCTTCGCAAGCTACTATAAGCCGCATCTCGGCCTTTTCATGACCGATATGGGCTGTGCGCTGTTCATTTCCGCCGTGGACATCGCTTATCCGCTCATCTCGCGCTATGTTCTGAACAACTATCTGACTGTTTCAAATCCGAATTACACGCCCTTCTTTATTCTTATGGGGCTGTGTTTTTTGATGTATATCCTGCGCACTGCCGCGACTTTCATCGTGACCTATCTCGGCCACAGCCTCGGCGTCGGCATCGAAGCGGATATGCGCAGGGACGCTTTTACGCACCTGCAGAAGCTCGGTTTCAGTTTCTATGACAAATCCCGAACCGGCAAGCTTCTTTCCCGCTGCACGAACGATCTTTTCGATGTTACGGAGCTCGCACACCACGGTCCCGAGGATGTATTCATTTCCATGGTGACATTCCTCGGCGCGTTTATCGCGATGCTTTTCATTGAATGGCGTCTCGCTCTCGTGCTGCTCGTCAGCGTTCCTCTGATGCTGCTTTTCGTTATGAAGCTGCGCACCCATATGAGCCGCACTTCCAGAAAAGTCAAGGAGGGCATGGCGATAATCAACGCCGATATCGAATCCTCGATAAGCGGCGCAAGGGTCGCGAAAGCTTTCACGAACGAAAACTACGAGATCGAGAAGTTCGAAAAGGGCAACGGGATATTCATCAGCTCGAAGAAGCAATATTATAAAACCATGGGGCAATTCCATGCCGGCATGGAATTCTTTACTTCGATCATGAACGTTCTCGTGCTGACGGCGAGCGGCTTCCTGATGATGCGCGGGAAGATGGATTCAACGACGCTGATCGTTTTCCTGCTCTATGTTTCTTCGTTTACGACGCCGATCAGGAAGCTTGCCGCTTTCTCCGAGCAGTATGCGATGGGCATGGCGGGCTTCAAGCGCTTCACGGAGCTGCTAGATACGGAGCCGGATATCACCGACAAGGAGAATGCCGTAGAGCTGACGAATGTGAAGGGCAACATCGATTTCGATCATATCGGCTTTGCATACGAAGCAGCGAACGGTCATAAATACAACGGCGACAAGGTCCTGCGCGATCTTTGCCTGAAGATCAAGGCGGGGGAGACCGTCGCTCTCGTTGGCCCCTCGGGAGGCGGAAAAACGACGATATGCCACCTTCTGCCGCGCTTCTATGAGATCCAGGAGGGCAGCATAACCGTTGACGGGCACGATATCCGCGACGTCACGCTTGCTTCTCTGCGCCGAAATATCGGCATCGTTCAGCAGGACGTCTTCCTCTTTGCCGCGAGCGTGAAGGACAATATTCGCTACGGCAAGATCGACGCGACGGATGAGGAGATCGTACGTGCGGCGATGGCGGCGGAGATACATGACGACATCATGAACATGCCCGACGGTTATGATACGATCGTCGGCGAACGCGGAATAACGCTTTCCGGCGGGCAGAAACAGCGCGTTTCGATCGCAAGGATCTTCCTGAAGAACCCGCCGATCCTGATCCTCGACGAAGCGACAAGCGCTCTCGATTCCGCAACGGAAGCGCGCATCACTGCCGCATTCGAGCGTCTCAGCAAGGGAAGAACGACCCTTGTGATCGCGCACCGTCTTTCGACGGTCAGGAATGCGGACAAGATTGCCGTGATCGACGAGCACGGGATCATTGAAATGGGCAGTCATGAAGAACTGCTCGCGCTCGGCGGAGAGTATAAAAAACTCCACGACGCGCAGAACAGTTTTTACCTGATTAAATAATTTATCCTGGAGGAAACAGAAATGGATTACACAATCGACCAACTCAAAAAGCTTATGGCGATCGACAGCCCGAGCGGTTTCACCACAAAGGCGGCTGACTATATCATGAACGAACTCAAGCGTCTTGGCTATGCACCTGAAAAAACCAAGAAGGGCTGCGTGCTCTGCTGCCTCGGAGGCGAAGGCACTCCGACCGTTTTCTCCGCCCATATCGATACACTCGGCGGCATGGTTGCCTCCGTTAAATCGAACGGCAGGCTCAAGCTGACAAGGATCGGCGGCATGAACGCAAATAACGCGGAGACCGAGAACGCGAAGGTATATACACGCGACGGCAAAGTCTATGACGGCTGCTTCCAGATGAACGATCCTTCGGTTCATGTCAATGGCGATTACAGCACCCAGAAGCGCGATTGGGACAACATGGAGCTTGTTCTCGACGAAAAGGTCTTCTCCGAGGCCGATACGAAAAAGCTCGGCATTATGACCGGAGATTACGTCTGCTTCGATCCGAGAACGACCGTCACCGCTTCCGGATATATCAAGAGCCGTTTCCTCGACGATAAACTTTCCGCCGCGATCCTGCTCGATCTTGCCCGCCGCATCAGCGAGGGAGAGATAGAACTCAAACGCAAGGTCTATATCTATATGACCGTCTATGAAGAAGTCGGTCACGGCTGCTCGAGCGGTATTCCCGTGGACGCGGAGGAGATCATCAGCGTCGACATGGGCTGTGTAGGCATGGGCCTCGAGTGCAAGGAACATCAGGTCTCCATCTGCGTGAAGGACTCCCACGGTCCTTACAATTACGAGCTGACCGACCGTCTTGTTTCGCTCGCGAAAAAGCACAACCTCGATTTCGCGCTGGATGTTTATCCCTTCTACGGTTCCGATGCGGACGCCGCTCTCGATGCGGGCTATGATCTCCGCCACGGACTTATCGGCGCGGGCGTGTACGCTTCCCACGGTTACGAACGTTCCCATGTTGACGGCGTGAAAAACACACTGGAATTGATCAAGGCATATATCAGCGAATAAACGACCGGTCCGGAATTATTTTGGCGCAGCATTTGCTGCGCCGATTTTTTGTCATTTCTAAATAAATTGTGGCAAATTTGTTAACAAATTTTCAGAGAGTATGTTTGAACTTTGACCGTGCGGGCATGGATCCGTATAATAAAACCATCGGGAAAACGGCAGGAGAATGTCGAAAAATCCCGAGGATGCAAATACTTTTTCCTTGAAAGGAGCTTTTTCAGAATGTCCAAGGTCGGTTACTATGCAAGAAAGCCTCTTCCCCTCGAAATGCACAAGATCTGCATCGTGCAGAAAACTGAGATCATCCCCGTTGAGGAGCGCGTCAAGGCGATCCGCAAGGCGGGATTTAATACGTACAGGATGGAATCGAAGGATATCTATCTCGATATGCTCACCGACAGCGGCGTCAATGCGATGACCAACGAACAGCTTGGCGCAATGATGCTCGGCGACGACTGCTATGCCGGCAGCAAGACCTATTTCCGCCTTGCCGAAAAGATCAAGGAGATCTTCAACAAGGATTACTTCCTTCCCATACACCAGGGCAGGGCATGCGAGCATATGCTTGCGCTCGCGTACGTTCAGCCAAAGCCCGGCAGCATCGTTCCGATGAACTTCCAGTTCGGAACCTCCGTCGGCAAGATCAAGTATTGCGGCGGCGACTACGTGATCTGCCTTAAGGAAGAAGGCTTCAACAAGCAGAGCACCGATCTTTTCAAGGGCGACTTCGATCTTGAAAAGCTGGAGCGCGTTCTCAAGGAGCAGGGCTCCAATATCGCATTCGTCCGCATCGAATCCGGCACTAACCTCATCGGCGGCCAGCCCATTTCGCTCGACAATATGCTCGCAGTTTCCGAGCTCTGCAAGAAGTACGGCGTTCTCTCTGTTCTCGACGCAAGTTTGCTGCAGGATAACCTGCACTTCATCAAGACCCGCGAAAACAAGTATAAAGAATGCTCGATCCGCGAGATCGTTCGCACTCTTTCCAACGCGATGGATATCATCTACTTCTCCGCGCGCAAACTCGGCTTCGGCCGCGGCGGCGCGATCATTCTCAACGATGAGAAGCAGTATGAGTACATCAAGACCTTCGTCGCGTCCTTCGAAGGCTTCCCGACCTTCGGCGGCATGAGCGTGAAGGAAATGGAAGCGATCCGCGTCGGCCTCGACGATACAATGGATGAGGATATCATCGCGCAGGGACCGCAGTTTATCGAATACCTCGCAAACGAGCTCGAAGCCGCGGGTATCCCCGTTGTAACTCCTCCGGGCGGACTCGGATGCCATATCGACGCGATGAAATTCCTGCCGCACATCAAGCACGGACAGTATCCCGCCGGCAGCCTCGCATCCGCGATCTATATCGCCTCCGGTGCGCGCGGCATGGAGCGCGGCGCGATCGACGAACCGTGGGAGGATGATGAAGTCGAACCCTACGGCGCGATGGAACTTGTCCGCCTCGCTGTTCCGAGGAGGGTCTATACGGTCTCCCAGATTAATTATCTCGTCGACCGCCTCTGCTGGCTGCGCGACAATAAGGACCTCATCGGCGGGCTCCATTTCGAGAAGAAGGGTCCGCATCAGTTCTATGACGCACTCGAATCGAATTCCGATTGGCCTGAGAAACTGGCCGCGAAATTCCGTGAGGACTTCGGCGATTCGCTGTAATACCAACCGATAGTTTAAAGGCACTCCCTTTTCGGGGAGTGCCTTTTCCGTATCTGCTTTTATCTTAAAGATTATGCTTTGTTTTCGGAATCTTTGCCTGCATTATCTGCTGCTGCCGGAGCGGTCTGCCTGCGCTTTTTCGCGGCTTTGGAGCGGGAGACTGCGATAATGATGATCACAGCGGGGATCATCAGAACAAGGATGATGTAGGGAAGGTTGCCGATAAACCATTTCGCAAAGGACACGAATCCGTTGCCGATCGAAGCAAGGCTTTCGCCGAAGCGGCGGGATGTTTCCTGACCGAAGCTTTCTTCGGATACAACGGTTTCCTGCTTGACCTCGCGCACATGAAGAGTAACGGTGCTGTAGTCGATCTGATTATCGTAGCTGCGCAGCTGCGCCTCATAGGATTCGATCCGGTAACGGACATCCGTGAGGCGGTCCTGAAGCTGAATGATCTCGTCGAGGTTCTGCGCTTTTTCAAGAAGACCGAGAAGAGTGCTGTATTCGGTGCGGAGCGATGAAAGCCGCGCTTTGGTATCAACATATCGATCGGTAACATCCGAAAGGTTTTCGTTCTGCCGGATCACGTTCCCGAGGCCGTTGACGTCCGAAAGAAATGCGTCAAGCTTATCTGAAGGGATACGCATTACGGTTTCGGCTGTGCGAAGCCTGCCGCTGGAATAATCGCTCGAATCCACATAATTGGACTGAACATATCCGCCGTATGAGCGAACCTTTTCGTTGACCTTGGCGATGAATCCTTCGAAATCAAGCGCTTCGACGGAAAGCTCGGCGTTGCGGATGATCTTGCGGTTGACAAGAACAGCGGTTCCGCTTTCTCCATCCGAAGGCGACGGCATGGTGACTCCGCTGTCTGTGTTGTCGAATGCTGCTTCGCCGGGATACGGCGCTTCATAGGCGGGGGAGCCGGCATTGCCTGAATAATCGTATGAACTCTTTTGCGAGGAACAGCCGCAAAGAACAACTGCGGAAAGAAGCAGAATTGCGAGAATGATCGGAATAATCTTTTTCATGATAGTGCCCGAAACCGGAATCCTTTCGTTGCTTTGGGTTCTGCAGTTTAAGCACTGCAGTACCTATATCAATATAACGTCTCGGCTCAACATGCGGTTGCTGCGGGGACGGCAAAAAACCGTCTTTTCTCGAAAAATAATTCATACAATTGAGTATGGACAGAAACTCATCAAAGAGCAATATCGAAAAGAAAAGGGTTTGCTGCGAAAAGCAGATCCGGACGGCGCGGCGGCGCGGGCAGCTTCTTCGTCTTGTCGACCTTCCCGAAACAACGTCTTCGTCGGTTCCTTGCCTGCGTCTTCGCGGAGACGCTCTGCTAGAGATCGAAAACTACAGCGGGGTGCTTGAGCTTACGGACTGCCTCATCCGGCTTCATACGGGGCTCGGAATACTTCGAATTGAAGGAAAATGCATGCTGATCCGAAGAGCAGACGGGGAAAAACTGCTCGTCGAGGGCAGGATCGGCTCGATTTTATTCGAAAACAATGTAAAATAAGAGCAAAAACAGCGGAGCTTGCTATGTTTCTATGGAAATATTCGTGCGGGTATGTTATAATAAAAGTAGTATGCGATAGAGTGGAGAAGTTTTTGAATAAACTTCTGCTTTCCGGTATATCGGCGCATAATGTTGAAAAGCGCGGTAAAAATGTGTTCTGCGTAACGCTTCGCACTCGCGATCTTGATGCGGTGCGATCACTCGCGGAGGAAACCGCCGCATCGATTCGGATCGTCAAACGCGGGGGAGGCCCGGTCTATGCCGCCTGCCTGAAAGCGCGGCCGATACTGCCGATCTTCATGCTTGCCGCCGTATTCGCGCTCTTGTTCCTATCGCGGCTCGTGCTCGCTGTGCGTATCGCTGGAGATGACGGGGCTTGTGCTCCGGCAAAAGAGCTTCTTGCAGCGGAAGGCGTCGGCGTCTGGACGCCAGTTTCGGCGGTCCAATGCAGGAATCTCGAAGAAAAACTCGCGCTTTCATCGACGAGTATTGCCTTCGCTTTCGTTCGTACAGACGGAGTTATCCTGAATGTTGAGCTTGTTTCGGCGAATGAAACGGAGAGAGCGGGCGAGGGACGTGCCTGCAGCATCTATGCCGACAAGGATTGCATAATCCGCAGCCTTGCCGTGCGCGACGGCAGGGAGTTCGTTGCGGTCGGAGAGGCAGTAAAGAAGGGTCAGCTTCTTGTTTCAGGCGATATTACTCCGGAAGGGTCAGATGATACTCTCCTGATTCATTCCGATGCTGAGATCATAGGCGAAGTCGCATATAGGTTCACCGTCGAGACCAAAAGAACCGCATTTGCTCCGGTCCGCAGCGGAAAAACCGAAAGCATCGTCCGGATCGAGCTTTTCGGAAAAGCCATGGACTCGAGCTGCTCTTTTGCGGACTATGAAACCGAATTTGAAAGCTCGGTTTTCATCGATGCCTGCGGTGCGCCGCTGAAGATCATCCGGGGTACGGCGTATGAGCTGATCCTCGCGGAAACGGAACTCGACGGCGATTCGATGCTTTCTGAAGCGGCGAGGCTCGCCGAGCAGCAGCTGAAACTGAGCATACCGGCTTCGGCAAGGATCATATCAAAAACAACAGAATCGTTTCGAACGGAAGAAGGCGGACTGATGCTGACCGTTTCCGTACGGACGATCGAAAGAATAGGGTATAAGAGGTACTTATGAACGAGCAGGACAGTGAACTGCAGAATGGTATAAGCATGAGCGAAACTGTGACGGACAACACAGAAGAACAGGTCACAACGAATCTGCCGATCGATTCAATGGATGAGGTAATCCGGCTTTTCGGTGTATTCGATGAAAACCTTCGCATAATAGAATC
>JAEEGL010122759.1_pt1 | contig 15086 bp, 12 predicted proteins | sample 9134231 | NCBI WGS metagenome assembly JAEEGL01 (sample SAMN16246548, study PRJNA631951) | gut metagenome | biome: gut microbiome; feature: rumen; material: fiber-attached | host: Bos | place: Iran: Karaj | collected 2018-10 | reverse complement strand
GAAGTGTTTATGGCTAGTCGTTCTGAAAATGTTGTGGCAGATGACGATAATTATAATGAGGTGGCTAAGAATCAAGAGATAAATTTAGGAGAACTTAGATTCTGGGGGCACAGAGGATGCAGTTATAGATATCCTGAAAATACTATTCTCGCTTTTGAGGCAGCAGCAAATGTGCCTGGAATTACAGGGATAGAATTTGATGTGCAATATACTAAGGACAAGCAGTTGGTGGTGATTCATGATGAGATGGTGGATAGAACTACCAATGGATCAGGTTATGTGCGAGATTTCACTTTAGAAGAATTGCAGGTTTTGGCGATTACTCCATCTGGTAGAGACGAAGTATTTGAAGTGTCAGAAGAGCAGTTGGAAGATATCCGTAGAGATGCACCGTCACTGGCAAATGTACAAGTTGGAGATAAGTTGCATATATCTTCACTAAAAGAGATGTTAGATGTTATAGCACCTTATTGTAAAAAGAATAATCTGCTTTTAAATATCGAGTTAAAAAATAGTGTCTATAGATACGAGGGTATGGAGCAGATGGTTATCGATATGGTAAGAGAGTATGGCATTGAAGATAATGTAGTATACTCTTCATTTAATCACGAGTCAATGGGAGTTGTGAGAGATATAAACCCTGATGCAGAGACTGGAATTTTGGATGTGGATGAGTTGAATTGTATCGAGGGAATGAAGAAATATAATGCAGGTGGTTTGCATCCGTGCTGCGCTGGAATGGCGATAAATTCAGAGACAGTCAAGTGGATTATGGAAAATGATATCCCTGTTAGAATGTGGACTGGAATCGAACCACTTTATGGACAGAGTCGAAGAATGCCAGAGGTGGATTTGAGAAGATATACACTACTTGGAACCACAGATATTATTACAAATGCGCCGGAGAGATATTTGTAAAGTTTAGAAATTGAATAAAATAGAAAGGTGGCAATTATTGTGAGTGAAAATAAAAAATATAAAGTTGGATATACTCAGGGTGTTTTTGATATGTTTCATATAGGCCATCTTACGCTGCTTAATAATGCGGCTAAGCAGTGCGATAAATTAATTGTTGGTGTGAATTCAGATTTGTTAGTACAAGATTATAAAAAGAAGACACCTGTAGTTAATGAATATAATCGTGCTGAAATAATACGAAATATTAAAGCGGTAGATGAGTGCATTATAGTAGAAACGTTGGATAAAGTTGAAATACTAAAAAAATATAAGTATGATGCGATTTTTATCGGAGATGATTGGAAAGGCAATGATAGGTGGGCACAAACAGAAATTGATCTTAAGCCATATGGAGTGGATGTGGTTTATTTGCCGCATACGCCTGATGTGTCATCAACTATTTTGAGAGAGGAAGAACCGAATCGTGTTACAGGAGACTGAGTATATAAATCAAAGAAGAAAGCAAGCTAAAAAATTAAGCTTTAAGTTTCGTTTGATGGGGTTATTGCCGATAAATAAGAAGAAGATAGTTTTTTCAACATTTGAGGGTGATGGTGGTTTTTGTTGTAATCCCAGATATATTGCTGAAGAGTTGCATAAAAAGCACCCTGATTTAAAAATAGTATGGGTTACACGAAAAAGTGCGGAGAATTTCCCGGAATATGTAACAGTGAAAAAATATACTGACTGGAGTTTGGCATATCATTTATCAACAGCAAAGGTATGGGTTGATAATTATAGAAAACCTTTTGGAACAGTGAAAAAAGAAGGACAGTTATATATACAGACATGGCATGCAAGTATTGGATTTAAGGCAGTCGGTTTGTATAGAGGAGATAAGTTTCCGGAGATTGCAAGAATAGTTAGCGAGGCAGATTCATCCTTAGCGGACTATTTTATTTCAAATTCAAAATATTGTGATGATGTTTATCCAAAGAAACTATTATATAATGGCCCAACACTAATGACAGGATCACCACGAGTTGATTGTATGATTAATAAAGATGTCAATGCAATTATAGATGTCAGAAGAAAAATTGGAGTGGATCAAGATGAAAAATTGCTTATGTTTGCTCCTACTTTCAGAGGCGGAAATCAAAAGGGTGTAAAGCAAGTGGTTTCGGAAATCCCATCTATAGATTTCGAAAGATTAATAAGTAATCTAGAGAGAAAATTTGGTGGAAATTGGAAAGTGTTATTGCGACTACACCCTCAATTATCGGCGCAGATAGATAAGATGCCAATATCACAAGAAGATGAGAGATTTATAGATGTGAGTCAGCAGCCGGATATAAGTGAATTACTTATGTGCTGTGATATGGTTATCACTGATTATTCAAGTTGTGCTTTTGATGCTGCATTTGCACATATTCCTGTGCTTTTATATGCAGATGATGTACAGGAGTATATAGATAATAGGGGCAAATTTATGTGGAAACGAAATGAGCTCCCGTTTGATATTGCTGAAAACAATGAGGAGCTTGAAAAGAATTTACAGTCTTTTTCTTTAGAAAGCTATTTAAAGGATGTCAATGGATTTATGAAAAAGCATGTAGTGCTTGAGGATGGACATGCGAGTGAAAGAGTTGTAGAAGAGATTATTAGTTATTTGAGCTAGAGAAAAGTTTGTGGTGAGGTGTGATATGCAAGATACTAATGTCATTAAGGTATTACAATTTCCGTTGGCAAATTCTAAGGGAGGAATGGCAAGATATGAATTAAATAATTGGAAATGGATTGATAAAACAAGATTCCATTTTGATTTTGTTTCGTTCAGTGACCATATTGATTTTGATGAAGAAATTCTAGCTACTGGTGCGAAAATTTTTTATATGAAAAATTATGCTGAGGTGAATCCAAAAGGTTTTGAGGAAGAACTGAAAAGTATACTAGATAACGGCTATGATATTATTCATCTTCATACAAATATGTGGGGAAGTTTATTAGCGGAAAAAGTTGCTAGGGATGTAGGTATTAAGAAAATTATAATTCATTCTCATTCTACATCTATTTTTGGTAAAAAGAATATTCAAGATGTTGAAAAACTTCACGAAGATAATAAAGAGAAAATCTCAGAAGAAATTGCAACAGACTTTTGGGCTTGCTCTAATGAAGCGGCCGAATGGTTATATGGTGATAAAATTTCAAAAGAAAAAATAAAAATAATGCCTAACGCTATTGAGACAGATATATTTAGATATGATGAAGAAGTTAGAAAAAAATATCGTAAGGATTTAGATTTGGAAGATAAATTTGTATTGGGGTGTGTAGCAAATTTTATATATCAAAAAAATCATGATTTTTTATTAAATATAATGAAAAAGATGGATTCGGATACAGTATTACTGCTAGTTGGTTCAGGACCAATGCGAGATTATATAATGGACAAGGTTAAAGAATTTGGACTGAGTAATAAAATTGTTTTTTTAGGATATAGAAACGATAGTGCTAAGTTGTATCAATGCATGGATGTTGTTTTATTACCATCTATTGCAGAAGCTTTTCCTTATGTCACAGTGGAAGCGCAAGTGAGCGGAGTGCAATGTCTTGTGAGTGATAAAGTGACAACACAAGTAGATTTTACATCGAATATATATCATGAAGAGTTGATAGAGGATAGATGGATAGAAAGAATAGATGAACTGAAGGAAAAGATTTCTTTAGAAATAAGAAGGTCGTGGGATATAGAGTGTAAAGAAAAAGGCCTCGATTACGAGTCTGCTATTCGATTATTGGAACAAGAATATTTGAGATGAAAAAGGAGATGGACTTGATTTGAAAAAATTCAATCATTTTTCAATAGCTTATAGAAGAGCTGGCGAGGAGAAATACAAGGTAATTCCTAATCCGAAATATGGGTGGGCAGCAGATCCATTTCTTGTGGAATATAAAGGTGAGTTGTATCTTTTTGCAGAAGTTTTTTTGTATGCAACAGAAAGAAATGGGGTTATTGCCTACTGTAAATATGATGGCCATAGTTTTAGCGATTGGGTTGTGACAATGGATAAGCATTGGCATTTATCTTATCCTAATGTATTCGTGATGGGCGATGAGTTATATATGTGTCCTGAATCTTATCAAGCAGGTGAAGTGGCCTTATATAGACTTGTCAATTTTCCTGATAAATGGGAAAAGGTAAAGACGATAGCGGACAATGTAGAATATTGTGATACTACGTTTTTAGAGATGAATGGCGTGAAATATATGTTTACATATGAACGATTGGGAACTTTTAAACAAGGAAAAGGATTGATATGTAAGCTGAATGCAGACGATATTGAAGAAATTCAAGTAATATCTGAATCATCTATTGGCAATAGACCAGCAGGAAACATATTGATTGATGATGGAAAATATATACGTGTTGCACAGTACTCAAAAGAGGAATATGGACAAGGACTAATGTTTTATCAAATAGATTCTATATGGCCGGCTTATTCAGAACATGAAATTTATAGGATTATGCCGCAGGATTTAAAAATAGATTTTAATAAAGAAATTACAGGATTACATACATATAATAGATTAAATGATATAGAGGTTATAGATATAAAATATAAAACGTTTTCTATACGAGAATATATGGCGCAAAAAAGGGTAAGGAAAGTTTTTTTAAATAAGTATTTGTAAATAATTATCGAGGCGAAAATGGAAAATATAATTGTTTTTGGAAAAGGCGCATATTATCAATATAAAAAAGATGAGATAAATAAAAAATATAATGTGATAGCTTTTTTGGATAATAATTCAATGGGTGAAGTTATTGACGGTATAAGAGTTTTTAATCCAAATGAAATTGATGCGTTACCAGAGAATGATATTCTCATAATGACAAGTAAAAAATTTTTTATGTCTATGGTAAAACAGCTGATTGAACTGAATGTAAAAGCGTCTAGGATAAAAGTGGGATTACTTGAAAAACCAGCCTTTGATGCGGTTGAGAAAGCGCTTCAAACTACAGATACATCCATAGCTGTTGTAGATGGGAATTTGAAGATAAATTATATTGATAATGAATATTGCATAGATAATTTGGATTCATTTCATGCACTTGCTAAGCAGATAATAGATAAAAGTGATCCTTGGATTAATAAATTGAAAGAATTGCCAGTGATGCCTTTGAGCAAATCATTTGGAACAGAAAGAGGTGAGGCAATCGATAGATATTATATAGAGAAATTTTTGGCTGATAATAGAGATAAAATCAGGGGTACGGTAATAGAAGTGGCCGAGGATACATATACTAAAAAGTATGGAACAGGTGTAAATGATTCATATATCTTACATGTTGAAAATTGGGGAGATATCAGCAAGAAGCATATTGCGGCGAATCTTGCGACAGGGGCTGGAATACAAGAAGGTATTGCTGACTGTATAATTTTAACTCAGACGATTCAGATGATATATGAGTTAGATGCAGTTGTTAAGAATTTAAAGAAGTTGCTAAAACCAGGTGGCGTGGTTTTGGTTACAGCTCACAGTATAGGTCAGATTAGTTTAAATGATTATAATAATTGGGGAGAGTATTGGAGATTTACGGATTTAGCATTTGAAAGGCTATTTAAAAAAGAATTTAAAGATGTTAAGGTACAAGCCTATGGAAATGTTAAAGCGTTAATATGTTTTTTATATGGACTATGCTTAGAAGATATGAAAGTAGAAGAATTAGATTATTTTGATGAGCAATATCCTATGATTGTTACAGCTGTTGCTAGAAAGGAATAGATAAAAAATATGAATTGTCCCAAGATATATGCAATATATTTGCCTCAGTTTCATGAGACAGAAGATAATAATAAATGGTGGGGTAAAGGTTTTACAGATTGGACTACTGTAAAAAAGGCAGAGTCACTGTTTCCAGGTCACTTGCAGCCTAATGTTCCGATAGACAGAGATTATTACAATCCTACAGAGGTAAACACATTGAAACGACAAGCTAAATTGGCGGAGGAATATAATGTAGATGGATTTGTTTTTTACCACTATTGGTTTGGTGAAGGAAAGATGGAGTTGGAAAAACCTGCTGAGATATTATTAGAGCATGTAGACATAAATATGCCCTTTTGCTTTAGTTGGGCTAATCAATCATGGGTTAGAACATGGAGTAAATTTACTGGAAATGTGTGGGGGGAACGAATTGATAAATCCATAAAAAGTATAGATGAGGGGATGTTGGTTGAGCAGAAATATGGCAATGAGACCGAGTGGAAGCGCCATTTTGAATATTTATTACCATTCTTTTTGGATGATCGATATATTCGAATTGATGATAAACCAGTATTTATTTTTTATTCTCCAAGTAATATAGGTTGCTTAGGTCAAATGGTGGAGTGCTGGAGACATTTGGCTATTGAGAATGGATTAAAAGGTCTGTACTTGATTGGATATAATTCTTATAGTAATAATTGTGGCCTAGATGCAGTGATGATGTCTGAACCGACATTTAGTATACGCAAATTAGCTAAAGAAAATAAAGTTAAAATGAATAATGGTGTGCGATGTGTTGAGTATGAAGATTTTATTGAGAATTCTGTTGCGACTTTACCGTCTTCAGATGAAAAAACTTATTTTACAGGAGCATGTGGTTATGACACAACTCCAAGAAGGGGAAATACAGGTGAATGTATTATAAATAGAAGACCAGATATTTTTGAGAGATATATTTACGAAATGCTTATAAAAGCAGCCTCTTATAATGATGAGTTTATGCTTATAAACGCATGGAACGAATGGGGGGAAGGTATGTATATTGAACCAGATGAAAGGGATAAATATGCTTATCTTAAAGCAATAAAGAGGGCGAAAGAAAAAATAAGAAAAGAAACTAAGTCAGCAAAAGAAATGTTTGATGATGTTATGGGACAATATGATAAAAAAGAAGATGAACAATCATTTTTGCTAGGAAAATTTCAGAGTTACTATAAAGTGTGTTCGCTGTGGATAGACTTATTGGTTGAAAAAAAGTTTTTCTTAAGTGATTATTTAAAAAAACAAGGTATAAATAAAATTGTTATATACGGTTTTGCTGATATAGGGCGAAAATTATATCGCCAATTACAAGAAGAGGGAGTACCTGTGGAATATGCAATTGATCAATATGTAGGAGATGGCATAGAAGGTGTTAAAGTGTATAGACCAGAAGAAGAATTGCCAGAATCCGAGATGATCATTATAACGGCATATGAACCAAACGAAATACGAGCTAACCTGATTACAAAAGTAAGAAAAACCAAAATTGTTTCCTTATTGGAATTGTTGGAATATATTAAAGAAGAAAACGAGCGCGATGTGTAATATGGGATTTGAATTAGCATATGAAAAGGCGGAGATATTATGTCAGAATTAGTTTCGGTGATTATACCGGCTTATAATTGTGAAAAATATTTAGCAGAATGTATAGAGAGCATACTAAGGCAATCATATCCAAAGATAGAGATATTATTGATTGATGATGGATCAGAGGATGCAACTTCTGCAATTTGTGATATATATAATGAAAAATATAACAACATAAAGTGTTTTCACACGGAGAATTGTGGACAATTATTAGCACGAAAATATGGCTTTGATAAATCAAATGGAGAGTATATATTGTTTGTAGATTCGGATGATTGGATCGATGAAGATATGTGTCGAAAACTTGTTGAAAAAATAGAAAGCCAAAATGTTGATTTAGTGACATCGGGTATATTTAGACATGATATTTCAGGGGAAATACAGAACACATGGATAGATAATTTGGAAAATAAAACATATTATACAGATGATGATTTGAAGTTATTTTATGATAATTTGATATTATCAGACAAGAGATTTAGTAGCATTCCTGGTGGAGTTATGAATAATATGGCAGGAAAGCTGTTTTCTCGAGAATTGGTTAAGGAAACATTCTCAGATATGTGTGGGAATATTGGCAAACTTCGTATAGAAGAAGATTTTGTTTTCTGTGTTGTATATTGTTTGAAATGTAAAGGTATTACAGTTACACATGATTGCTTTTATCATTATCGATATAATGAGTCTTCAGTGATAAATAATGAATATATTGATTTTTTAGAAAACAAAAATATCGAATGGAAAATGTTGATAAGACTTTTAGGTCGTAGTCAATATGCTGATACTCTTATTCGGCAATATAAAAAAAGATTTTATTATACAGTATGTGCTGGTATGAGCTCTTGTATGGGAATTGATGAGATTCAAAAGTATCAGTGCCCGGATTATAATGCGATAATGGGAAAAAATATTGTTTTATTTGGTGCTGGACGAGTAGGGAGAGATTACTATAAAGATCTGAAAAGAAAAGGGATAGATATAGTGGCTTGGATAGATAATAGTAGTGTGAAGCATAAAGAAATAGACGTTTTGGAACCAATACATATAGCTGAATATGAATATGATCTCGTCATATGTGCTGTGCTTGAAGAGGGCGCTGCAAATAATATGAAAGCACAGCTTATTGAGTTGGGAGTTCCTAATGAAAAAATATTTTGGGAGAAACCAAAGAATCTCCTAGAGGAATTGCTGATGTAGAGTGGATTTGATATTCTGGTTTAAATAAAGTGGAGAAATCATATGAAACTATCAATTATTATGCCATCTCTAAATGTGGCTAGTTACATAGATGAGTGCATATCAAGTGTACAAAAACAGACTTTGAAAGATATAGAAATCATATGTGTTGATGCAGGCTCTACAGATGGTACTCGTGAGATTTTGCAAAGGTACGCAGATTTAGATTCGAGAATAAAGATAATTGATTCTGATGTAAAAAGTTACGGTTATCAGATGAATCTTGGATTGGATAATGCAGAGGGTGAATATATCGGAATTGTAGAAACGGATGATTACGTTTCAAATGATATGTTTGAGAAGCTGTATGAACAGACTAGGAAAGAACATCCGGATTTTGTGAAGTCAGCCTATCGAGAGTTTTTTATTCGCGGCGGTAAAAAGTATGGGAGGCATGTGTATAGCGTTAATACAAAAAATAGAAGCGGTGAGTTGATTGATTTAGATGCGGAAAGCACTTACCGTTTGGCAGATATTAATCATATATGGTCTGCCATTTATAGGAGAGAGTTTTTAGAGAAAAATAAAATTCGATTTAATGAAACCCCAGGAGCCTCATTCCAGGATACAAGTTTTTCAATGCTTGTGGGACTAACAGCCAAGACATGTATATATTTAAATGATTATTACTATCGTTACCGTACAGACCGGGCAGAGTCATCTGTTAAATCAGACTCTAAAATCGATTGTATAATTAATGAGTTAGATTATGTTTATAAATACATTGATAATAATATAATTGACATCAAGTCCAATGGCATTGCGTTGATAAAGAAAAAGCTTGATGTGTATTTGTGGAATGCCTATAGATTAACTGATATAGCAAGACAGACATTTCTTGAGATGATTCAGGAAGATATGATTGAGATAAAAAATCATTACTTTGCTGAATTAGATGAAGAGCGTCAAAGTTATCTCGAGCAACTTCTTGATATAGAGAAGATGAATGCGGCAGAAGAAATGAAGCTCAAAGATAGAAATGATTTTGTGTCATGTATAAAAGAACTGATGGATAATAAATGTATACTCGTCGGAGCGGGGCGCTATTTTGATAGGCTGAATGAAATCCAGCAGATTATAGGCAAGAATTTTATCAAGGGAGTTTGTGATAACAGCAAGAATCTCTGGGGAACAGAGGCAAATGGTTATATTGTGCAATCAGTTGATGATGCTATGGCAAATCATAAGAATGAAAAATGGTTGATTGCTAATCGCAAGTACAGTGAGGAAATTAAGAAGCAGCTTATTGAAGACGGAATCCGTGAGGCTGATATCAAGATCGTAACATATATCCCTGATGTACTTGAGATTGTGGATGAACTTTTGAAATAACAACAAAATTCGAAAAAACGGATTGTTATTCTTGAATGCGTATGCGTCAGATGATAAAATGAAAGTAGAGATGTCGCACAGACGGCAGGCGGTTGGCTACACCATCCAAAAGGAGGTGAGGCCCGTGAGAATTACATTTCATGTTTTAGAGTTTACTGTAACAATTATAGTTAAACAAAAAAAGAACCGCCACTCTGCAAAGTAGCGGTTCTTTGAGCATATGCTCATATAATATAACCAACACTTGAGCTGACCGCTTGTCGCGACATCTCGTTTCTATTAGTATGATAACATGATGATATTTTTTTTTCAAGAAAGCGAGGGCGTATGTCTGTTTCAGAAAATATTTTTCGAATTATGAAAGAACGTCAGATTAGTCAGAAAGAATTTTCTAAATTATTAGGAGTGCCAGAAAGTACAGTGAGTGATTGGAAACGTAAAGATAAGGCGCCTAGTGCGGATCGGATTTTAGAAATATGCGATATTTTAAATGTAAGTCCATATGATATTTTATTAGATAATTCAGAAGAAATAGATTATATTATGGTTGATTCTAAAACAGAATTAGGTCACATTGTTTTAGAGTACAATTCAATGAACTCTTTTCAAAGAGAACGTTTACATGGATACATGGAGGGATTACATGGATAGACTATAGATGGTGTAGAATATATATAGATTCAAAAGATTTTATTGTTAAAACGGAGAATTACAGATGGAACACATCGAAATTGCAGAAAACTTAAAATCTGGTCTTATTAATTGGTATCCTTTTGAACCTGGCAAGTCAGTGGCTTTTTATGGTGAGGTAAATGTTGCTATTCGAGCAGATATTTTGTCTAGAGGATTATCAGAGGCCGATGAAAACGCAAAAAGTGATTACATAATTGCGATTGGTGTGCTTGAGACAGCAGAAAATCCAATTAATATTTTACAGGAGATGAAATCTCGTCTGGCAGATGGGGGGCATCTTTTTTTGGCATGCGACAATCGTCTGGCTCTTCGATATTTTGCTGGTGACAAGGATCCATTTACCGACAGGGTATTTGACGGCATTGAAAATTATGCCAATTTGACAGAGGCTGATAAGCGTTTTATCCCAGGCCGTGCTTATGCGCGATATGAGATTTTAGATTTTCTGAGAAATGTTGGAATTACAGATATCAGGGGATATTCGATATTGCCAGGGCTTGAGATGCCTCAGCAGATTTATTCTTGGAATAGTACTCCATCTGAAAATCTTGAAATTCGTTACACTAGGTTGTATCAAAATCCATCTAGCGTATATATGAATATTGAAAAAACCTATGACAGCATTGTGCGAAATGATATGTTCCATCAGACGGCCAATGCGTATCTTATAGATTACTGCTCTACGGGCGATTATAAACAGTATGCTCACGTAACCACATCCATGGACCGTGGCGAAGAGAGTGCTACTGCTACAATTATTTGTGATGATGAAAAAGTCATAAAAAAAGCTTTATATCCGCAGGGCGATGCAGGCATAAAGGCTCTTATGGAAAATAATAAGCGATTAAATGCTTATGGTATAAAGACGGTACCACTCAAATGTGATTGCGTCGAGGGTGATTTTGAAAATGGTAGTTGTCTCTCTGTTGAGATGCCTTTTGTAAAAGCACCGACAGCTTTAGAGTATTTGCGCCAACTAGCAGATGAAGATTTGGATAAATTTAAGACAGAGGTCACTAGATTTTTAGATACCATTTTACAATCCTCTGAAGATAGTGGTCAGCAAGGTGAGTTGGCTCCTTATTATAAGCATGTTTATATAGACTTAGTTCCTTTAAATTGCTTTTATGAAAATGGAGAATTTCTATTTTTTGATCAGGAATTTTGTGTACCAAACTATCCGATAAAAGTAGTTTTGGTGCGAGCGTTGGATATAATCTATATGGGCGACAAGACTTTAGATGACAAGATTTCATCTAAATATTTTTATGAGAAATATAATCTATCGGATAAAATCAATCAGTATCGTGTTATGGGAACGAAGTTTATAGAGGACTTGAGAAGCCGGGATAAATTACAGGCATTTAACAGTGCTCATCTAGTGGACAATGCTGTGATAAATGCTAATCGTCAGCGTATGAATTTTTCTGATGATGAATATAAGCGTATTTTTATAAATATTTTGGATGATGTTGCAGACAAGAAGTTATATTTGTTTGGCAGTGGCGCATGGGCTAGAAAGTTTATTGCTGAGTTTAAAGATAGAGTTGAGATAGAAGCACTTTTAGATAATGGTGTTGTAGATATCTGTGATGGTAGTGAATGTGAAAAAACAGTTGATGGAATAAAGGTATATAATCCTAACATTTTACAGAATCTAAATTCTGATGATTACAAGGTGATAGTGTGCATCAAGTCTTATGCAGGCGTGATTCATCAGCTTAGATATCTGGGCACTAAAAATTATGGGATTTATGATCCAAATATTGATAGACCGGGGACTAGTGTGTCATTGGAAGAAATCGAAAGTTGGGTTGATGCGAAGTCTAAAGTTTCGGTTGGTGAAAAGCCTAATGCTCCAGTTGATGCGAAGTCTAGTGCTAGTGGGAAACCATATCACATTGGATATGTGGCAGGCGTTTTTGATTTGTTCCATATCGGACATCTAAATATTTTGCGTCGGGCGAAGGAACAATGTGACATATTGCTAGTTGGTGTTGTATCAGACGAGCAGGCCAGCAAAGGAAAAGCGAGAAGTCCTTATGTTAATGAAAATGAACGATGTGAAATAGTTGAGGCTTGTAAATATGTTGATAAGGCCTTTGTGCTTCCGATTGCGGCGTCAGGAACTCGCGATGTGTATCGCAAGTATAAATTCGATGCTCAATTTTCCGGCAGCGATTATGCCAATGATCCTTATTGGCTTGAGGAACAAAAATGGTTGAGAGAACATGGAGCTGAGATGGTATTTTTTCCATATACTAGTACTGTTAGTTCAACAAAAATTAAAACGATAATTGAAAATAGATGATGATGGTGCGATGCGAATTGTTAATTATATAATGAGCGATTTATAGTTGGAGTAACAGGAGGAACCATATGATTATTTACCATGCTAGTAAAGAAATAGTTAAATACCCTGAAATTAGAATGGCTGAGTATACCAAGGATTTTTCGTGGGGATTTTATTGTACCAATAATTATGAGCAGGCTGTACGTTGGGCTACTCGCGGTACAGGCAAGGGGATTATCAATAAATACGAATACAATCCTAATGATGAATTAGATACTATTTGCTTTGATGAGATGGATGACGAATGGTTGGATTTTATTGCTTCGTGCCGAAGCGGAAAAACACATAGTTATGATATTGCAGAAGGACCTATGGCGAATGATACAGTCTGGAACTATGTAAATGATTTTATCAAAGGGACTATTGATAGAGAACAGTTTTGGGCTTTGGCGAAATTTAAATATCCAACTCATCAAATTAGTTTTCACACTGTGCGAGCATTAGAATGCTTGCATTATATCGAAAGTGAGGAAGTATATGATAACTAAAGAATATAATGATTTATATTATGTATGTGCGCTGATTGAATATATTGCCCGTCAGACCAAGAATCATAGATCCTATGTTGTGAAACGGATTGGAGTTGAAGGTTTGCGTCGTCAATTAAAGGATGCTGAGGTTAATCATTGCCTTTCGTTTGAACAGGTTTCGGATGAATTGATTGAACGATATGGTATTGATGAAGGTGATTTTGAAACAGTTGAGCGTTGTAAATACAAGGTTCCTGATTATGTTGATATAGGGAAATTATATGCGACAATTATAGAGGATGTTATTAATGATGAGCCACGTGAGAATGCAATATATAAAGTGTTTGATTCCTTTTTAAGTGATATGATTTCAGATTTTAATTCGGATTTATATTATCAGAATCCAAGTTATTTGGAACAATCATATCTTGCGGGAAAGCTGTTAGCATGATTATATTATTTAAAAATAATTAGGGGTGACATAAATGGGAGTAATAAAACTAGGAATAATTGGAACAGGCAGAATTGCAACTGAATTTATGAAAGAGTGTGACGAGGCCAATAACGCCCGAGTGGTTGCAGTTTATAATCCACACATTGAGAGTGTGAGATATTTTGTGGAGAAAAATGAATTCTCAGATGAATTGCTGCAGACAGATGATCTGACAGAGCTGCTTGAGGAGGTTGATGCAGTTTATATTGCGGCGCCTCATGAATATCATTTTACATATGCGAAGCAGGCCCTCGAGGCTGGCAAGCATGTGATTTGCGAGAGCCCGATTGCGTTAAAGGGCGAGGAAGCTTTGGAATTATTTGAAATGGCAAGAGATAGACAGCTTATATGCATGGAGGCTGTTCCAACGGCCTATTGTCCGGGATTTGCTGGGGTTTTGCGACTTGTTGAAGAGGGCGCAATTGGCAAGCCATATGATGTTGAAGCTACATTTACCAAATTGGGAAATGCATCTGGCAGAGAAATGTGGGGGCAGTATGCAGGAAGTTTCTATGAATTGGGAAGCTATGTGCTACTTCCAGTTGCGAAAATATTTGGCATAGAAAGCGAGCAGAGCTATGTGTGGTCAGTTGACTCGGTTACAGGCTGTGACTCTTATTCCAAAGTTACTATTACATACGAGGGTGTGCGTGCCACAGTGAAGACCGGCCTTGGAGTTAAGTCTGAGGGCGAGCTGATTGTAGCTGGCGATACCGGCTATATCAAAGTGCCATCTCCTTGGTGGCAGACCAACAAGATAGAAGTTCATCATGAGAATCCTGACAAAGTAGAGATTTATGAATCAGAGTTTGCGGGAAGTGGTCTCAGATATGAAATTCGTGAATTTGCTAACAGATGTGATAGCATGGAGAAGAAGAAATCGGGAGTTGCTCCCGTTACAGTGACAGATGGAGAGGCTTGGAGCGAGCTGATGTCCAGTGCTAGTCTAACTGCTCAGGAGAGTATTTGGATGGCTTTCCAGATGGAAGTGTTTGCTGCCAGCCGCGCTAACAAAACAGTGGCAGATGATGACAATTATGCTGAAATTGCTGGAGCTCAGGGAATTAATATGCGCCCACTTAGATATTGGGGACATAGAGGTTGCTGTTATAGATATCCGGAAAATACTATTATGGCCTTTGAGGCTGCGGCAAATGTACCTGGAATTACAGGCATTGAGTTCGATGTGCAATATACCAAGGACAGACATCTTGTG
>JAEEGL016974707.1_pt1 | contig 15087 bp, 11 predicted proteins | sample 9134231 | NCBI WGS metagenome assembly JAEEGL01 (sample SAMN16246548, study PRJNA631951) | gut metagenome | biome: gut microbiome; feature: rumen; material: fiber-attached | host: Bos | place: Iran: Karaj | collected 2018-10 | reverse complement strand
GTAGAGCAGCGGTTTCGTAAACCGCAGGTCAGGGGTTCGAGTCCCCTCGTTGGCTCTCGTCAGAACGAGGTGTAGCGCAGTTTGGTAGCGCGTTTGGTTCGGGACCAAAAGGTCGCAGGTTCAAATCCTGTCACCTCGATAGCGCAGTGGGCAGGAATAAACGTTCCTGTCCGCTTTTTTGTTTACTTTTTTACGGAGGTATCGTCATGAAAAAAGTCGGCGTGCTGGGGCTGGCGCACGGCCACGTTTTCTCTTTCGGGAAAGAATGGAACGAAAACAAGGCGCTGGATGTGGAGATCGCGGGCGCATGGGACAGAGATCCTCAAAGGCTTAAGGAAGGCGCTGAAAAGCTCCGCACCAGGGCGTACGGTGACCTTGACGAGCTGCTTGGCAGCGGCATAGACGCCGTGGTGATCACCTCCGAGACCGCTTTTCATGCGGAGCTTGCGGAAAAGGCCGCATCAGCCGGCAAAGACATTATCCTGTACAAACCCATGGCGCTCACCATGGCGGAGGCAGACCGCATAGTCGCCGCCGTGGAAAAGGCGGGCGTGCGCCTCACCATGGGCTGGCAGATGCGCGTCGACCCCCAGAATATTGAGATCAAACGGCTGATCGAGTCCGGTGAACTGGGCAAGCCCTGCCTGTTCCGCCGCCGTCACGGGCTCCCCACCCACGTGTGGGCGGACTTCAGGAACACCTGGCACAACGACCCTCGTATGAACCGCGACATTTTCGCGGACGACTCTTCCCATCCCTTCGACCTGATACTGTGGCTGTTCGGCATGCCCGAGTCTGTCACCTGCGAAATGAGCACCGTGGTCGATCCCGACATAAAAAACGACAACGCAGTGGCGGTGTTCCGCTATCCGAGCGGGCTGATCTGCGAGCAAAGCCTGTGCTTTACCTGTTCCGCTTCCGAGATAACCACGGAAGTCTATCTGTCCGGCGGCTCCATACAGCAGTACTTCGGCGACAATCCTGCCTGCCGCCTGCCCCGCCCCGCCGGCGTTCAGGGCCTTAAGTGGTACAGGGAAGGCGACGCGGACTGGACTGCCAGCAGCATCCCCAGCCCCAGGTCCCACGGCGAGCGCCTGACAGCGCAGGCAAAGCCCTTCGCCGAGTTCCTGCACGGCGGTCCCGCGGTGGCCGACGCCCGGGAAGCCCGCAACTGCCTGAGGCTGGTGCTCATGTGCTACCTCTCCGCCCGTGAAGGCAGGCGCATATACGCCGACGACGAAAGGGTATCCGATATCTGATCTTCCGGCGCACACAAAAGCACAGCCCGGTCCGTCCGGGCTGTGCTTTTGTATTTCGGGTCTTATTTTATCAGGCCTTCGGGCACGTAAGCTTTCTGGGCGTCAAGCATGTCGTCAAACAGCTTTTCTCCGTCCTCCAGCCCCACATTGCCCATCTGCGGGTCGTTCATGAACGTGTCCAGTGCCAGCTTCCTGTCGCCGTCCAGTATGGCGCGCAGCGCGTTCTCCTGATTCTGCACGTGGCGGGTCACCAGGGGCAGCACGCCCTTGGGCATATTGCCCGCGTACACGGGCTGGATGCGGTCGAGCCCGAACAGCGCGTTGGTCTCCACCACAGCGCCCAGGGGCAGGTCGGGGCACTGGCCGCGGTTGGGCACGTTCACGTTGCTCACCAGGTCTCCCAGTCCCAGCAGTGCCTTGAGCAGCAGGTGGCCTTCCTCTCCGGAAGGCGTCAGGTCGATCTGCTCCTTGCCGCTGATAAGGTCGTCGCTGCGCTGGAGCCGCTTCACAAGGTCGTTTTCGCGCCAGTCCACTGTGGTCAGGCCGAACTTCCACTTTGTGACCGTCTCGGGAGTCATGGTGTACCACCTGGGCACGAACTCGGCAAGATGCCTGTCGCCCGCCGCCGCGATGGCGCCGTAGCGCAGGAACAGGTCGAACTTGACCCTCTGGGCGCAGCGGAAGCTGGAGTTCATCCAGTTAAGGTCGCCGCCCTCGTCAAAGCCTTCTTCCCAGTATTTCGCCGCGAATTCCCGGTACATGGGCATGAGGTCTATGCCCTTGTAGGACGCACTCGTGAGCCAGGTGAAATGGTTGATGCCGGTGACGGTGGTGTACAGTTCGTGCCTTTCCGCCTCTATGCCCGTGTTCTCCTTCAGCATGGCGCACAGCAGCTTCTGGGTGCCGAACACCTCGTGGCAGCAGCCGAAAGCCTTGACCTCGGGGAACACCTCGTACAGCGTGCGCACGCACAGCGTCATGGGGTTGGTGTAGTTTATCACCCAGGTGTCCGGAGCGTAGTCGCGTATCGCTTTGGCGATCTCCCGGTACATGGGTATGGTCCTTACCGCGCGCATGAAGCCGCCGGGACCCACCGTGTCGCCCACGGGCTGGTAGATGCCCAGGCGCTCGGGCGCGTGCACGTCGCTGCGCATTTCCTTAAAGCTGGCAGGCAGTATGCTTATAACAGTAAAGTCCGCGCCGGTCAGAGCCTGCTGAAGGCTGTCCGCCACGGTGTATTTCCAGCGGGATCTGGCGTCGGGATGCGCGCTGATCTTGTTGCCGATGGTCTCGTTCCTGAGCGCGGCTTCCCGGTCAATATCGTACAGGCGCACGGTGCCGCAGATCTGCGGGTCGTTCGCCAGGTCTTTCATAAAGCCCCACGCCCAGCCGCGGCTGCCGCCGCCTATGTAGGCGATATTAAGTCCGGTCACTTTGTTTGCTTTGACGTCGTAGTTCATATCATATTCCTTTCCCACTCACTGGCGTTTATTCGCTTTATGATATTATACGCTTCAGCCGCAAAAAAGTCACCAGCATTGTTTTGGGCTTGAGCTTGTATAAGCGTTGATATTGTGTTAAAATGTGGCAAGAGCGTTTTCGAAGCGGGCAAAAACTGAGCGGTGCCCGTTCCTTTCCCGAGAGCCGTTGCCGCTGCGGCGGGAGCATTATGAAAATAGCGTTTATCGGAGCCGGTTCCATAGGCTTTACCCGGCGGCTGCTGGCGGACATACTGACCGTGCCGGAGTTCAGGAACATCGAGGTCGCGTTCACGGACATAAATCAGAACAACCTGGACATGGTCACGCAGCTGTGCCAGAGGGACATAGAAGCAAACGGGCTGGACATCAAAATACAGTCTACCCTTGACAGGCGCGCGGCATTCAAAGACGCCAAATACGTTCTCAGCTGCGTGCGCATAGGCATGCTGGAGGCGTTCACGAAGGATATCGAAGTTCCCCTCCGCTACGGCGTGGACCAGTGCGTGGGTGACACCCTGTGCGCGGGCGGCATCATGTACGGACAGAGGGACGTAGCCGCTTTCGAGGGCTTCTGCAAAGACATCAAAGAGGTCGCCCTGCCCGGCTGCATGCTGCTCAACTACTCCAACCCCTGCGCCATGGTGACCTGGTACTGCAACAAGTACGGCGGCGTGCCCACCGTGGGCCTGTGCCACGGCGTGCAGGGCGGCCACCAGCTCATCGCAAACGCGCTGGGCTACAAAAAAGAAGAGATCGACATCATCTGCGCGGGCATCAACCACATGACCTGGTATATTTCCGTAAAGCACAACGGCGTCGACCTGAACGACAAGCTCCTGGCGGCGCTGGAGGCGAATCCCGACATCGCCCGCACGGAGAAGGTCAGGATCGACATGATGCGCCATTTCGGATACTTTTCCACCGAGTCAAACGGCCATCTGTCCGAGTACGTGCCCTGGTACAGGAAGCACACCCAGAACATCCTCAAGTATATCGACCTGGGCAGCTGGATAAACGGCGAAACGGGCGGGTATCTCAGGGTGTGCACCGAAGGCCGCAACTGGTTCGAGACCGACTTCCCCAACTGGCTGAAGCAGCCGCCCTTCGAGTACAAGGCTGACAAGCGCTCCTCCGAGCACGGCAGCTACATAATCGAAGGCCTGGAGAACGGCCGTGTCTACCGCGGTCACTTCAACGTGGTCAACAACGGCACCATCACCAACCTGCCCGACGACTGCATCGTGGAAGTGCCCGGCTACGTGGACGGCAACGGCATAAGCATCCCCAGGGTGGGCGACCTGCCCCTGGGCTGCGCGGCGTGCTGCAATTCCAACGTGAGCGTGCAGCGCCTGGCGGTGGAAGCCGCGGTCAGGGGCGACATAAAGCTGCTGAGGCAGGCCATGCTCATGGATCCTCTGACCGGCGCCGCCTGCGAACCCGATGCCATATACCAGATGGTGGACGAGCTGCTCATAGAAGAAGCCGAGTGGCTGCCACAGTACGTCGAAGAGATCGAAAAAGCCAAGCGGCGCATCGCCGAAAGCAAGGCAAACGGCACGTTCATCCCTCCCATCGTGACCGAAGGCGCGGCGCGGCTGCACACGAAGACCGTGGAAGAAATGCTCAAAGACCGGGAGGCGGCCACCGCCAACGCGGGCGAAGCCGACAAAGCCAAAAAACGTTTTTAAATCAAAAGATCGAGGAGAATAAATGTCCTATCAAAGCGAAGCCGTAGACCAATATTACAGCGCCCTTCGGCAAGGCAAAAAATACTTCAGCGCCTGCATGGCAAAAGGCATATCGCCCTATCCCGCGGTGCTGAAAAACATACTTAAATCCTCCGCAGCTTCCGCCACCCAGGAACTGGGCATAATCGACATACCCATAAACCGCATCACCGGCACCTGGGCGGAAGGGCGAAAAGCCGCCTTTGCGGGGAACTTCATGCCCCTTATCGACATAAACACCGAGTTCGGCTCCAAATGGGTCAACCTGTGCGCGTCCCAGTTCGACCAGGGCATAACCACCCCCATAATCTGCTACGAATACATGGGCAACTTCTACGTGCAGGAAGGCCACAAGCGGGTAAGCGTAATGCGGAGCCTTGAGGCATCCAGCATCCAGGGTCAGGTCACCCGCCTGCTGCCCGACCCCTCCGACGACCCGGCGGTCAAGCTGTATTACGAATTCATGGATTTCTACAAATGCAGCGCGCTGTACACCGTGTCCTTCTCCGTTTCGGGCGGGTACGCCCGTCTGCAGGCCGCCCTCGGTTTCGAGCCCGGGCAGGTGTGGGGCGAAGCGTTCAGGCGCGATTTTGCTGGCGAGTTCATGCGTTTTTCCGGCGAGTTCGAACGCCTGAACACCGAAAAGCTGCCCATCACCGCCGCCGACGCGCTGCTTACGTATATGGAAGTGCATCCGTTTGCCGAAATGCGGGACATGACCAACGAGGAGCTGCACAAAACGCTCGCCGCCGTCTGGCCGGACATCCGCCTGCTGGCCCAGGGCAGTCCCATCTCCTTCAGCTCCGAGCCCGTAGTCAAGGAAAAAAGCCTGATCGAGCGCATACTCGGCTCTGACAAGCTGCACGCGGCGTTCATATACGATTTTGACCCCGCCACCAGTCCCTGGGCGTCAGCCCACAAGCAGGGCGAAAACTACCTGAAGGAGCGGGCTTACCCGGATCTCACCGTGAGCAGTTACCTGACCCGCGGCGATGCCGCGGGCTGCATGGAACAGGCAGTCTCAGACGGCGCGAACGTGATATTCGCCACCACTCCCAACCTGATAGACGCCTGCCGCAGAGTCGCCGCGGAGCATAAGAACGTGGCTGTTTACAACTGCTCCCTCTCCCTCGCCTACGCGGAGGTGCGGGGCTACTACTGCCGTATCTACGAAAGCAAGTACATAGCCGGAGCCATCGCGGGCGCCATGGCGCGGGGCGACAGGATAGGCTATGTGGCCAACTATCCAATAGTGGGCACCGTGTGCGCCATCAACGCATTCGCCTTGGGCGCGCGGCTCACCAATCCCCGGGCAAAGGTCTGCCTTAAGTGGAGCTGCCTTGAGGTCAATCCGGTGCAGGAACTGCTGGACACAGGCATAGACGTGATCAGCAACCGGGACAGGGACGGCGCCGATTCCCAGCTGGTTTGGCACCAGGGCACATATTTCGTAGAAAACGGGATCATGCGTCCCCTTGCCTCCCCCCGCTGCAACTGGGGCGTGTTCTACGACAAGACCATCCGCGCGCTGCAGGCCGGCGGCATAGAAGCCGCCCGTGACAGCCGGCGCGCCGTGAACGACTGGTGGGGCCTGAGCGCGGGCATGGTCAACGTGGACCTGGACGAAAGCCTGCCCCGCGGCCTCAAAACGCTGGCCGGGATACTTAAAAGCGGCATTACGTCGGAAGCGATAGACCCGTTCCTCTGCCCTCTGACGGATCAGAACGGCAACGAGATAAGCGACGGCACCCATCGCTTCACGCCCGACGAACTCATGCGCATGGACTGGCTGAACGACAATGTGGAAGGGCACATCCCCGAATTTGACGAACTGCTGCCCCAGTCCCGCAACCTGGTAAGGCTGCTGGGCGTCCACCGCGACACCATACCGCCCGAGACCGAGGAAAGCACGTTATGAAAATTCTGCTCGTAGCCGACGAGGAAGCCAAATACCTGTGGGATTACTATCAGCCGGGCCGCTTAAGCGGCATCGACTGCATACTGTCCTGCGGCGATCTGAAGCAGGAATATCTGGAGTTTCTGGTCACCATGAGCGGAAAACCTCTGTTTTACGTGCACGGCAACCACGACTCCGGCTATGAGAATTATCCCCCCGAAGGCTGCGACAGCGCCGAAGACACTATTATCAACTTCGGCGGTCTCAGGATACTGGGGCTGGGCGGCTGCATCCGCTACAACCCCGGTCCCTATCAGTACAACGAAAAGGAAATGCGCGCCCGCATAAGGCGCGCGTCCCGCAAGATAAAAAGGGCGGGCGGAGTCGACATAGTGATCACCCACGCCCCGCCCCGGGGTTACGGCGACGCGCCGGACAACGCCCATCGCGGTTTCGAGTGCTTCGTGAAACTGATGGACGAGTTCCACCCCAAATACTTCATACACGGTCACGTGCATCAGAGCTACGGCGACCGGCTGCCCCAGTCCTTCACCTATGGCGACACCACCGTGTACAACGCCGTCGGCTGGCACATTCTGGAGATAGACGCTCCGGAGCCCGCAGTCAGACAAAGCGGCCTTGGCGGGTGGTTCGCCCGCCTTAAAAAGCGCGGTGCGGACAAATAAACACCGCTTCCCGATAAAAGCTTGACCCGCTCCCGTCCCGCGTCAGGTTCGGAAACGAAACGATGATCCCGCCGGTGTATGCCAGCGGGATCATCGTCTATGTTTACCTAAATAGGAACGGTATTCCCCATGATAACGCTCTCGGCCGAAAGCCGGCGGCGGTTCTCGGTTATTCCGGTTGGTTTTTCCGCATTTAGTCCGCCCTGAGCGTACACTTTTTGTCTCCCGCTTCACGCGCCAACAGCGCTATGCGGGTGCTTTCGAGCGCATCCGCCGCAAAGCGGTCCGCAGTTCCCGCATTTATGGCTTTCACGAATTCCCCGAAGGCGTCTCCGGGCTCGGGCAGGCTTATGGCGCGGCTGGGTCCGTCGTTTTCCAGCCATGCCGTGCCGTCGATGACCTCTATCATGCCTTTCGTGCCCGTTACACGTATGCGGTCGTCGTCGTGGCGCGCGCCGCCTGCGGGACGGAAGTAATCCGCCGACACCGTGGCGAACACCTGATTTTCCAGTTCCATCTGTATCACCGCGCTCATCTCGGTCTCGCCCCAGCCTCTGTTGGCGCGGGCGCTTTGCAGCGCTGAGACGCTTAAACACTTCCCGCCCAGCGCCAGGCACCAGTCCAGGGCGTGTATCGCGACCCAGGGGATCAGGCCGCCGTATTGGTCACGGTGCCTGAAGAATTCCGGCCGCGTGCCGAATTTATAGCTTTTCTGGCCGTGGATAAGGCGGATCTCTCCGATCTCTCCCGCCTCTATCGCCCGTTTCACGCCCAAAAACCAGCTTGACCAGCGCAGGTTGAACATGCCCCCCAGCGGTTTGCCGGACGCCGGGTACGCTTTTTTCAGCATTTCCAGGTCTTCCAAAGTCGTGGCCAGAGGCTTTTCGCAGTACACCCCGCAGCCCTTGCGCAGGCACTCAGTTGCTACTGCCGCGTGGCGGTCGTAGCGGGTGTCGACTTCGACCATGTCCGGCTTCTCAATGTCGATCATTTCCCGCCAGTCTTCGTAGAACGGTATATTCCTCCTTGCGGCGACTATCCTGAGCGACGTGTCGTCCGTTCCGTCCTTCGGGGAAGCAACGGCCGTTATATCGCACGTATGATTCTTGTCCGCGCTGTCCAGAGCCAGTCCGTAATGGCCCGCGCAGCCGATTATGCCCACTTTCAGCATGGTTTTTCGTCTCCTGTGAATTGCCAATTTACGGTAAATATGATATTATAAACGGGCACGTAAATCAAGTATTATGTTGATCTTTCAACAGTACCGGGAGTCTCCCCATGCCGCACGAAACGTTTCACTACAGATCCTGGACGGACATAGAAAACACCGCTGATGCCCTGGGCATTTCCCTGCCCCGCAGCGAAAACACGGACGTACTGAAAGCCCCGCTTAAGATCGGCGCGTTCACTGCGCATAACCGCATCGCGCTGCAGCCCATGGAAGGCACCGACGGCACCGGATCGGGCAGTCCGGGCGAGCTTACCGTGCGCCGCTACCTGCGTTTTGCCCGGGGCGGCGCGGGGCTCATATGGTTCGAAGCCGTGGCCACCGCGCCCGAAGTGCGCGCCAGCGCACACCAGCTTATGCTCACCAGGGACAATCTGGACGACTTTAAGCGCCTTGTATCCGAGATCAGGGAAGCGGGGCTTAAACAGAACGGCTACGCCCCTGTGCTCGTCATGCAGGCCACAAATTCCGGGCGCTACTCCAAGCCGCGCGGCTGTCCAGAACCGCTGATCGCCTATAACAATCCCCTGTTTGAGGATACTCCCCTGCCTGAAAGCTGCATCCTGTCGGACGACCGGCTCAAAGCCTACGAGGAGCGCTTCGGAGAGACCGCCCACCTGGCGCAGGCTGCCGGCTTTGACGGCATGGACGTGAAATGCTGCCACCGTTACCTGGCCTGCGAGCTGCTGTCCGCCTACACCCGTCCGGGCGCCTACGGCGGCAGTTTTGAGAACCGCATCCGCTTTTTGCTCAACGCATACCGGGCGGCGCAGGCGAATATTACGGGGGATTTCTTCCTGACCAGCCGCCTGAACGTGTACGACGGGTTCCCCTATCCCTACGGTTTCGGCGTAAAGCCTGACGGCGGCCTGACCCCCTGGCTGGAGGAAGGCAAACAGCTGGTCGGCATACTCAAAAACGAGATGGATATACCGATACTGAACATCACTATCGGCAACCCCTACAAAAATCCCCACGTCAACCGCCCCTACGACCGTGGCAACTACGTGCCGGACGAGCATCCCTTTACGGGAGTCGACCGCATGATGCGCTGCGTGGGCGAGATACAGCGCGCCTACCCCGGACTGCCCGTCATCGGCAGCGCGTTTTCGTATCTCAGGCAGTTCGCGCCCCAGCTGGCAGCGGGCATGATCGAGCAGGGGTCCTGCGCCATGGCGGGCTTCGGGCGAATGGCGTTCGCCGACCCGGATTTCCCGAACAAGATCCTGTCCGGAAAGCCGCTTGACGCGCCCTGCGTGACCTGCGGCGGCTGCGCCCGGCTGCTGCGAGCAGGCAGTCCGGCGGGCTGCATCGTACGCGACCGCCAAATCTATTCCCTGGAGGCGCTCAAATGAGGATCGCTTTAGTCACCGGTTCCACCCGCGGCATAGGCCGCGGCATCGCCGAGAAGCTCGAAACGGAAAGTTATCGGGTCGTATACTCCGGCACCCGCCCCGTTCCCGCCGCGGAGCTGCCCGAAAACGCGGTATACATAGGCTGCAACATCGCCGACGCTTCACAGCGTGAAAACCTTTTCAGCGAAATAATGCGCCGCTTCGGGCGCCTTGACGTGCTGGTGAACAACGCGGGCATGGCTCCGAGAGTCAGACGCGACATACTCGAGACCACGGAAGAGAGCTTCGACGAAGTGCTGGGCGTAAACCTGAAAGGCACTTTCTTCATGTGCCAGGCGGCGGCAAAACTCATGCTTGAGCTGAAACAGAAGGGGCTTCAAGACTACAGTCCCCGCATCATAAACATCGGCTCCATGTCCGCCTACACCTCCTCGACCAGCCGCGGCGAATACTGCATATCCAAAGCCGGCATCGGCATGGTGACGCTGCTTTTCGCGGACAGGCTGGCCGAAGCCGGCATCCCCGTGTTCGAGATACGCCCCGGCATAATCAATACGGACATGACCAAGGTCGTGCACGAAAAATACGAAAACCTGATCGCGGGCGGCCTGACCCCGATAAAACGCTTCGGCCAGCCAAAGGACGTGGCGGACATGGTGGCGGCGTGCTGCTCCGGGCTGCTGGACTTCACGACGGGCCAGGTATTGAACGCGGACGGCGGCTTCCACATAAGGAGACTTTGACATGCGCGTCGGACAGACAGATATCGAGACCTGCGTATACCGCACCGTGGTCATCGGCTCCGGCTGCGCGGGGCTCAACGCGGCCCACTGGCTTAAGTGCCTGGGCGAAACGGACCTGTGCATAGTCACGGACGGGATCACCCGGGGCACTTCCCGCAACGCGGGCAGCGACAAGCAGACGTATTACAAGCTCTCTCTGGCCGGGGACAAGCCGGATTCGGTGTACGATATGGCCCGGACGCTGCTCTCCGAGGGCGTAAACGGTGACACGGCGCTGTGCGAGGCGGCAGGCTCCGCGCAGTGCTTTTTCAAGCTCAGCCAGCTGGGAGTGGATTTCCCCACCAACGAATACGGCGAATTCGTGGGCTACCGCACGGACCATGACACCCGGGGGCGCGCTACTTCCGCCGGACCGCTCACCTCCAGAAAGATGACCGAAGCGCTGGAAAAGGAAGTTACGCGCCTCGGCATCCCCATGTTCGACGGCTGGACGGCTTTCGCGCTGATCAGGGATTCGGGCCGGATCGCCGGAGTTCTGGCGTACAGCCGGACCGATCGCAGGCTGCGCCTGTTCGCCGCCGCCCACGTTATACTGGCTACGGGCGGACCTGCGCAGATATATGACTCGTCGGTGTACCCGTTAAGCCAGCAGGGCATGACGGGCATGGCCGCGCAGGCGGGCGCGCGCATGAGCAACCTGCACCAGTGGCAGTACGGCATCGCCTCCGTAAAGTTCCGCTGGAACCTGTCAGGCAGCTATCAGCAGGTGCTCCCTCGCTATGTATCCGTGGATGAAGACGGTAAAGAGCACGAGTTCCTTATCGACGCCTTCCCGGACGACCCCATGGAGGGCGTGCGCCGCGCGTTCCTTAAAGGCTACGAGTGGCCCTTCGACGTGAGAAAGACCGGCGGTTCCTCGCGTATAGACCTGCTTGTCCAAGCCGAAAACTCCAAAGAGCGGAAAGTGTACCTGGATTTCAGGCGCGATCCTTCGCCCCTGGCGCGTGACCTGTCCAACCTGGACGGCGAGGCGAAAGCATATCTGGAAAAGACGGGCGCCACGCAGGACACTCCTTTCGGGCGGCTTATGTGCATGAACGTCCCCGCGGTGGAGCTTTACAGGTCCCACGGCATAGACCTGGAGACCGAAATGCTGGAGATACGCGTATGCGCCCAGCACCATAACGGCGGCGTGGCGGTGGACACCGACTGGCAGACTAACATCCCGGGGTTGTACGCCGCGGGAGAAGCTGCCGGCACCTTCGGCGCGTACCGCCCCGGCGGCTCGGCGCTCAACGCCACCCAGGTGGGTTCCATGCGCGCCGCCAGGCATATCGCTTATATCAGCAGGCTCGAACCCGTGCAGGATCCCGAAACGCTGCTTAAGCAGACAACGGAGGCGCTTAGCGGCCTGGCTTTTTCCGGGGATCCCCAGAAAACAGCAGACACATTCCGCGCAGCCATGAGCCGCTTCGGCGCGCATTCCCGCGACATCCGCGCGCTCGGTGCTCTGGACGCGCAGCTTAAGCAAACGCTGGAAAACGCGGACAGACCGTTTGACTCACTGCCCGAAGACATGGAAGCGCGCCTGCGCCTTAAGGATCAGCTGGTCACCCAGCGCGCCGTCATCAGCGCGATGACCGCAGCCGCAAATGTGTACGGCAGCACGGGCGCGGGGCTGGTCATTGACGGCGCGGGGAACGCCCTGCCCCACAGCGAAAACACGAAAAACATTGTACTGTACACCCAAAGAGCCGGAAACGAATACCCGACCTGTGCCGAACCCGCCCGCCCGCTGCCCATGGGCGAACAGTGGTTCGAGACGGTTTGGAAGAAGTTCCGCGCCGAGACAGAAAAACAGCCGTGACATCCGGCATATCGGAAAGGTCGTAGCCTATGGAAAGATATACGCCCGACACCACCATGCGCAGGATCTATCTGGATCCCCTGCTCGCATCCGTGCAAAACTACCTGATCTACCGCCCCGGCGCAGAGTCCGCAGAAAACGACCGCTTCCCCGACAAGCCCATAAAAGACTGCGCGGGCAACTGGGCGGTCACGGGCGTGCTCGGAGGGCTAAACCTGCTGGCGCGGGAGATCGAAAACGACCGAATCAGGCAGTATTTCCTGTACGGCGCGGAAGACTGCGCAGACGACCCGCTCAAAAAAGACGTGAACCTGATACGGCTCCTGCCCGAGACCGCCTCTACCGGCGGCAAGCCTTTTATCATACTCGCGGCAGGCGGCGCGTACAAGTGGGTAAGCACCATAATCGAATCCCTGCCCACTGCGGTCCACTTTTTAAACAGGGGCTACACCGTGTTCCTGCTCACTTACCGGGTCAGCACCGAAAGGGCGGCGCTCAAAGCCCTGGACGACCTGGCTGCGGCAGTCAGATACGTGTCCGTACACGCCGGTGAGCTGGGCGTACAGCCGGATTCCTATGCCCTTGGCGGGTTTTCCGCCTCCGGGAACCTGATCTGCAATTTCGGCGTTCCCGAGCTGGGATACGGAAAATACGGTCTGCCCGCGCCGAGAGCCATGTTCCCCGTTTACGCCTATATAGACCTCAAGACCCGTTCGATGCACAACTGCATCGGGGACCTGCTTAGTCCCATGTTCAGTGAGGATTTTGCCTCCTATATCGATATGTACAACCTGGTCGACCGTATCGGCGCGGGCTTCCCGCCCTGCTATATAGTATGCGGGAAAGACGACATGAGCGTCCCGCCCTCAAATTCCGAAACTCTGGCAAAGCTGCTGACGGAAAACGGGATACCCGCGGTGCTGGACGAGGGCGGTCACGCTCCCCACGCCTTCGGAGACGGCACCGGCACCGACGTTGAAGGCTGGCCGGAACGCGCGATGGATTTCCTTGAAAAACTGACCGCCCGCGGATAAGCGCGGACGGTCAGTTTTTTGTTTGTCTTTTCCGGTCAGCCCGTACGGGCGTCGCATCAGTCGAAGTTCGCGTTCGTCATCTGCATGCCGCGCACGAATTTGATGTTCGTGTTGGTGTTTCCGCGGCTAAACATGTTGTTCAGCCTTATGTCCTCCAGCGGGCTGCTTTCCATCCCGTTCAGGAAGATCCCCGTGCCGGCGTACTCGCAGTTAAGCCCGTCGATGTGGATATGCCTGATCTTCGGCATAAACTGGAGCGGCTGGGGCTTGTTGTCGTCCACGTAGTAGCCCATGGTGATGCAGACGCCGTACTCCCTCACATTGCCCACTTTTATGTTGCGGTATTCGATGTTCTCCACATATCCGCCCCGCTCCGGCGCGGTCTTTATCCATATGCCTATAAGGCTGTTCCTGAATTCGCAGTCCTCCACCAGCACGTTTCTGACTCCGCCGCTCATCTCGGAGCCAATGGTGATGCCGCCGTGGCTGCGCTGGGCGACTATGTGCCTTACGACGATGTCTTCGCAGGGTATGTTCACCCTTCTGCCGTCAGCGTCCCTGCCGGACTTAAGGCACACGGCGTCGTCCCCCGTGTCGGCATAAACGCCGTCGATCAGCGCACGTTTGCACCCTTCCAGGTTGCAGCCGTCCGTGTTGGGAGCGTGATCCCAGGGATTTTTCACGGTTATATCCCGCACTATCACGTTTTTGCACCAGGTGGGATGCACGGTCCAGAAAGGACTGAAGGTGAATGTGGGACCTTCTATCGTCACGTTCTCGCAGTCGATAAAGTGGAGCAGCCCCGGACGTACGCCCTGCTGTTCCGTGTCGAATACCCTCTGTTCCACGGGCAGGTCGTCCATCCCGGCTTTGTACAGCGCTTCCACTCCCTCACGGATGACCGCCATGTACCACCAGCTGAAGCCCTGGCCGTTGAACGTGCCCTTGCCGGTCACGGCGATGTCGTGGCAGTCCCTGGCATAGAGCTGGGCGGAAAAGGTGTAGCAGCGCACACCCTCGAACAGCGTGTAGACCGCGGGCAGATAGTCCTCCTTATCGATGGAAAACCGCACCTCCGCCTTGTCGCTCAGGTGCAGTTCTATGCAGTTCCGAAAATGTATGGGTCCGGTGAGCCACACACCGTCGGGCACGTTCACGCGGCCTCCGCCGTTCTTTGCGAGATACTCGATCGCGCTTCGGAAAGCCGTAGTGTTCTTGACTTTGCCGCCCGGCACCGCGCCGAAATCCGTAATGCTCACAGAGCACTCGGGGATCTTCGCGCCGTCGGGCAGCTCAAAGGAAGTAAAGCAGCTCATATTTTACCTCAGACCGGTCTGTTCCGGGAAATACAGCCCGTTTTCGCCCAGTTCCGGCAGGCTTTCGGTCCTGAACGCCTGCCAGAGCGAACCCGCCAGGCCTTCCACCCAGTTCATGCTCCCGTCGGTGGAAACGAGGCGCGCGGGGAACGGCACGGATTCCGGCTGCGCCCTGCGCATGCTTTCCAGCGCCTGCGCCTGCAGAAGCGCCGTCTCCCCGTCGCAGAGTATGGGCGTGCCAAGGCGCAGCGCGTCCACCATGTTCCACAGGTTTTCGATGTATTCCTGCTCCACGCTGCCGTAATTGATCTCCCGGCCGTCGTTGAACGTCGCGGTAAACTCCTTGCGCCGTTCTCCTCCGGGTTTGCCGTAGCGAAGGACAGCCTTCTCGTAGCGGTATTCGAACATGGGTTCCTGCTTTTCGTCCGGTCTAACCGCGTGGCTCACGGCTATGAACAGCTTTGCTCCCGCGCTGGTCGCCTTCATGACTGCCG
>JAEEGL016926895.1_pt1 | contig 15087 bp, 6 predicted proteins | sample 9134231 | NCBI WGS metagenome assembly JAEEGL01 (sample SAMN16246548, study PRJNA631951) | gut metagenome | biome: gut microbiome; feature: rumen; material: fiber-attached | host: Bos | place: Iran: Karaj | collected 2018-10 | reverse complement strand
GGTACGATGCCCCTAGATACGTGATTTTTATGCTCAGAACCGCCTCGCGGACATTCTGTGCGTACACCCGATAAAGAGCGCCTAAGTTTGCAATCGGAACGAACGCAAAAATCAGCGTGAAAACGACCGGAAAGTGCTTGTGCCAGATTAAAGCGTAAAAACCCATTAGCGCGAGCGAAACAATGAAGCAAGTGTTGTAAAACAATTCCATAATAAGGTGATTATAAATCAGACTTTGTGTGTTGTAAACGCAAATGCGATTAGTTTCATGTTTTCGGGCGCGTTCGGCGGTCGTTTGCAAGCGCACGCCCACCGAACCGGGCTTTTCGGGGTTGCGCGCTAACCACGCTCCATTCGTCGTTCGCGCTATGCGCTCTCTCCGAACGTTCCGCCCCTACAATCCCTCGCGCGAGCGAACACGTATAATCCAATTCCTATACAACTGGCGCATTAGTTTAATGCGCCAGATATCTTTGCTGCAACCTGCTCGTTTGCTGCCGCATTCTTGTCTATTTCATCAATTGCGCTTCGTATATTGCGTAAAAGCCCTTCCAAGCTGCTCACTTTTGTCTGAAGCTGCTCCGTTCCCGATGAAATATTCTGCAAAGCCGCGTTCTGCTGTATTATCTCATGTGCGACGCCATCCGCAAGCTTCGTGTTTGTCACAGAATCATCAACAATGTGCGTTATAGAATTCATAACATCGCGTGTACCTGCATCAATCTCTGAAATGCCCGAAAGAATCTCTTCTATTACGTTTATCGTATTTCTGAGTTCCTGTGTCGTGGCTTTTGTGTGTTCAGAGAATGCTGTCACAGAAGATGTTGTGGTGTTTACAATCTCTTCGTTCGCTTGCAGAGTGTCCGTTATGTTCTGCGCGTTTTTTGTAGTTTCTTCGGACAGTTTGCGGATTTCTTGTGCGATGACGGAAAATCCCTTGCCAAGCGTACCTGCATGAGCCGCCTCAATTGACGCATTCATTGCGAGCAATCCTGTTTGTGCTGCTATGTTATTTACCGCCTGGACAAAGTTAGAAACTTTGTCAGAAGATTCTTTGACTTGCCGGACATCCTCAACGAGCTGTTGCATCAGTACCATCTGTGAATCGAGCCCGCGAATAATAGAATCCATTCCTGCTCGCTGTTGAGACGCTATTCCGCTTATATTCGTAAGGCTTGACGACATCTCCGTCAGAGCTGCGGATGTTTGTGTTATCGATTTGCTCTGATCCTGTGCGCTCATGCGCATTTTCTCTGCTCTGTCGTTTATCTGGAAGCTGGAATCCTTTATCGTCACTGCCTCTTTGCTCAAGCCTATTGCTTCTTTGTTTATAAACCGGTACAAGTTGCGGATTTCTTCTACGCTTACGTTCGCATTCTCGGTGGAGGCGGAAAGTTTCTTTCCTATATCAAGCCCCTCTTTAGTTTCGCTGATAAGATTGGAAAGTTTTTGCAACGCCTGTGTTGATTTTTTCTCGTCTTCCGCGGCCCTTGCAACAACGTTCCTGGTGAAGTTGTCATAAAGCAGGATTGCTATATTCGCGGTTGTTATTCCGAGAGAACAGATTACTATGTTCATGATACAAGCGTTCAGATCAAGAACGTAAAGTGGCTTATAAATCAGAACATTTGCAAGAAACCATATTATGATTATGAATCCGAAGAAACTGTACAATTGTCGTCTGCGCAAAGATATAACGTAGTTGCATACAGACATTACGGCGATGAAGCACGCATCACGGTACGGAAGAAAATTCGTTTCTTTGAACGGAGCTCCGAAACACACCACAAAAGTGACCAAGACGATGGCGAATGTCGTTGTCCAAGCCCCTCTATGGATGTGTCCTTGCTTAATGAAAATGAGCGAAACTGAGAAGAAAGCAAGGAGCAGAACAGCACCGCCGCCGATGAGTGGATATTGGAACAGAAAAAGTGCTATTCCGAACAGTGTGAACATAACCATGAACACAAGATTTGAGCCTATAAGGAGTGAAAGTTGTTCTTTTTCACGGATTGAAAACGTGTCGAATTTTTCTTTGTTGGGGTAAAACCTATCTAGACGGTGGTTTGTTTCCATTGTACTTCCTTGGTTTGAGCGTAAAATAGTTCAGGAAACTGAAGCTCAGAACAGTTCTTAAGCTTTTAGTCATGCCACAGTATGTTGAAGGTGCTCAGATTGTATCTGCGTTGTCAGTCTGATGCAAATATCATAATACATTTTCCCGATAAAAGGAACACCCAAAAATATAATAAATCTCTAAAAAACATCAGTATTTAAATGGGTTTTTGAAACTGCGATGTTATAAATCGTGCTTGTATTGTTGACATTTTTGATAAAAGATATAAAAAAGACATAAAAAATTCCGCTTTTTCGTTGTATTTTATTATAAATCGGATATAATATACTAAATTTGGAGAATCATGTGAAAAACGTACCAGAGAAAAAGACTAGAGGCGTAAGATTTTCAATCGGTTTAAAGCTTATATTCATCATATCGGTTCTTGTTGTTGCTTCACTTGGAGCTGTAACTTTCCTTGTAAGCTATTTCATGAGTGCGGATCTTCAGGTAACGACTGAGGAAAACAACTTTAGTACCACCATGAAAGCCGCTACTACCGTAGAGAACGAATTGTCGTCAATCCGGTCGAGCGTTTTTCTTATGCTTGATATGCTCAACGCCGCTGGTTCATCTGGTATGCTTATGCGGCAGACTTCGGCATACTTTTTCGAACGCAACCAGAATATCGCTGCTGTTGTAGTTCCTGGCAATAAAAATCTTGTAAACAACAGATTCTTCGTATCAAATGAAATCGAGCCTTCTCTGGTTGATGATTTTATTTCCTTGCATAGTGATGAAGTGATGCGCTCCGAAAATGGAGAGTCTTTCGTTCTGAATGGGGCTCCTTCTTTCGGTATTCCTGTTCTCGTCATGCTTTATCCGTGGCGTGAAGGCGGTCTCAACGAGACCGCCATAATCTTTTTTACGAGCAGCTTGCTTTCGGACACTTTTGGTACAGGCTCCGCAAGCGTTTCTTTTATGATAAACCACGACGGTGACCTTCTTGTTCATTCAGACATTGAGCTTACTAAAGCCGGTGCGAGTATGGCAAAATATCCGCTTGTGCAGATTATGCGCGCGAACAATGACGAAAACAGGCAGGTTCTTTTCTCTGGGGAAGATGGAAAAGAGTATTTCGGCTCATATTGTAAGATTGCTACTGCTGATATCGGTGTTCTTACGACGATCGAAAAAGAGGTCGCGCTTAAATCGGTTACTAACCAGACTTTATTGAACATATACTTGGCAATCGCCGTTCTTTTCTTGGCGATTATGTTCATTTTCTTCTATTCAAAGACACTCAGTAAGCCTCTTTCTCTGCTTACTGATATTGCTGATGAAATCAATCAGGGTAATTTTGAGACTCCGCTTTTCGATAAACTGACTACAAAGCGTGGTGATGAAATCGGTGTTCTGTTCGAGAGTACTAAGAATGAGCAGAATATTCTTAATACCGTCAGTAAACTTACGAATAAAGGTGTTGCTAAAGCTATTGTCCGTAAGGAAATAAATTTTGAACCGCATCTTAAGGATGTTACCATCTTCTTCAGTGATATTCGCGGATTCACTGCAATAAGTGACGGTTTCAACAAGCGTTTTGGCAATGATTCTCCGCGTGAGATTATTGGATTCTTGAACGACTATATGAGCCGCATGGTCAACTGTATTACGCTTACTGGCGGTAACGTCGATAAGTTTGAGGGTGACGCTGTAATGGCTGTGTGGGGCGTTCTTCGCGATGACAGCCTTGAGTATGAGGATATGCCGGACAATAATCCGCTGAAACAGGAACTCAAGAAAAAACATGAGGCTCATGTCAAGGCAGATGCTATAAACGCTATTCGTGGAACAATAGCTATGCGCTACGCGTTGATGCAGTATAACAAAGAGGCTGAGGCATTCACGAAAGCTCATGAAAAGGAGCCTCGTGCAAAGTACAAGCCGCATATCAGAATCGGATGCGGTCTTAACTCCGGTCGCGCGACCGTTGGATTTATGGGTTCATACGACAAACTGGAATTCACGTCTATCGGTGATGCGGTAAACCTTGCTTCTCGTACAGAAAGTTCTAACAAACCTTGTGGTACCGATGTTCTTATCACCGAGGATACATATAATCTTCTTAAATATGACTTCATAAAGAGTGAATTCAACAATTTTACTATTAAGGAAGAAAACAAAAAAGATGAGATTATTGTTGAGGTTATTCCTGTAACGTTTGAAGTCAAAGGTAAAGGAAAACAACATTTCTACGGCGTTGTTAATATGCCGCAATTTGATATAGAAGCATTCTTTAAAGCAGGTGATCCGAATTTCGTAGTTGATTCGGATTGTGAGAAGTCTGTTGGTCCGAACGGTCCTAAGACTTTGGCAGAAGTAAGAAAGTTGCTTGGAATCCCGACACCGGATTTCGGCGGAGTGAACCTTGATGCAGAAGAAAACAAAGTCACGGCTAGTTGATGTTTTAGTCATACTTGTTTGTCTTGCGGGTTCCGCCCTGAGCGTCTGGCAGTTCTGGAAGGAGCTGAACAAGACGCTTGTAAAAATGAACGAAGAGCCGATAGCGACAATATCATTCAAATATAATACTGCTCAGCGAAAATTCTCGGATAATCTTGTTTGGGATCGTCTTCGTCAGAATTCACCGGTCTATAATGGTGATACGATCAGAACTGCTGATTTTTCCGAAGCGACTATCTATTTCAACGACGGAAACATAATGGACCTGAGCGAGAATACTATGGCGCGTGTTTCGCTTAACAGTGTCGGTGGTGCTGCTGTAGATTTCTCTGGTGGACAGATTTCTGTACAGACTTCAGACAGCGGACTTACGATTACGTCTGGTTCGTCCGTCGTTGATGTTGTGAAAGGTGCTTCCGTAACGGCAAGTTCAGTAATGTCGTCTGCTGGAGACTCTTCTGGAGGATCATCTTCGCAAGCTAAGGATGAAGGCTTGCGTGTTCAGGTTCAATCTGGTTCTGCAGCGTTGACTACTGGAGATCAGGCTGTTGATCTTGAAGTCGGTGAAATTGCTGAAATGAAAGGCGATGGTAAAGTTGTCCGCAAAATGCTTTCCGTCCTTTCCCCGGATCCAGAATCTAAATACTTAAATTTTGAGGGCGAGCTTATTTCAATTCCTTTCCATTGGAATTCGGAAGGTTTGGATGTAAAGCTTGAGCTGTCTGATACGAAAGCTTTCACCACTGTTAGAGAATCATATGACTTCGTTGATATAGATGAAGCAACTTTGTCGCTTTCTTCTGGAACTCATTATTGGCGTATGATTTGTGGCAATGAGAGCCTGAACGGAAAAATCACTATCTACAATACAAAGTCACCTGATGCTGTTGCCCCTGTTCAGAATTATACGGCGCATTATCGTTCTGTTAAGCCTTCAATACGTTTTATATGGTCTGAAAGCGAGCGATCCTCAACATATGCTTTCGAAGTTGCTGACAATGAGCGTATGGAGAATCCTGTTATTTCACAGAGAGTCCAGCAGAATTCCAGTATCGTTACGACGCTTGAGGAAGGAAAATGGTATTGGCGTGTAACTCCGTATTATACAATCAATAATATCGGTTTCTCGCATCCGTCTGATGTATATTCATTCTCCATTGAGAAAAGCGGTGCATTACAGCCGCCTGAGCTGCTCGTTCCAAAATCAGGAGCAGTCGTAAGTACGAAAGTACCTGGTTCTGCGGGAACAGAACCTCAGAATATATTGTTCTCATGGCGTGATAATCCGGAAGCATCTTCGTATACAATCACAATAACTCCTGATTCACCGGCTTATGGCTCATCTATTACGGAGACTGTCAGCTCCAACTACTTCTCGCTCGATACTTCAACAGTTAATATCGGAAACGGAAGCTGGAAATGGTCGGTCGAAATGTCGGACGTAGAAGGCAACAAAGTCTGGTCAGAAAAGAATCCGTTTATGGCGATGGATTCCGAAATATCACAAAAACCGCTATTCCCAAGCGAGGGATATACGCTTTCTTCAACACGTCTGCGTGATACAAATTTTGTGTGGAAGTCGAACCTTGGTTCAGAAATGGAAGTTCAGTTCGCGACTGATTCTTCTTTCAAAAACATAGTGCACTCTTTTGTAACGAAGAATACGACAACATCTGGAATAGATCTTGATGTCGGCAACTATTACTGGCGTATCGTTACAACAACTGATGCCGGAGTGTTTACATCTGATCCGGTCAACTTTGTTATAGAAGGTCCGCTTCCTGCTGCGGTATGTAATACACCAGAGGACGGCAGCCGTGTTGTTGTAAATGAAAACAGGACTATTGCTCTTTCTTGGAAGCCTGTGGAAACTGCTGATTATTATCAGCTTCGTGTTTATGGTTCGGAAGACACGAGCGAAGTAATCTATGAGAATACATATATAGAAGATGATGGTAGCAGCGATTTTACAGAATATGTTTCATTCGCCGGTCTTGATGAAAGAACGATTTATTGGACGGTACAGGCATTCCGAGAAGAAACGGATACAAAGTCCAGATCGGTCGGTTTGCTTGGAAAATACTCGTTCTTCTTGCGTATTTTGAAGCCAATAACGCTTTCTGCTCCGTCAGACAATACGACGTTCGAAGGTCTTGATATAGTTATGTACCCACCTGATATGGAGTGGGAATCTATAGACGAGCTGAATGAATCTGAGCTTCTCATCTATAAAGATAAAGTTTCTGCTGAGAACGTAGTTGCTTCTGTTTCGAATCCTGAGCGTAAGACAACTATGCCGCGTCTGTATGAAGGTTCTTATTTCTGGACAGTTCGTGGTATTTCATATGATGATCTTGATGTATCGTCCAAACAGGTGCGTAACTTCAAGGTCAATAAAATACCGCCTATGGATGCTCCTGTTCAGAGCTCTCCTTTGAAGACGGATGTTTTCAGCACAGCCTATTTTGACAGAACGCTCAATATCACTTTCACATGGCGGCCTGTTCTTTATGCGACAAAATATATTTTCACTTTGACGAATGAAAACGGTGATGTTCTTGCTTCTGCTGATATTCCAAGTCCGAATACTTCTTATTCGGTGAATTTCGGCGACATCATAAAAGAAGGAAAATATTCGTGGACAATAGAGGCCCGTACAGTATTCGATGATGGTGTTGTGCGCTACGGAAACAAAAATACTTCTACTTTTGTAGTGTCGCTGCCTGAAATGGATGCACCTGTAAAAGATCCTGTCGGTTCTGAAAATATTCTTGATGAGAATGTTTATCATCGCGACAAAAGTATACGGTTCAGCTGGCGGAGTGTTCCGTTCGCGGACGAATACGTTTTCACTCTTATGAACGTACATGATACTGTAATTACGAAAGAGTTCATGAAGAGTCGTAACGCAGTCGCAGCTTCTAGAAACACTGTTCCAGAGACATATTTTGTGTTCACCGATGTTAAGAGCCTGGAACCGGGCGAATACAAGTGGTCGGTAGAAGCACGGAATTATATTAATGGCAAGATGATGCAATCCGGTAAAACGGAAGAAAGCAGCTTCTCCATTATTGTAAACAATATGCCGGCTCCTACTAAGAATTCTCCTTATGCTGGAAAAGTTTTCGGAAATGAGCTTTTCGAAGCGGATAACGGCTTGTATTTCTCGTGGCAGCCTGTTGAGTTCGCAGATGATTATGTATTCAGCTTGTATGATTTAGACGACAAACTGATGACTGAGCAAGTTATCACAGGAACTGAATACACATATACGGATTTGGAATCGTTTGGAAAAAGCAAGTATTCATGGACGGTAGAGGCTCGTAGCTATCTTAATGGAAAACTTTTGCAGCATGGAAATGTCAAAAAAACACAGTTCGAGATATATCTTCCAGATTTGAATCCGCCTGAAAAGATTTCTCCGACACCGGAATATATCCTTGACGCAGGATTCTTTATCAATGATATGGATCTTGAGTTTGAATGGAATAAAATTCGTTATGCGGATGAGTATATCCTGACAGTTACGGATCCTGACGGTGAAATAATCAGGGAAACAAGCATAAACGATGCCGACGGCAATACACCTCTTGTATATCAGATTCCATCCGGGCAGCTTCTTAAGCATGGTGAATATAAATGGACAGTCGAGGCGTTGTCTCACTATCATGGAGAATTGCTCCAGAATGGTAAGAAAGAGGAAAGTACGTTCTCTGTAGTAATACCAGACCTTGATGCACCGGTTGCATTGCTTCCTGTTCCAGAAACAGTTCTCAGCACTCCGTTCTACAACAAGGACGAGCCGCTTGGTTTCGGTTGGGAAGACGTTCCTCTCGCTGATGAATATGTGTTCACACTCTATAATCCGGACGGCAATGCCATCTTGGAGCAGAGTGTAAGCGAAACTTCCGTTTATGTAGATGCCGAAAACCTTTTGAATGAAGGCGAATATACTTGGACTGTTGAGGCAAGGTCTCATTACCGTGGTGAAGTTTTCCAATATGGCAAGAAAGAAGATCATAATTTTGCAGTTTCTCTGCCTAACTTGAATCCGACGAAAGATGTAACTCCTGTTTCCGGTTCTGTGCTTGGAATGCCTTTCTTCAGAAAGAACGAGCCGCTTGAATTCAGCTGGGCGGCTGTTCAGTATGCGGATGATTATCTGTTCACGCTCTACAATCCTGATGGAGTCGTCGTATTGAAGCAGACAGTTGAGGAAACGTCCATCTCTGTAGATGCGAATTCATTCGTGAGCGTAGGTGAGTATTCATGGACAATCGAAGCAAGATCTCATTTCAGAGATAGAATTCTTCAGCATGGAATTATCTCCAAAATACGATTCTCAACGGACATTCCTAGGTTGAACACTCCGGCTCTGTCTTCACCATCAGAAAACACAGAATATGGAGCTTCATACTTCAAGAAAGAAGAGTCTCAGAAATTCAAGTGGAAGAGTGTTGAGTATGCGGATGAATATGTATTCCGTCTTGTAGGCTCAGATGGCAGGTTAGTCGCAGAGTCTGTGCTGCCAGCAGACACGTTCGATGTTACGCTTGATACTGAGCTGTTTTCGTATGAGGGCGATTATACATGGAGTGTCGAAGCAAAATCGTATTTCAGAAATAAAGTGTTGCAGACAAGCGAAGTCGCAGAAAGAAAGTTTGCGGTAGTGATGCCGCCGCTCGATATCCCTGCCGACAGATTGCCTGCTGATGAAAATAAATACGGAATAGAACTTTTCAAACGCGACGGTGCGATTAATTTCTCATGGAAGACTGTTGACTCTGCTGACCGCTACGTGTTCTGTGTAAGAAAATCGGACGGAACTGTTGTTGTGGAGACGATAATTCCTTCTGATGCAGCTGATAGAAAAGGCGTAGTCCGCTACAATGCAGATTCTTCGTTGTTTACTTCAGAGGATGTATACACATGGTCGGTGGACGCGCAGGTTATCTACAAGGAGCGTATAATCCAGGCCAGCGGAGAGGCTTTAAACTCGTTCATTGTTTCTCTTCCTGCACCGCCTGCGCCGGAAATCGTTTCGGCAGATCCGTTCCTGATTGATGCAGGTTTCATTGACGCAAACGATACTGTTAGCCTTGAATGGGGCCCGGTAGAGTATGCTGATGAATACATAATCCGTATATACAATACGGATGGCTCGGAAAAGAACACAATCACAGTGCCTTCTACACAGCAGTTGTGTTCTGTTTTGCCTATCTCTGATTTCTTTACAGACGGCTCTTACAGCTGGAATGTCGAGGCTTGTATCAGATTTGAGGGAGAACCGTTCTTGTTTAGCAACAAGGCGGAAAGCTCCGTGAACGTTGTTTTGCCGGATATGTACAAACCTGTGGTTTTGTCACCGGAACAGAATGATGTTCTTGATACATCATATTTCAGGCAATCCCGTGAAATTCAGTTCAGCTGGGAGCCTGTTCCTTATGCGACAAGCTATCATCTTGATTTCTTCGGTACCGATGGTGAAATTTTGATGAGCAGGAATCTGAGTTCGGATGAAACTGAGGTATCTTTTGATGATTTGACTCGTTTGGAGCCGGGTACATTCCGGTGGACGGTCAAAGCAGTTTATTCTAAAAATGATGTCGTTCTGGTGGATGGCGAAGTTATGGAGAGCGAATTCAAGATAAAGCTTCCGACTCTAAAAGCTCCTACAGTCGATAATACAGGCAGATTATATGGAAACTAAGAAAATGCGATATCTGCTGATTTTTGTATTATTGTTTATGACTGCATTTTGCTTTTGTCAGGATGAGGACCTGTTGTCGGCAGATTTATCTTCACAAAATATAGAAGAAGACAATTTCGAGAAAGTGATGGAAGAGGAGGGTTCTTTCTATATCCGTACTGATGACGAGAACAACCAGACAATTGTTCAGGAGTTCAAGTGGGAAGGTTCCGACGATGTGTTTATGTATCATTTTGTGATTGAGAAATTGAACGATGAAGGTATTTTCGAGGAATACGACGTGCAGGATGTAGAGACGAATTTTATTGACTGTACTCTTGGTGCCGGAGAATACAGGTATAAGATAGGACTTTACAATTTTCTTGGAATCATAGAACTTGAAACTGATTGGGTGAATGTTTCGGTAAAAAAAGCAATAAAACCAAAGGTTAAGAGCGTATCGCCAGATTATATATATGTTGATATGGGTGTTGACAGCAGTTTTACCGTACGAGGTTCAGATTTAAGTGAAACTGCGTCATTCAAGGTTGTCAATATTGAAACAGGTCTCACCCTGCCTGCTGTAGTTATGGACAAAAATCTGGAAAAAGGTTCGTTCACCTTGCAGGTTGACACCAATACAATTGAATTCGGTGATTATATATTACTTGCACGCAATGAAGGCGGTCTTTCATTTGAGTACAAACCGATTACGTTTGTTCGCAGTCGTGTCGTCGATTTTTGTATTTCGGTCGGTATGGGATATCCGTTGTCCCTATATGAAAATATTATAAAAGACTATTGGTATTGGTATAGACTTGGAGATGAAAAGTTCGATTTCAAAGGGGATAACGCTCCGATAATATCCTTTGATGACGGGGTTTTATTGCAAAACTTGGCTAGTAATGCACTTATAACAATCATGCCGATAAAAACAAGAGCTGGTAACTTTGGTCTCACTGTGGGCGCTTCGCCTTATTTGACTCTTAAATATTCAAATAAAGAAGCTGACACAACTATTAATTCGTTGCTTAATTCTTTCTATGGATATATTAACTATCAGCATTCATTGGGTTATAAGTTTGTTTTTGATGTTCATGCTGGTGGTGGAGTTACTCTTATGGACATCGAAATAGAATATAAAACAGGAACACCTGAAAAGTTGAAATTCGGTGGAATATACATCAAAGGTGGATTGGCGGTGCAGTTCTATCCTTTGCATCATTTCTATTTAGAGCTTAGCTGCGACTATGTATTAACTTCTATTGCCAATCGAAAAGTAAAATCAGATACTGGAATTTTCTCGAAGGGTGGAATTATGATGCAGCATATTGAGCCTGCGCTTTCTTTGGGATGGCGCTTCTAGTTTTTGTTTGTTCTTGCATTGTTTTGTCTTTAGTAAATAATTCTATATTATATAGGAGGATATAAACATGAAATTCTACGTTTGTAGGCATTGCGGTAAAATTATCGTTATGCTTAAGGAAACCGCAGTTCCAACGATGTGCTGTGGTGAGGCAATGAAAGAGCTTGTTCCAGGAACAACGGATGCAGCTGTCGAGAAGCATGTTCCAGTTATCTCTGTGGACGGAAACAAAGTTACTGTAAGTGTAGGTTCCGTGGCGCACCCGATGGCTGATGAGCATTATATCGAGTGGATTCTCCTTGCGACGGATAAAGGCAACCAAAGAAAAATGCTTAAGCCAGGCGATGCGCCGAAAGCGGAGTTTATGCTGCTCGACGGCGAGAAAGCTGTAGCAGCATATGAATATTGCAACCTTCACGGGCTTTGGAAAGGCGAAGTCTAAAAGGAGAAAGCCGTTTTCGGGGTTTGAAATCTCTCCGGAACGGCTTGTTTTTTTGTTATGGAAGATATGTTGATTTTTGAAACTCCTCGACTTATATCCTCAGCTTTCATAGACAGCACTATCCGTCTTGGTACGGCTCAGACGCTGCTCATGGTTCAGGACAATATTACGGAATGTTTGGGCAGAATCAATTGCGACGGTGTTGTCTACCGCAAAAAATTTAATTCATTTTGGGTTTTTACAAAAGTTCTCATTCATTTTGAACGGCGGCCGGATTGGTGTGAGTCAATAGATACGCGGACTTTCCCCGTTGATAACGGTAGTTTAAGGACGCATCTGAATTCTGAGGCTTTCGACAAAGACGGTTCGCTCGTTTTCTCTGCGAACTACGAGGCTTGTGTTCTTAGTTTTGAGACACACCGTCCGCAGAAGCTCGTGAATTTGGGCTATCCTGCAGATAATTTCCCAAAGCCTGTGTTTGATTCTCGGTTTACGCGTTTTACAACAGTCTTTTCCGGGGATGATTTTGTTTTCGAGCAGCCAATTCGCTCCAGCTTCATCGATTTGTCACAGCATATGAACAATGCAGAATATGTTAAGCTTGCGTTAAGCACATTCAGCAATGATTTTCTTAGGGAACATGATGTTTCGGAAATTGAGGCCCATTATACAGGAGAAAGCAAAGAGGGGCAGATATTGCGCGTTTACCGCCACGATGAAGACGGCAATACTTTTATTCAGATAAAAGAAAGCGAGCGCACTGTGTTCGAATGCCGAATCACTTTTTAGGCAATCGCATAGACATATCTGTAGCTGTGCTCTCGCTGGCCCTCCTGTATGGAAAGCCAGTTCCGCACTTCGTTCGTCAATGCTTTCCATACAGGGGGCATGCCAGCTACACACAGCAACAATCTTTTGATTCGGCACTTGCCTAATGCCGCCAACTTACTTATTCATTACACTTTGAACTGGTCGATTTGTGCGCTTATTTCCAATATTGAAGATTTCATCTCCGGCGAAATTTTTTCAAGTTCTGCTCCGGCTTTGTTGATTGTTCCGGCTCCTGCTGAAATTCCATGCATGTTCATTGCCATCTGGTCTGTAGCGTTTTTAAGTTTTCGAATCTCATCCAGAATAGCGGAGTTTCCGGCTGCCATTTCGTGGCTGGCTGCCCTTACTTCCTGCGTGTTTTCGTTCACGATTTGCAAAGAACGGCTGATTTGAGCCGACTGGTTGTTCTGTTCGTCCATCGTGTTATGTATGATTCGAACCATAGCGTTAGTGTCGTTTATAAGAGAAGATACATGCTTGAAGGCTGTAGTAGAATCTGTGGAAGCCTGTACAACTTCTGAGACAGAAGACGCAATTCTGTTCAGCTGGTCATTTATCTTTGCAGATTCCTTCGATGAGTTTTCTGAAAGTTTTTTTATCTCTGTCGCTACAACGCTGAATCCTCTTCCAGCATCACCTGCATGAGCAGCTTCTATTGCGGCGTTCATAGCCAGAAGGTTTGTCTGCTCTGCGATTTCGGAAATAACTTTGTTCGCTCCTTGAAGAGATGCGGATTGTTCCTCAATCTCCTTGATTTTTTCGCTTACAAGAACCTGTTTTGCAACACCGCCCTCTGAGCTTTTAAGAAGAACCTCAAACGATGATGCCATTTTATCGACTGAGTTGTTCACGGAAGAAATGTTTGAAATCATCTCTTCAATTGCGGAAGACGCATCTCGGATGCCTTTGACCTGCTGCTCAATCATTCCTTCCAGCTTTTTAATCTGTGTGGAAATCTGTGTAACTGCCGAAGTCGTGTTGTTTACGCTGTCGCTTTGTGAATTCAGCTGCTCTTCCATTTCAGCTATGCTCGTGTATACGCCGGAAATAGAATCCGAGGTTTCTTTCGCATTGCTGCTCATCCTGATACCAACTTCTTCCAGACGCTCTTTTGAGGATTTTATGTCATAAATAATTTTATGAAGTTTTTCCTGGAAGCTGTTGAAACTTGTAACAACAGCTCCAATTTCGTTGTTCGTCGAAATTGGTATGCGTTTCGTCAGATCTGCGTTTCCGGTTGCAATTTCGTTGATTGCGTCTTTGACTGTATTGAGCGGTCTTATAGAGATGGATATAACGAATCCTATAATAATTGCGGCTACTATCGTGATGATTGCGACGAAAATCACTACTGTAGTCGTCATGCTGTCTACATCGCCCTGGAAGTCGCTGAACGGAACGGCTGTGTAAACAACCCATGTTGTGTCTGGAACACGTTCAAATGCAAGAATGCGCTTTTCATCGTTCTTGTTGTATTTTAAAACGCCCTTTTCTTCTTTTCTGAAGCGTTCAAAATCGGCCAGATATGCATCGTTGCCATCTTTTTTTATCGTTTCATAAAGATTTTCTGTAGTGAATTCTTCAAGAACAGCGTCATCTGCAAGGAATTTTTCAGAAGCGATTATAATTCCGTTTGAATGGAGCTCATTGTATGCTTCGCTTTCTCCGCCCGCACCATTATTAAGAGTTATAATAGAAGGCGATCTGTTGTTGCCAGCTTTGTGCTGCATTGCAATTTTTGTGAGTTTAAGACCGTCAACTACGCAGAAAAGAACGTTGATTATATTGTGATCCTTGTCGAAAACAGGGACGGAGTAGAAAGTTGCCGGGGAACTCGTGACTTTGTTTACATAAGGGTCAGTTTGGAAGCGTTTTCCGGTTTTGAACGGCTCCTTAAAATAGTTTCTTTCCGCGAAGGAAATCATCCTTGCTCCGTTGTTAATCCATGCCATACCGTCTTTGTCAAGGATACATACATCGATGTAATCTTTGTCCAAACTCATGGCATCGTAAATAATATGTGTCTTTTCGAGCAGCGATACGTTCGGATCCTTTATTTGCGAAAGAGCGGCAAGTGTTTCGAGCATCTTGAACTCTTTTTCGTTTGAAGCCTGAATAGCTTGTGCCGTAGCTTGAACCGATTCTTGAAGAGCGGCAGTCATTTCGTTTTCAAGACTGTCCTTTGCGTTTCTGATTGCTATAAATCCTATTGAAACGAATGATACTAGCATAACAAGAAG
>JAEEGL013185629.1_pt1 | contig 15087 bp, 10 predicted proteins | sample 9134231 | NCBI WGS metagenome assembly JAEEGL01 (sample SAMN16246548, study PRJNA631951) | gut metagenome | biome: gut microbiome; feature: rumen; material: fiber-attached | host: Bos | place: Iran: Karaj | collected 2018-10 | reverse complement strand
TATGCCCGGCGCGTGATATGGGGAAGGCTTCTCAAGAAGCGGGATACCCACAATCTCCGATTCCCTCCCGAGGTGGATGCCCACCAGGATACCCTGTATAACCTCAAACTGATCGGGCGCATAAAGCATCCAATAGTCTACCTGATCGATTCTCCGATGTATTTCTATTTACAGCGTCCGGGTTCTCTTTTCAAACAGCGTTCGTATGAAGAGATGATCGAGATCGCGGACTGGTATGCTAAAAATGAACAGGACCCTCTACATCGGAACAGCGGCGACTGGGGCGAACTCCTTCTGTTTCACACGATAGCAACCGTGGTATCCTGCCGCTATCAAGCGAGCCAGCTGGGGAACCGGGAACTGACCAGGCATACGAATGCGCTGCTTCGAAGCCTGATGACATGCATGCTGAAAGATAAAACGATCCGTCTGAAAAACAAGGCCACGCGGACGGGTATGATTCTCTTTCCGTTTTTGTATCGCTGCTTCCGAGAAATCCAAGGAACGGGGATTAAACGAAAGTAGCGGATTCAGCTTCCGTTTCGCGGCACCTGTATCACCGTCCGGGTCCGTGTCGGTTTGGATGCAGAGACGGCTGAATATCCGGACGGCCGTGGGAACAGCGCTCATCCCCCCAAAAAAACGGCAGCAATGAGAACGAAGCGCCTGCCTGTTACGAAGCGCAAAATGAGAAATCGAAACGGGCACCTCATCAGAGGTGTCCGTTTTTTGTTGCCTGCAGGACCCGGGACATACGTTGTGCGCGATCGGGAGACAAGCGAAAGAAGCAGAATTCTGTGTGCTTGTAATTGCTTTGTTGTTGTATTATCCGGCATGCTTTGCTATAATTTTGCTATAATTCGATAGATAAAGAATGCTTTTTTTACCGGCAAATAGTATGGTCGAGGTTTGGCGTCGTTATAGGAAAGCGCCTTGCCGCAAACGACCGAAGGACGATACGGAACGGGAAACAAGTACGGCGGACACAGTGAGCGATTCGAAGCACTCGTTTCCCACAGAACCTGCCGGTCTGTTTGTTATGGGGACATAGAGAGGAGGGCGTGACCCAATGAAGACCAATACGGACAGCGGTATGCGGGTTGTGACGCTCTCGGCCAAACGGAGACTCTGGGATCTGAGGCTGCGCGAGGTGTGGGATTACCGTGACCTCATCCTGCTGTTTACCAAGCGCACCTTCCTTCTGACATACAAGCAGACGATCCTCGGACCCATCTGGCTTTTGCTGAATCCCATTCTGACCAGCGGGGTATACACCCTGGTCTTCGGTCGTGTGGCGGGGATCGGCACCGCCGGCGTGCCGATGCTGCTGTTCTATCTCTGCGGTACGGCCGTCTGGAACTACTTCTCCGTCTGCTTAACGGTGAACGCCCAGACCTTCTTGGCCAACGCCGCGCTCTTCGGCAAGGTCTATTTCCCGCGGCTGACCGTTCCGATCTCCGCGGTTCTGGCCGGCGCGATCCGTTTTCTGATCCAGATGGGCCTGACGGCGGCGTTTCTGGCGTATTACTGTGCGATCGGACAGATGCACTTCAATCCGCTGGCGCTGCTCATGCTCCCGCTCACGATCCTGCAGCTAGGCATAATGGGGATGAGTCTCGGCATTCTGGTCTCCAGCCTGACGACCCGGTACCGCGATCTCTCCGTGTTGGTGGGATTTGGCATGAACCTCTGGATGTATGGCACACCAATCGTCTACCCCTTCTCGCAGTTGCCCGCAGGGGTGCTGCGCACGGCCTCCATGCTCAACCCTGTCACGCCGCCGGTAGAGCTGTTCCGGATCGCGCTGCTGGGCGCGGGCGATTTTATGCCGGGGCCCTACCTGTGGAGCTGGGTCTTCACGCTGCTGGTCGCTGTTGTCGGCGTGGTCGTCTTCAACAAAGTGGAACAAACCTTCCAGGATACGGTCTGATGCTATGAGTGAGCGAAGAAAACAGGCGCTGGAGCCGGGTCTTGCGATCCGCATCCGGGGACTCAAAAAAGAATACCGCCTGGGCGAGATCGGCGGGACGACGCTGCAGGCGGAGCTCAAACGCTGGTGGGCTCTCAAGCGCGGGCAGGAGGATCCCTGCGCCATCCTCGGCGAGGGGGAGCGCAAGCGGGGCGATCGCTTTATGGCGCTTAACGGGATCGATCTGGAGGTCCGGCAGGGCGAAGCGCTGGGCATCATCGGCAAAAACGGGGCGGGCAAGAGCACGCTTCTAAAAATACTCAGCCAGATCACCGCCCCGACCGAGGGGACGGTGACGATCCGCGGCCGCATCGCCTCGATGCTCGAGGTCGGTACCGGCTTTCACGGGGAGATGACCGGGCGTGAAAATGTCTACCTCAACGGGGCCATCCTCGGGATGAACAAGGCGGAGATCGACGCGAAGATGCAGGACATCATCGACTTCTCCGAGGTCCGCGATTTTATCGACACACCGGTCAAGCGCTATTCGAGCGGTATGTTTGTCAAGCTCGCATTCTCCGTCGCGGCACACCTGGACAACGAGATCCTGATCATGGACGAGGTACTGGCTGTCGGCGACATGGAGTTTCAGAGCAAATGCCTGAAAAAGATGCGGGAGGCAGCGCAGGTCGAGGGGCGTACCGTGCTCTACGTCAGCCACAACATGAATACGATCCGGCGCCTGTGCAGCCGCTGCATCGTGCTGGACGAGGGGCGCGTGGTCTTTGACGGAGACGTCGACCAGGCGATCGCCATCTACATCGGGCTGCAGGACCGGCTGAAGACGAACTTCCGTTTCGGAGAGGAGTTTCGGCCCTACGGCCGCTTCGGGCGCCGCTTTTCTCTGGATGGACTGGAGGCGCTCGGCGTGACGGAGCCGGAATATCCCGAGAACGGGCGCGCCATGTTTCGCATCGACTGCAGCGCTGCGGAGGCGCTGGACGATGTACGTTTCCGGTTAGAGCTGTGGTATCAGGACGGGAGCAAGATCGGCTCGATGCTGTCCGAGCCTGTCGCGCATCTGGATCCCGGGGCGCATACGGTACGGCTGGAAGCCGACCTGACCGGCCTGACCAAAGGGCAGTACAGCGCGGACCTGGTGGCTTACACAGCCGATGAAAACGGAACCGAAGAACTGCTGGACGGGGTGTACCCGGGCATCGTGTTCAACGTGGAGGAGGCGGCAGAGGCCGACCACCATGTGGAATGGAGCCACCAGTACTGGGGGCATATCCGTCTGCGGGATATGCGCGTGATCCCGGAGGCCCGCGGCAGCGTCTGACGGGAAGGAGAGAGGACATGGAACTGAACATGGCGGAGATCCACGCGGTTGAATTGAGACTGCTCAAAGCGGTGGTCGCGCTGTGTGAGAAGTACGGCCTGCGCTACTCGATCTACTGCGGGACGCTGCTCGGCGCGGTGCGCCACAAGGGCTTCATCCCCTGGGATGATGACGTGGATCTGGAAATGCCGCTGCCGGATTACCGGCGCTTTCTCGCGGTATCGGACGAACTGCCGGAGGGGATCGTCTGCAATCACGCCGGCAACACCCGCGACTATCCGATGCTCTGGGCGAAGGTCTGCGCGGACGGCACGACCTTTGTCGAGCGGGCCGCGCTGCCGATGTGGTACCACATGGGTATCTCGCTGGATATCTACCCCATGATCGGGGCTGCGCGGTCGGAGCGCGGAAAAAAGCTGCAGAAGAAAATGCTGAAGGCAGCGAACGCGCTGCGGTGGGGGAGCTATTACCGCTACGTCGGATCGGATGATGTACGGCTGCGGCGTCTGGCGCGCATCCCCGCCTGGCTGCGCTTGCCCGTGAGCGATCTGCTGCTGCGGCTGAGCCTGCGCGATCCCGACCGGAGCGAGCGGATCGGCACGCTTGACGGGGAGCGCTTTGACGGGAAGTTTGAGCGGAAGGACTGGGACAAGCTGCGGCCCTATCCCTTCGAGGGCATGGAAGTGATGGGCCCGGTCTGCTTCTGCAAGATCCTGTGCATGATGTACGGGAACTACTGGCTGCTGCCACCCCCGGAGGCCCGGAAGGGCCACGTCAGCGCGAGCATGATCGTCGATCCGCATCGAGATTACAGACTGTATCGCAGGGAGTTGACAGGAAGATGAGAACGGTTATCACCTATGGGGTGTTTGACCTCTTTCACGAGGGGCACCGTCGCCTGCTCGAACGGGCCAAGGCGCTGGGAGATCGGCTGATCGTCGGCGTGACGACGGATCAATACGCCTATCACCGCGGGAAGTACTGCGTGGTCGACTCGATGGAGACGAGACTGGAAAACGTGCGCCGCTTCCCCTGCGTCGATGAAGTGATCGTGGAGGATCACGATGGGCAGAAGCGGGAGGATGTCGAGAAATACGGCGTCGACGTCTTTGCGATCGGGGACGACTGGTACGGAAAGTTCGAGTATATGAAGGACCTGTGCGAGGTCGTCTACCTGCCGCGCACACCGGGGATCTCCTCCTCGCTGCTTCGCTGCGCCGACACCCGCCCGCTGCGGCTGGGCCTGATCGGCTGCGGCCGGATCGCGGTGCGCTTCATGCGGGAGGTCGGCTTCATCCGGGATATCCAGGTGACGGCGCTCTATCACCCGAACCCCGACAGCTCGGAGAGTGTGAACCGCTTCCTGGGGACCTTTACGTCTGTGGCGAAGGTCCGTACGCTGGAAAAGCTTTTCGATCAGGTGGACGCCATCTATATCGCGGCGCCGCACAGCGCGCATTATGAATATGCGAAAGCCGCCCTGCTTGCGGGGAAACATGTGCTGTGCGAGAAACCGCTCACGCTCTCCGGCGATGAGGCGCGCGAGCTTTTCGAGCTCGCGGAAGCCCGACACTGTGTGCTGATGGAGGCGATCAAGACCGCCTACTGCCCGGGCTTTCTGAAGCTGGTCTCGATCGCACGCAGCGGCGTGATCGGGGAGATCTGCGACGTGGAGAGCTGCTTTACGCGCCTGACGCCGAAATACGTGCGCGAATGGACCGACCCGGTCTGCGCTGGCAGCCTTGCGGAGCTGGGCAGCTACGTGCTGCTGCCGGCGATCAAGCTGCTCGGGACGGAGAATCTCAGCTGGCGTTTCGAGTCGATCTGCGACGAAAACGGCGTGGACAGCTATACCAAAGTCTTTCTCCGCTGCGGGGAGAAGATGGCCACAGCCAAGGCGGGGCTCGGCGTAAAGTCCGGGGGCGAGCTGACGATCAGCGGCACCACGGGTTATATCCGCGTGCCCGCGCCCTGGTGGAAGACGACAAGCTTTGAGATCCACCGGGAGGACCCGCACGACGTGCGGGTATTCACCGATGATTTTCTTGGCGACGGTCTGCGCTACGAGATCGGGGACTTCCTCTATCGCATCCTCGGCGGCCGGGGCCGCGAATACAAGCTGCGGCCCGAGGAGTCGGCGAAGATGGCGGAGATCCTGGGGGACTTTCTGAAGGAGCGCCGCCGTGAGCGCTGAAGCGCTGCGCCACCCGTTGCTTCCGGAACAGAGCGTGGACGAGAACAGCGGCCGGCTCTGTGCCCGTGCTGGCGAAGCGGTGATGTTTGAGCCGCTGCATGTGGAGGCCGGGGAGATGCTGCTCCCGCGAGCGGCGGACACCGAGTACCGGCTGGCACTGTATACGGCCGGGCCGGAGCCGCGTTACCTCTACACCTACAGCTATCCGCCGGAAGGGAATCTGACTGGCTTCCTTCCGGGAGCATCGTCGTTTGCCTGGCGGCGCGGACCGTATCGCTTCTCTGCCGAAGCCCATGTCCGTGTGATCGTGCGGACCCCGGGGGAGACACCGGCTGCGCTGGAGGACTGCTTTGAGCGGCAGCGTGGGCCGGAGCCGCCGATCGCGCCCTGGATCGACGAGGAGGCGGAGCGGGTCGCCCGCCGGGTGCGCAAGGCGCGCCGGGACGGGGACGCGGTCTTTCTCCTGCTGAGCGACACCCACTACGCGGCAGGCTGTAACTGGGCGGACACGGCGCGCTCGCTGGCCTGCGTGCAGGCGCGCATCGGCGCGGAGGGGATCCTCCACCTCGGTGATCTGACGGACGGGATGCTGCCCGCCGCCTGGACGAAACGCTACACCGCCCGCGTCACGGACGGCATGCGTGCTTTGGGCCTGCCCGTCTGGGGCTGCCTCGGCAATCACGACCGCAACTACTTCCGCGGCAACACCCAGCCGCTGTCCCGGCTGGACTGCATGCGACTCTGTCTCGGCCGGGACGATCCGGACTACTGTGTGGACCGGGCGGAGCAGCGGCTGCGGATGATTTTTCTTGACTCCTTTGAGCCAGAACGCCGGGAGCGCTACGGCTTTTCCGAAGAGACCCTAAAGCGCTTCGAACGGATGCTGCGGGAGACGCCGGAGGGCTGGCGCGTGCTGGTGTTCTCCCATCTCCCTCCGGTGGCGCGTCTGCACGTCTGGAGCGACAGCATTCTGGGCTCTGCGGAGGCGACCGGGCTGCTCCGGCGTTTTCAGCGGGAGCACGGCGGCGTCCTCGGCTGGGTGCACGGTCACAACCACTGCGATCAGATCGACCGCGGCGAAGGCTTTCCGATCGTCTCGATCGGCTGCAGCAAGCTTGAGGCCTTCCCAGAGTACAAGCCGCTCGGCTCGGTCACGCCGATGCGCTATCCGGACGAGCCGCGGCAGGAGCTCTGGGATGTGCTGCTGATCCATGCCCGGGGTGACGACTTTGAGCTGATTCGCTACGGCGCCGGCGCGGACCGCTATATCCATCTCTGAGAGGAATGAAACCATGATCCATCTGGACGCGCTTACACTCCGACAGCTGCAGCGCACGGAGCTCGAGCTGCTGCTGGAGGCGGACCGCATCGCACGCCGGCATGACATCCCCTACTGCATCATCGCGGGCACGATGCTCGGCGCGGTGCGTCACAGCGGCTTCATCCCCTGGGATGACGACGCCGACATCGCCATGCTGCGCCCGGATTACGAGCGCTTCCGCGAAGCCTGCCGGACCGAGCTGGACCCGAAAAAGTTTTACTTTCAGGACCATCAAGTGACGCCGGGCTATCGCTGGGGTTACGGCAAGCTGCGCCGGAGCGGGACGGTGTTCCTCCGGGAGCATCAGGAGCACATGCCCTATGAGCAGGGCGTGTTTATCGACGTCTTTCCCCTGGACTCCGTCCCGGCCTCCCAACTCGGGCGGAGCCTGAAGAACTTCGAGTGCTTCCTTGTGCGGAAGCTGCTCTGGGCCCGCGTGGGCAAGATCGCGGACCGAAGCGCGGCAAAGCGGGTGCTCTATGCGGCGCTGGACCGCATCCCGGAGGAGCGCATCAAGCGCCGCCTCGACGGGATGATCGCCCGTGCCGGGCGCTGCAGATCGCCTTGGGTGCGCATCCTGTGCTTCCCGACGCCGAACCGGAAATACGGCTATCTCGCCCGCTGGTACCGCGGCGGGGAAGAGGTCGTGTTTGAGGGTTTCCGCTTTCCCGGTGTAAACGGCGCGGACGAATACCTGCATTTCAAATTCGGGGATTATCGGACCCTCCCGCCGCCCGAGGCGCGCAAGGTCCATCCCGTCTCACAGCTCCGGCTGCCGCCGCCCGAGACGCTGCCCGGAAACAACTGACGAAGGAGACAAACCGTTGGAAACATCCGTTCTGCTGGAAGCAATCAAAGCGCGCGGGGCCGTCCTGTTCGGGACCGGCTTTGTGGCGGAACGCGCCGCCCGGATCCTGGAGGAGCGGGGCCTTGGTGCGTGCCTGCGGGGCTTCCTCGTAAGCCGGACGCGCACAGGCTCCTTCTGCGGCCGGCCGGTCTGGTCGGTCGGGGAGTATGTGCAGCGCCTGCCGGACGACCGGGAGCCGCCGCTTTTGTGCGTTGCGGTGCATGCCTCGCTACGGGATGAGGTGGAACGGCTGCTGCAGAGGGCGGGACTGAAAGAGTTTGTCTGGATCTACCAAAATTATCTGGAGCTCGCCTGGGGCGAAAAGGCCAGGGAGGCCGAGCTTCGCGTCTGCGATCTGCTGGCGCGGCAGGAGGAGGACCAGTACTGGATCTCCGTGCGCTGCGCGGCGCTGAAGGAGCGCCTCGCCGGCGTGGAGGACGGCCCGGTGGCCGCGCTCTACGTCAAGGCGGCCGAACGCTTCAGCCGCGCCGATACCGCGCGCAGCCGACTGGACTACGCGGCGGCCGTTGCCCGCAGCATCCGGGATGGGGGCTATGACGAGGAACAGCCGATCCTGATCGATGAGCGCTGGCGTGTGATCGACGGTCTGCACCGTCTGGCTGCCTGCATTCTGGCGGGGCGGGAGAGCATCCCCTGCCGCATTGTTCCGGCACGGGAGGATTTTGAACAGTTTTTCCCGGCGGCAAACCGACTGACAAAAGCTGCGCAGAGGGCGGCGGGGCTGGACGAGGCGGAACAGGCGCTGCTCGATGAGATGCGCCGTGCGCTTCCCGGCGTCGCGCAGCGGCAGGAGAAGCCGGAGATCTCGGTGATCCTCCCGGTATACAACGTGGAAGACTACATGGATCAGTGCCTTGAGAGCGTGACCGGACAGAGCTTCCGGGCGATCGAGATCCTGCTGATCGACGACGGCTCGAAGGATGCTTCTCTGGTGAAATGCCGGGACTGGGCGGCGCGCGATCCGCGTATTGCGGTGATCCACCGCGCCAACGGCGGCGTGGCCTCGGTTCGGAACCTCGGGCTGCTGTTGGCACGCGGCGAGTATATCGCCTTCGTGGACCCCGACGACTGGCTGGATCTGAGCTATCTGGAAAAGCTGTATGCGGCGGCGTGCGAAGCCGATGCCGATTATGCCGAGTGCGATCTCTGGCGCTACGATAACCGCAGCGGCCGGCAGATCTACCGCTCCTGCTACGGCAGGATGGGCCGGGCCTACACCCTCGCCGAGCACATGAAGTACGGCCCGACCGCGACGTATAAGGCGATCTCGCGCCGCTCGCTCTGGCGGGACAACGGCGTGGAGATGCCCTCCTGCTCCTTTGAATCGCCGGCTGTATATTCGCTGATCCTGGCACTCAGCAAGCGGATTGTCAATGTGCGCGAGGCGCTGTACTACTACCGCCGCTTCCGGGAGAATTCCCTCATCGAGACCGGATACGCGACGCAGGGAGGGCGTGCGGACGAGCGCCTTGCGATCGACGCGATGTGCTTTCTGATCGATGAATTCCAGCGTACCGGCCTGTATGAGCGCTATGCGGATGTGCTGGAAGGGGTGGTCAAGTACCGCCTCAGCGACATTTTGGCCATGCAGTATCACCGCCGCAGCCCGGAGGATTTCCGCACGCTCGTCCAGAATTATCGCTCTTTCCTGGCTTCGTGCTTTCCGGAGGGACGGAATGAGCCGTACGTCACCTGGGGCGGTTACAATCTCAATCGCATTCTCAGCCACCTGAACTGGCTGCACGATCCCGGAGCCCGCGTCAACTTTGCCAGTCTCGCGGGACTTTTGGGGGAGGGCGAACCGGAGCTTGCGCTGACGCATCCCAACCGCTACCGGCGGCTGATGCTCGAGCGCGAACGGACACGCGGCTATTGGGACCTGCTGGAAACGCTGCAGCCGCGGTACCTCTTCCTCGACCTGATCGAAGAGCGCTTCGATCTGCTGGAGCTGGACGGACGCCTGTTCACCCGGAGTGACGCGTTTGACGGCGCGACCTTCCGCTATTGCGGTCGGGAGGGCCTGAGCGCTGAGGAGCTTGCGGCCTGCGGAAGAATCATCCCGCGCGACAGTGACGAGGCGGCCGCGCTCTGGGAGACGGCCTGCCGCCGCTTTACGGAGGAGACGCGCCGCCGCTGTCCGGAGCTGCGCTTTGTGATCGTGGAGAACTATCTCAGCGAGACCGTGGGCGATCTGGAGAGCCGGGAACCCTTTGCCGAGCGGGAGAGGATCCAGCGCAGCAATGAGATCCTGCGGCGGGAATACGCCGTTTTGAAATCGCTGCTGCCTGAGGCGACGGTGATCGCCCCGGCGGAGGATGAGCTGTACTTTACCGATCGACGCTATGAGTACGGTGCGATCCCCTCGCACCTGAACGAGATCGAAAACCAGAGGATCGCAGAGGCGATCGCAGAGGCCCTATGACACAGGATCCGAACATCATCGAACAGGAGATCGCAGCGATCATTGCGGACTACCGCCCCGATCAGTATGACGAGGTCATCGCCGACCGGGACGAGTGGGAACTGTTTTATCACCTCAGTTCCCTGCGGACCGCGCTGCTGTGCTGGTATCCCTTCCGGCCGGACTGGCATGTCCTGGAGCCGGGGGCCGGCTTTGGCGCGCTCACGGGCTGCCTGACCGAGCGCTGCGCCAGGGTGACCGCGCTCGAGACCGATCCCCGACGGGCGGCCGCCTGCCGGCAGCGCTATGCGGGGAACGAGCGGCTCGAACTCCGGGAGGAGGATCTGCTCCGGCTGCCCGCGGAGGAGCGGTACGACTGCATCGTCCTGATCGATCAGCTGGAGAACTGCCCCGGACGGGAGAGAGAGCTCCTGACGGCCTGCCGGACGCACCTGAAGCCGGAGGGCGTGCTGCTCGTAAGCTATCAGAATCGCTTCGGGCTCAAGTATCTCTGCGGGGGGACCGACCACCGGATGCGCCGTCCCTTTTCGAATCTCGACGGCGCGGGCCTGCTGAGCCGCGGCGAGGCGGATGCGCTGGCGCGGGAGGCAGGCTTCCCTGAAGCCCGGTATTACTACCCGATGCCGGACGCTTTCTTTACCCAGGCGGTCTATACCGATTCGGTCCGGGACCGCGAGAGCATCCGGGACCGCGTTTTCGCCTACGATCCCTTTCTCTCTGCGCGGATCGCGCAGGAGCAGGAGCTGTATGACGACATTGTCCACGAGGATCTGCTGCCGAAGCTCTCGAGCAGCTATCTGGTCGAATACCGGCAGCGCCTGGCAGCGGAGCTGCCTGCGGCGGAGTTCGCTCTGCTCTCGGCGGACCGGGGAGCCGAGCACGGCTTTGCCACCGTCTGTTTCGAGAATGGCCGGGTGGAGAAACGGGCGGTCCGGCCGGAGGGCGTCCCTGCCCTGCGCCGCGCTTATGAGAACCTCGAGACCCTGGCCGCGCGCGGCGTGCTGACCGTGCCGCAGACCTGGGCGGGGGATGCGATCATTATGCCGACGATCGAGGAGGAGCCGCTGCTCGCGGACATCCGCCGCCGCATGACCGAGGGACCCGAGGCGGTCTGCGCCGTGTTTGAGGAGCTGCGGCGCGACATCCTGCGCTCCTCACCGACGATCGAGGCAGACCCGTCGCGCTGCTGGCGTGACTGGCGATTGCCGGCCGAACGTCTCGGCCCCATCCTGGCGGAGGGGCTGATCGACATGATCCCCTACAACGCTTTCCGGGCGGAGAGCGGGATCCGCTACTACGACCAGGAATTCCGGGTGGAGCACTGCCCGGTGGCGTATATCCTCTTTCGCGCCGTTTTGTACACCTGGCTGCACATCCCGGCGCTGGAGCAGATCCTGCCTCAGGAGGAGATCAAGGCGCGGCTCGGACTGACGGATACCTGGGAGGCGTTCTCCCTGCACGAGACCGCCTTTGTGGACGCAAACCGCAATCGTGAGCGCTACCGCCGTGTCTATCGCTGGGGCGACTGGGCCCGCAGCGGAGTGCAGATCGAAAAGAACCGGCGCCGTTTGCGGGAAGCCGTTCCGGGCGAGGGGCGCGCAGAGCTGCTCGAGGATGTGCACCGCGTCCAGTGCGAACTGCTGCGCAAGCTCGACGCGGTCTGCCGCGAACAGGGACTGCGGTATTATGCCATTCACGGGACCCTGCTCGGCGCTGTGCGCCACGGAGGAATCATCCCCTGGGATGACGACGTGGACGTCGCGATGCCGCGCGCGGATTACGACCGCTTGCTCGCCCATGCCAAACAGTTTTTTGAAGAACCCTATTTTCTGCAGCGCCCCGCCCAGACCAGCGCCTGCTTTTACGGCGGCTACGCCAAACTGCGCCGAAGCGGCACCTCGGCCGTGGAGGAGCAGAACCGGGGCAAGAATTGTCACCAGGGGATCTGGATCGATATCCTCCCGCTGGACTTCTGCCCGGAGACGGAGCGGGGACGGCGGCGCCTGCAGCGGCGCATCACCTTCTGGCAGCGGCTGTTGCTGGCCAAACTCTACAGCCCCGGCCACGGCATGCCGGAAGACATCGACCCGAAGGCGCTGAGCCTCTATTACCTGGCTGCGCGCTGCCTGCGCCGGCGCTGGATCCTGCGGCGCCTGAACCGACTCTTCCGCAGCAGCGGGGAGACCGGGCAGCTGGCTGTGCTGGCCTGCTATTACGGCAGACGGAAAAACGGAAATGTGTACCCGGCGGAGACCTTTGCCGAGGCGGTGGAGCTGCCCTTTGAAGACTTCAAAATCCCCGTGCCGGCCGGCTATGATTTCATCCTGTCCAGGCGCTACGGGAGCCGATACCGCGAGCTGCCGAACCGGGAAGCGCGCTATGCCCACAGCAAAGTCGTCTTTTCGACCCGGCACCCCTGGTGGGAACTGGGTGAGGAGGACTGAAAGTACAAGGCGGGAGAAGACTTGTGAGACGAATTGTACTGTATGACCGAGGAGAGCATCTCCGGAAAACGGCGGAGCTGATCCGTCAAAGAGAGAGAGAGGGGCACGTCAGCGTCGTCGGTGTGAGCGGGCGGGAACTGCCCGCCGGTCGGGAGCTGGAGGGATGGCCTCTGATCCCGCCGGAAGAACTGGACGGGGTCGATTTCGATTACGTAGCGATCACGGCCTTCAGTCTGGAGCGGGAGCTGGTGCGTGAGCTGCAGGAACTCGGCATCGGGCGCGGGCGGATCCTCGGCGTCTCCACGCTCAAAATCCCGAACCTCAGCTGGGAGGCCTTTGAGGCGCTGCGCCGAAGACACATCACCATCCTCTGCAACAACTGTTGGGGCGGCGTGGTTTCCCACACCTTCGGGCTGGAATGCTGCTCGCCGACAAAAAACCTGTGGATCCCCGAGCACGAGTTCCTGCGTTTTCTGGAGAAGCCGCAGCAGTATCTTGCGCTGGATCCGGTCCCCGCGGGCTGGGGCGAGGAGAGCGGACCGTATGACATGGCGCGCTATCCGCTGCTGCGCCTGGGCGATATCACGCTCCACTGCAACCATGACAGCGATCCGGACGAGGCGATTGCCAAATGGCTGCGGCGCCGGGCAAAGGTAAACTGGGACGACACGCTTGCGGTCTTTACCACGGACAGCCCGAAACGCGAAGAACATTTTTACAGGCTCGATACGGTGCGGCGGAAGTACTGCTTCACACCCTATGCGAGCGCGTATCCGCACAGCATTGAGGTACACGGAAGCGAGGGCGAGCCCTGGTCCGCCGCCGTTATCCGCTATGCCTATGCGGAGCCGCCCTGTCCCATCAACCTGCTCGGCATTCTCAACGGAGAGGATGACCGGCTCTTGTTGGAGGAAGAAAAATGATCAAAGTCAGCGTGATAATCCCGGTGTACCGGGTGGAGCAGTATCTGCCGGCCTGCTTGGACAGCGTGCTGGCTCAGAGCCTGCGGGAGCTTGAGGTGATCGCGATCGACGACGCCTCGCCTGATCGCTGCGGTGAGATCCTGGACGAGTATGCCCGGCGGTATACGCGCGTACACGTGATCCATCTGCCGGAAAACCGGCAGCAGGGCTTCGGCCGCAACCGCGGCTTCGAGGCCGCACAGGGCGAGTATGTCTATTTCCTTGACTCCGACGACATGATCACTCCTACCGCACTCGAGGAGCTGTACGAGACAGCGTCGGCTGACAGGCTTGACGGGATCTTTTTCGACTCTCAGGCGCTCTATGAGAGCGAAGCGCTGGCCCGCAGCCAGGCCGGCTATGCCGCCTGCCGGAAGGGCAGCTACGGCGATCGGGTCTACGGCGGTCAGGAGCTGCTGGACGCGTTCTTTGAAAACCACGAATGGGACTGCTATGTCCAGCGGGAGTTTTGGCGGCGCGCCTATCTCCGAGATAACGGGATCTGTTTCCCGGAGGGGATCGAGCACGAGGACGAGTACTTCGCCTTTGCGGCGCTGCTGCTGGCCGAACGCGTGCGCTGTCTCGCCCGGCCCTACTTCATCCGCCGCTACCGCGAAAACTCCGTTATGACCCGCAAGCCTATGCCCAAGGATTTCCACGGCTATTTCATCAACTACTGCCGGATGGTGGAGCTGGTCGAGAGCCGTGGCCTGAGCGGCTCAGGGATCGACCGGAATATCGTACACATGTATGAGCGGATGCTGCAGTTTTATCCGCTGTTCGCAGCCCAGGCCGATCCGCGCGACTGGTTCAAAACCGAGCAGGAGCGGCGCGACTTTGCCCTGTTTGCCAACACGCAGAAATTCCAGCTGTACTATCGGGACAAGCTGGAGCCCGTGCGGGAAGCGATCCCGGAAGGCACTGGTCTGTGGCTCTACGGGGCGGGCGTTGTGGGACGGAAAGCCTGCCGTGCGTTTGAGAGCGAGGGCTATCGCATCGAGGGCTTCCTCGTCACCTCCCGGGAGGGGAACCCCGCCGTCGTGCTGGGACGCGAGGTGCGGACGCTGGCAGAGGTCGAGCCGCGTGAGGATCGCCTCGCCGTGATCTGTACGGCCAATCTCCAGCGGGAGATGGCCGACAATCTGGAGCGCCTTGGCTGGCACTACCTTTGCTATCCAACAGGGAGATAATTCGCCGGACAGGAGGGCGACATGGTCCATACAAGCGTTATCATGCCGGTCTACAATACAGCTGCGTATCTGCGCGAGGCGGTCGAGAGTATCCTGGCCCAGACAGATCCGGACTTTGAACTGCTTCTGATCGACGACGGGTCGACCGACGGGAGCCTGGAGCTGCTGGAGGAGTATGCCCGGCGCTGTCCGCGCTGCCGGCTTCTGCGGCAGGATCACGGCTACCAGGGCGCCGCGCGAAACCTCGGTCTCGCACAGGCGCGCGGGAAGTACGTCTATTTCATGGACTCGGACGATGTGGCGGACCGCGAACTGCTTAAGAGCTGCTATGCCCTCTGCGAGGAGCAGGAGCTGGAGGGTATGATTTTCGACGCGGAGGAATTCAGCGACGACGGGACTCCTCTCGACGGTTTCTACGGCCGCGAGGGGCTGGAC
>JAEEGL012419859.1_pt1 | contig 15087 bp, 10 predicted proteins | sample 9134231 | NCBI WGS metagenome assembly JAEEGL01 (sample SAMN16246548, study PRJNA631951) | gut metagenome | biome: gut microbiome; feature: rumen; material: fiber-attached | host: Bos | place: Iran: Karaj | collected 2018-10 | reverse complement strand
CATTGGCACAGACGATGCCTTCTGCCAGAAAAAACTCTTGTTCAAAATAGTGGTGACGATGGTGTCTGCTTCATCGAGTGCCTCCACCAATTTCTGCATGTACCATACTAACCACTCTGTAATGTCACCATCGCCATGCTGCATACGTTCAAGAATGGCGTAGTAGTGATTCTTGTCCTTGTTGATTTGTGATGAGGCATTATAGAAACGGAACTCGCTCTTCTCTCCACGAGCCAAAAGCATGTCTGAAAGTATACGTGCCAGTCGCCCATTGCCATCCTCAAAGGGATGAATGCTCACAAACCAGAAATGAGCGATGGCAGAACGGATGACACTACTTACAGGCTCTTCTCCATCAAACCAAGTAAGGAACTTTTCCATCTCTTTTTCAACACGGTCTGGAGAAGGGGCTATATAGTGAATCTTCTCGCGTCCAAATATTCCACTGACTATATGCTCCTCGTTGGTTCGGTACTGACCAATCTCTATCAGGCTACCTTCACTATAGCCGGATGGAAAGAAAGCGGCTTGCCAAGCACAGAGTTTCGCTTTACCCAGAGGCATATCATAATGTTGAACTGCTTCGAGCATGACGTTGACAACAGAATCGACGTAGTGGGAGGGCGCAGTATATTTCACATTCTCTATGCCAAGTTTTCTGGCAATGGAAGAACGAACTTGATCCACGTTCAGACGGATGCCTTCAATCTCAGAAGAATACACTATGTCGTATGTCAGGTTCTCTGCCATAGCACGCAGTTTGCTATTGAAGCCCAACGAACTCAGTCTGCCATAAAGCATCCCCTGTTTGCGAAACACTTTTTCTTGGAGGAGTGACACCTGCGAAGTGTCCCAACGGAAGTTTGTCCAATTGTCTCTTTCGTGTATATACATATCGTTTTCTTGCTTTTGTGCAACGAAATGTTATTTATATCGCCGCAAATTCTGCGGCAAAAATACTAAATAAATTCCGAACCGCCAAAAAAACTTGCTAAATAACGCACATTATGCGGCGTTTTTGCAGAAAAATGTACAGCATTTTTCCCGTTCCCTTCAAATTTTTCCTGAACTTTCTTTGAAGTTTCCCAAACATTTTGTAATTTTGCAATTGTATTGCCAGGACATAGTTCCTGTCGGGGAGCAACACACATTCTGGGCAGACACTACATAATGGACAAGTACCACACGATGCTTTGTTGTTTCTAACCCCTAAACGAAAACAAATAAACCAGGATGCGAGAAAACAGTAATGACATTGCGCAGGAACTGGAACTACTGCACATACTTGATGGCGGGGACTACTCACGGCAAGTGGAGCACATAGCACGTCGCAGTGAATTCTATCCGTTGAAAGGCGAAGAGGGCATTTTCGTTTGTGGAGGTGAAAGCGATGCCGACTACGGCAACCTTCTCAATGCAGCCCGCAAAGCAGTGTTTCATGGTTACAAGGTTTTCATTCTGCCCAATCCGAAGGGTCTACGCACACCTGATTTCATATTTGAGTTGAAGGGAATATATCGTGTCTACGACCTAAAGACTATTATTGGCAAAAACTCTGCCAGCAACAGGCTCCATGAATCTATTGGTCAGGCCAACAGAGTGCTACTGAATATGCGATGTGAATATAAGGCTAAAGTGCTTGCACTCGACATCCAAACATTTTTTGAAAGTTCGCCAGATGCCCGTGAGGTACTTGTGTTCAAGGGGCGTAAGCATATCTCGGTCAAGCGCAATACTGCCATGAGCAAACAGTTCCTAACCACTTTCCGCCGTCTCTATGAAAGATAAAAGCCACCCCTTGCGGGGCGACTTTTAAAAATGGAGCAGAAGCGTTCTGTCTTACTCCCCGCGTGAAGCGGCGTCTGGGATGGCCTTTGCCTCCCGCCCAGCACTAAGCTGCGGCATCAGAATATCATTCCGACGCTGCAAAGATAAGCATTTTTCCCGTTCCCTCCAAATTTTTCCTGAACTTTCTTTGCTGATTCCCAAACATTTTGTACTTTTGCAGTTGTATTGTCCGGACATGGTTCCTATCGGGGAACAACACACATTCCGGGCAGACACTACATAATGGAAAAGCCCATATACCCTCACCGTCTATGCTACGGCACCAGACTACGACCGCTCGAAGCCCGCCACGATGAAATTTGTTGTGAAACAAGGTGATGTCAACAGCGATGGAAAAGTGGATGTCTCTGACTACATCGGCGTGGCCAACATCATCCTCATTGGTAATATTCATGGAGAGTAACTTTTCTGTATTTACTCCCTGTACCTCAAAGCGGTTGGCGGTAGCATGACTACCGCCAACCGCTTTGAGTTCGCTTTGTTGCCAATATCAAAACATCACGATGCCGCCGTTGGGCTGTATCGTGATTGTTGTTTTGCCTTTCTTCTGCTTCAGAGCGGATACGGCAATGCCGGTGACGACGCCCTTCTTGTCGGCTTGGTCGTTGAACTGCTTGGTGACACCGTAGGCCGAGAGGTCGAGGGTGAGCGTGAGGGGTTCCTTCTGGGCGTTAAGACCTGCGATGTACCACTGCGTGCCGTGGCGGCGGGCCAGGACGACATAGCGGCCGGGGTAGCCGTCGATGTAGCGGGTCTCGTCCCATGTGGTAGGGATCTGCTTGAGGAAATCAAGCGTCACCTGCGGCAGTTCGTCGAGGTTGTTGGGCTGCATGGCGATGCACTGCACGGCGGTCTGGTTGGTGAAGGCCGATGCAATCTCGAAGGCATCGGTGGTATAGCGCTTGTGGCGGCTCTTGTTGTCCTTCGACATATACTTATTCATGATGACGCCGCCCCAGTCCATCGTGGCCACGGCGTTTCGGCAGAAGGGGTGCATGGTGAGGTCGAAAGGCTGACGACGGGCTGCACCCTCGTCGAAATAGACGTTCTCGCTGGCCAGCACGGCCTCGCTGGCTACGTAGTTGGGATACATGCGTTCCCAGCCACGGGGTAGGGTGCAGCCGTGGAAGATGCACTGTATGCCGTAGCGGTTGGCATCGAAGAGTATGTCCTCATACAGTTTCATCGTCTCTTGCTTGTCGCCGCCGAAGAAGTCTACCTTGATGCCCCTAACGCCGATGCTCTGCAGCCATGCCATCTCGCGGTCGCGAGCTATGCTGGTGCTCAGGCAGTCGCGTGGTGTCTGCGGCGCGTCGTTCTCAAAGCCGTTGCTGTTGTACCAGAGCATCAGCGAGACACCCTTTGCCTGGGCGTACTTCGAGAGTTCCGCGATGCGGTCGCGCCCTATGTTCTGGTCCCACCAATTGTCTACCAGGCAGAACTCATAGCCCATGGCGGCGGCCAGGTCGATAAACTTCACCTGGTCGTCGTAGTTGATGCTGTTGTCCTGCCAGATGAGCCAGGACCAGGTGTAGCGGCCGGGGTTACCGGGTTTTCCGGGTTTTCCGGGATTTTCGGATAAATCGTAGAGAGGCTCCACCACGTCGTAGGCTATGGTGGTCTCTACGATGGGCTTCAGCGTGGTGCCCACGGTGATGGTGCGCCAGGGCGTGGTGCCCGGTAGGGCGATGCCGGCCGTGGTGGTGCCGTTGCCGTTGTTCTCACCTGGCATGGGGTAGGCGATGGTGTAGTGGCCTCCCCCTGCCCCCTCCGAAGGGAGTGGGGATTGATAGTCTGAAAGATGAGAGCCGCAGTATTGGCTGCTGACACCCGTCTCAGAGATAAGCACCCAGCCACCATCCCTTGGAAGGGCCTGACCATTCCCCCTTCCTTCGGAGGGGGTTGGGGGGAGGCCAAACAGACATGGAAACGTGTATCCCTCGCCGTATTGCGAGCGAGCGGTCATGGGCGCATCGGCGGTGTACACTTCTTCGTAACTGGGCTTTGTACGCTCCCAGCCCACCATGGCTTTGCTCTGCGGGGTGAGGAAGGTAGTTGTGCCTTCGGGTAGGCTGAAGGCCGTGACCTCGCTCAGGATGACGGCACTCTTCGGGTTATCCTCGCCTGAGAGCGAGGTGCCGCGCTGTTTCTGCCGGGGAATGTGATAGCGGAAGGCCACGTCGTTGTTGCTCACAGAGAACTCCACCGACATCTGCTGACCTTTCTCGTTCTGGAAACTGACGGTCATCTGCTCGGCCAGGTAGTGAATATGGCTCTGCTTCACCTGCCACATCTCGTAGCACCGGTCTACGTGAGCCGCCTTGGTGCCGGTAATCTTCAGACCCTTGGTGAAGTCGCCGAAGTCGGCCTTGAAGCCCAGTGCCGACGGCAGCAGCATCGGCTGTCCGTCGAGGGCAATGGCGTAGGTGGCCTGCGGCCCCTCGTCGCAAATGGTTACAACCAGTTTTCCGTCGGGTGAGGCAATGGTGGCCTCGCGAGCCACGGCTGCCATAGGGAGCAGCAGGCTCAGAGAAAGCAATAGACTCTTCATCTTTTATGAAACGAATTAGAATAATTGGTACACGAATATATTATTTTCGAATGATTTTCTTACCTCCGATGATGTGAACACCTTTCTGCGGCTGGTCTATACGTCGTCCTTGCAGGTCGTAGAAGGGAACCTTCTCGCTATTCCCTTTCATCTTTTCACTTATTCCGCTGGTGATGCTCTTCACGCGCAGTTTGCCGGTAGTGAGCAGGTCGGAGGTGTCAAACTCATAGTCGACATTCTCGCCCTCGCACTTTACCGTGACCTCACCCGTATGCGTGCCCGACACGTTGAGCACGGTGATTTCGTCGCCTACCTCCAGTGTGCGCGTGGCCGGCACCTTCACCACGATGATGTCACCATTATGCCGCAGGTTGCCCTTGACGGTCAAGCGATTGTTGGAGTAAGCCGTCAGCGTGCAGAGATAGGTGGCCCCCTGCTGCATGGTGACATCCTGCATGGTGGCCGTCCCCGTGAGCGTGCCGCCCCTGGCCACGGTTATCAGTCCGCTGCAGAGCACGTTCGACGAGGTGTTCTGCAGTTCCAGCGTGCCGCCATTGACGGTGATGGGCGAGGTGTGACCAGCCGTGCGGAGTGTCAGTCGGCCACTACCTTCCTTAGTCACGGCGGCGGCTTTCAGCAGTCCTGAGAAGGTGGTGTCCTCGTTGCGATAGCCAATCTTATAGGTGCTTGTACCCTCGAGCACGCCATCGGTGGCGGTGCCCAGGAGCGAGCCGATTTTCAGCGTGGCAGCCACCTGGCCGGCCGCACCGTCCTTGTAATGAGCCATGTTTGTGCCGGCCGCAACCACCAGTTGTGCCTTGCTCATGTCTGTCACGCCCGACATCAGGCGGAACTGACTGCCCTGAGTCGTGAGTTTGCCCTCAAACTGACTGAAGTTGGCGCCTATGTCGCAGCGCACATATTTGGTCTCGATGGTCAAGTTGCCGCTGCCCTTGACGGAGCCGTTGATCTTGCCGCGTGACGACCCCACAATCTTGTTGGTCGTGCCTTCCTGCACGGTGACCACGTGGTTGAACACGGGTACGGTCGAAGTGCTGTTGACATCTATCTGGTGTACCTCGCCGCCGGCCAGCAGCATGGGTGAGCCGTTCTTGCCGAAGGTGGCGTTCCAGGCACCCTGGGCCACGATGCCTTTCTTCACGATAAGTCCTGCGAAGTTGTTCGCGCCGCCGTAGGTGAAGTTCAGTTGCCCTGCGCCGTCCTTCAGTAGGTAGCCCGTACCGCTCACCTGTCCTTTCAGCGAGAGTGCACTGTTGCTCTGGGTGATACGGATGGTGGCGGTGTCGGTGAGGGTAATCTGACGGTCGGTGCCCATGTTGTCTTTCGAGAGGACGAGGGTGCCGCCGTTCAGTTGGAGGTTGCCCTTGTCGGCAGTAGAAGCGCCGAGCGTACTCTTCTGACCGCCGTCGTAGAAGTTGGGCACGGTGAGCGTGCCGCCGTTGACGATGGTCTTGCCCGTGTAGTCGCTGTATTTCATGTTGAGTGTCACTGTGGCTGCTTTGTTTACAGTCAGGTTGCCTTCGCCGCTGATGCCGCCCTCGCCCGAAAGCGTGTAGGTGCCGCTGTCGAAGGTCACGCCGCTGGTAACCATCATCTCGTTGACGGTGATGGCTTTCTGCTGGCCGTCGGCGGTGAAGACGACGGCATCGCCAGAGACAAAGGCGGAGGGGGTTGCGGAGACGGAGCCTCCGCCTACACTGAAGTTCTGGGCCTTATAGTCCCATACCCTGCTCTCGGCGCCAGTCCATACTACGTCCTGCTGTGGTGCGCGTGCGGTATTGATTTTCAGTACTAGGCGTTTGCCGTCCACGACTACGAGGTCGTAATTGATACCATCTAGTCCGCGCGTCTGCAACTTGCTGACATCGCAGGTCATCGTGCCGGTACATTCGGCAATGGTGTACTCGGCGGCATCGTTGACCACAAGGTTGACGGTGATATAATTGGTGCCCTTGAACGTCAGGTCGCCCTCTACGCTGAGTCTGCTGCAAGCCGGACTTGTGCCGTGTGAATTGCCGATGGATCCTGCACCTATTTCAAGATAGACATTGCCTGGCAGCACCATGCTCTTCTTCGATGTGATGACACCTTCGAGGGGATTATCTCCGATAGATGGCATCAGACGACAGCCCTCATAGTTCAGAGCCCCTTCGAAGGTGATGGTATCCTTCAGCGTGACGGTGCCAGAGAGCGTGCCACGAGCCCGTAGTTCCACAGGGCCGGCTATGTCGCCGTTCACCTGTAGTGTTCCCTCGCTGATGATGGTAGGCCCGGTGTGACGTAGGTAGCCGGCCAAGAATGCCTTTCCCTGCATCGACTTGATGAGTTGTCCTTGGCCGGTGGTGAGGATGGCATCGGTTGTCCATAGGTGTTTGCTCATAATCTCGTAGTCGTGGCCGCGCGGGTTCATCAGGTAGAGAGCCGTAGCGTTCATGGGGGTGTCGACCCAGATACGTGAGCTGTTGTCGCCGGTGATGTCGAAGAGGATGCTCTGACCGTCAATATCAGGTGTGGTATCTCCGCTCTTCCATCGTACGTCGGCCTCGAACACTGGTGGCAGCGGCGGCATGGGCATGTCGCCACCGAGGTAGAAGCCGGTGTTGGGATGCTGGTAGTAGCCGCGTGTGGTGCAGTCGAGGCGGTAGTGCGGGTCCTGCTGTAGGCAGTAGATGCTGTACTCCGTGGGAATGTTGGTGGTGTAGCCCACCAGTCCTGTACTGCCATTGGCATCCTGCTTGGCCAGGATAATCTCCTCGCGCCAGTCGCCGATGATGTCTCCCATGAAGGCCGGTCGTGTGCCCGTACCGCCGTGGGTGGCCCAGTTGCTCTCCTGTGAGAACTCACAAAGACGGTCGCCCAGCACGCGGGTAATCATCACGTTGGTGCCCCAGCCGCTGCCTCCGGGCGAGTTAAGCCACTCGCGCTGCAGGCGGCCGTCCCACCATACGCCCTCGTACATGGAGCCGCTGCGTGTCTGGCCTGTCTTCTCGCCCTTGCAGTCGTAGACATACTCGTCGACATAACTCAGTATCTCGTAGCCCTTGCGGGAGGCATCGATGTCGAGACAGGCACCGCGGCCCACGTCGTAGACGCTTGGCAGATACCATTCCTTAATATGCTCGCCCGTGGCGGGGTCGTAGAGCAACTGCCCCATGAGTGCGCTCTGCTGGATGGCGTAGGCTTCCAGGCCGGGGCGGTCGGGGTCGATATCGGAGAGCACATAGCGGTCGCCATGGCCGATGCCGGGACTCTGGAACCAGCCGTTCTTCGGGTTCACGGAGTAGCCGCCCTGTATCATCTCGTCGGTGCCGTCGCCATCGACATCGGCTACGCGCAACTGGTGGAACTCGGCCGGCCAGGGTGTCTTGTCGTTGCGGCTCCAGGTCTTGTCGTGGTGCCAGCGGGTTGCGGCGACGGAGCCGCCGCCTACACTAGAACTCCAGTCGTACTCCCAGGTGAAGACGTAGTTGTGGTGGGTCTTGTTGGTCTCGCGGTCGAGGCATTCCATGACTAATGAGGGATGGATGCCGTCGAGGTAGCAGATGGCAAAGTGTCCGTCCATGGCGGCATAGCCGAAACTCATATACTTAGCGCGGCTGTCGCGTCCCCATGTGTCAACGCCGTCGTGTACCTCGTTGTATTTCAGTTCGTTGCAGGCAATCTCCTCGCCCGTCTCACCGTCGATGACGGATACATAGAACGGCGGCACGCGCGTAGCATGTGTGCGGTAGTCCACAATGCCGTCGCCATCGACGTCGGCCACGTTGCTGCCCATGGCATACTTGCCCCAGGTCTCGTTGGCCTTGTCCCAGAAGCGGGTGCCGTCGCTGCTCTTAATCATTACCTCGCAGCGGCCGTCGCAATTGATGTCATAGGCTACCACCATGTCGTTCTGCCCGGCGCATATATTCACGTTCGGGCCCATGTCAACAGTCCATAGCAGTTCGCCCGTCAGGCGGTAGCCCTGGATTTTGTGGCTGGTGGCCGATGTGTTGTCGCCGCCCTCCTCGCTGTCGTCGGCACCGGCATAGAGACGGTCTACCACCATGGCATCCACCTCGCCGTCGCCGTCGAGGTCCATGGGCCAGCAGTATTTCGTGCGGTAGTCATTGCGGCGTATCACCTTGTCGTCGAAGTCGATGTTGAACCACACATTGGGATAGGCCTGCGTCTTGTAAAGGAAAGGTGCGCTCTTCTCGCCCTCCGTGCCATCAGGCGTGATGGCTGTGACGGCATACTCCGTGTTGTTGGTCAGAGTTGTGGCGAGGCATGTCGCCTTCAGTGGTATCGTGTTCACCTTGGTCCAGTCGGTAGCGCCCGCTGCACGCTTGTACACGTTATACGTGGTGCCTTCGGGCTCCTGAACCAGTTTGCGCCAAGAGATGAGCGACCCTGTGCCCGCCGTGCTCGTCACGCTGCGGATGCTACTGCCTGAGCGGTTGACGGCCACGACGCCGCGTCCCAGCGGCTGTTGCAGCCGCTGGGCATTCATTTCCATCGGCTGCATCACTATGCAGGCGCTGAATAATGCAAAAAATAAATCTTTTCTTTTCATTTTAGTTCGATTGGTTTTGTAGTTTGTATAGTTTGTCTTTATTCTTTTCTTAGCATTTCGGCCACGGCATGGGCTATCTGAGCATCGCCTTCCACTGTGGGATGGATGCCGTCAGCCTGCATCGACTTGCCATCATCGTTGTTGAAGATGGTATGCAGGTCGAGGACTTCGAGGTTCTCTTCCTTGGCCACCTTATTAATAATAGGTATGATGTGGTTTACAATGACCGAGTCGCTGATGTTCCATGAGGGCTTGTAGGCGGGAATGGGCGTGCAGAGAATGATGCGGGTATCCTTTGAACGCTGCATCTTCTTCGTAGGCTTGCCCTTCTTGTTGAGCACAGGCACCATCGGACAGAGTTGGTCGATCATTGAGCGCAGGTCTTGCTCGAACTCATTGCCATGCTGCCAGTTCTCGGGCTTGGAGTCATTTGTGCCCAGTTTGATGATGGCCACATCAGGCTTAAAGGCAAGGGCATCGCGCCAGGCCTGCTCTTTCATATAGGGATGGTCGCCCTTGTTGAGTAGAGTACGGGCGCTGCGGCCGTAGTTCTTCACCACGTAGCCGCTGCCCAGGATGCGCTGCAACTGTCCGGGATAGGCCTTTACACCACACATGTCGATGCCGTGACCATCGGTGATGCTGTTGCCTATGCAGGCCACGCGGATGGGGTTCTGAGTGACAGGTGACGGATGATGGTTGAGCCAGGCGGTGAGGTCGTGGAGCATCTGGTCGTGGAAAGGCCAAGAGTCACGGAAACCAAAGCCGTGGCCCCCCGATGGATAGACATAGAGCGAGCAGTCGTTGCCCTGTTGACGCATGGCAGAATAATAGGCAATGCCGTTAGTCACAGGCGGCACCACGCCGTCGTCGTTGGCAGTGAGGATAATGGCGGGGGGCGTCAGGTGGCGCACCACGGCATTCTGGTTAGAGAACTGCTTCACCAGCCGTTCGTCTCTCTGGCCGTCCTTGCCGAGGAAATTCACGCAGGAGCCTTTGTGGGTCTCGCGCTCGTTCATCGAGATAACGGGATAGAAGAGTATGGAGAAATTTGGACGGCAGTCGTACTCGCTATGCGTCGACACGGTGGAGGCCAGATGGCCGCCGGCCGAGAATCCCATGATACCCACATCGTCGGGGTTGATATGCCACACCAGGGCCGAGTCGCGCACCATGCGAATGGCATTCTGTGCGTCGCCCATAGGTATGGAACGGTCGCCGTTGGGCATGCGGTAGGTCAACACAAAGTAGGCAATGCCCTGGCGGTTGAAGAACTCGGCCCAGTCGTGGCCTTCATGGTTGATGGCCAGATGCTGATAGCCGCCGCCCGGACAGTCTACGATAGCCCGTCCGAAGGGCATCTCAGGCAGGTATGCCACCATGTTGGCCTTGCCGTCGGGGGTGATGTTTACGGTGAATGTTCTGGCTGTCTGTGCCTGCATGGATAGTGCCACCAACGTCAGGCAAAAAGCGAATAATCTTCTCATAATAGTCTTTGTTTTAAGTTTTCTTGGGACAAAGGTACAAATAAGTGAGCAAAAAAACAAATAATTCGCCATTTATTCGTAACTTTGCAGCAAATATGAATATAGAACCGATAGCATTTTTCCACTCTCCGCTAACGTCGAAGTTCGGGATACCCCGACAGAGCGGACTGGCCAGCGAACTGACGGGCACCATCGTTTTCGAACCATCCTACAGAAGGGAGGAGGCGGTGCGCGGACTGGAGCAGTTTGATTATCTGTGGATTATATGGGAGTTCAGTGCCAACACCCAACACCCATCACCCACCACTCAACACCCATCACCCACCACCTACCACCCATCACCCAACACTCAAAGCCTCACCGTTCGCCCACCACGGCTTGGCGGCAACGAGAGGGTGGGGGTGTTTGCCTCGCGTTCGCCCTTCCGTCCAAACAGGCTTGGCCTCTCGTGCGTATATATAGATAAGGTGGAGATGACCGAGAAGCACGGCCCCGTGATTCATGTTAGGGGAGCCGACCTGATGGACGGCACACCCATCTACGACATCAAACCCTACGTAACATACGCCGACAGCCATCCCGAGGCACGGAGCGGTTTTGTAGACCGGAAGGAATGGAAACCGCTACAGGTAGAGATGGCGCCAAAATGGGCTGCCATGTTTGCTGCCAACGAACTGGAAGGCCTGCGGCAGGTGCTGGCCCAGGATCCCCGTCCCCGCTATCACGACGATGCGTCGCGCGTCTACGGCATGCCCTTCGCCGGCCGTGATGTGTGCTTCAGCGTCAATGACGGCGTGCTGACGGTGGTAGAGGTACGCTGACAGTCAGTCATTGGCTTTGCCGAAATCAATTATCAGGAGTCGGCCCTTCCGAAATCAATCACAATATTTTCAAACCCCATGGCCTGAAGCATCTGACGTATCTGGGCTTCGGCCTGCTGGCGCGTGCTGGCCAGGGCCTCGGGCGTGACGCAACGGGCAATCATGCGCTGTCGGGCACGCTCGTAGAGGTCTTGTCGGTCACGGTTTGACCAATTTCCCGACTCATGGAATGAGCGTGTGCGGGCTTCATCGATGAAGTCCTTGTCGAGCAAGATTACGTCGGGCAGGTGGAGCCGCAGTATGTCGCTCTGCGATTCGATGTTGGTGCTGTCGAGGGTGCTCAGGTCGATGCCAAGGCGCAGCGTGCCGTAGTAGATTCGCACCAGATGGTCGTCGAAGAAGATGCCCCGCCGTGTGGTGTCGGCCAGTTCCTCATCGTTGATGGCCATAAACTCCCACTGGCCTATAGCGCGAATCTGCTGTATCTGCGTGGGTGTCATGTAGACATGGGTGGTCTCTGTGAGGGCAACCGAGGGCAGGGCATTCTTGGCCTTGCCCAGGAAAAACATCACAATGAGTCCAAGGCCGAAGATAAAGGCCAAAACAATGGCGGCTATGATGATACACGAGCGATTTTTCATTCGAGGTTACGTTTTAGGTCGTAGGGTGTGAAGTCGGTACGGAAGCGGATGGTGATGTCCCGCTCGTTGAAACCCATGCGGGCGATAAGAGGGATGAGCAGGTGAGCGGCATTCAGGCGGGCGGTCTTCTCGATGCCCAGCGAAGGGATGTCATCGATGATGGCCTGCCGGCCCTGGGCTTCGAAGGCTGTCATCTCGCTGTCGCTGAACTGGTCGCGGAAGCCGGTGACATACTCCCGTATGCCCTCGTGGTCTATCTTGGTGCTGGTCATCATCACCCGAGGGTCGGGCAGGGTAACGGTGAGGCGGTTGCCCTGACGCTCGATGTCGGAAGGCGAGAGGCGGCTGAGGTCAATATAGCCTTTCAGCGTAGCATCCATGGGAATGATAATCTTGCGGTCGCCGAAGATGTCAAGGCCCAGGCGCAGGCCCATACCCTCAATCTGGCGGTTTGACTCGCACGCCATGATTTTGTGTACGCGGTACTCGGCGGTATAGAGGCGCGAGCATCGCTGAATCTGGGCGGCCAGCATGGCGAGGGTGTCGGCGGGGGCGGTAGAGACGGGGGAACTGGGGGAGGCAGGAGCACCGGGGGTATTGTCGGCGGGAAAACCGCCGACCACACTTTCTTCCGACCGGTCGCTGCAAGCGGTCAAGGAAAGAAACGTCAATATAAGGAATAGCAAAACTATCGTCCTCATCTCCTTTACCTCCTTTACCTCCTTTATCTTCTTTTTCTCCTTTACCTCCATAATAATAATGCTTTGGCTTGCAAAAATACAAAAAATAATTGTAACAAAGAAGCAATTTTAGAAGATTAACGCTAACTAATCCATAGGTAGGAGATATGGAGAATAAATAATGGCTATTATTGATAAAATAATGGCTATAATTATGAAAATAATGGCTATAATTTTTTCTAATGCCTATGTCATGGTTGTGTTATTCGTATTCAATACTTGTGCTATTCGTATTTAATATTTGTGCTATTCGTATTCTGTAGGGACATATTCTTGTATTTGTCCGCAGTTGCAAGTAGTAACTTCAGTCTTTTGCGGACATATACAAGAATTTGTCCCTACGGAACAACACACTTTTTTTCTGCAGGTTTAAACTTTTTGCCATTGGCAACGTCATAGAGATAGTTGCAACGATAAAAAGGTAAAAAAATAAAACAGTAAAAAGGTAAAGAAATAAAATAACAATTTAAATAACAAAACTGATATGAAAAAGATTTTTTTGACTTTGATTGCTGCAGTGGCAATGACCACGAGCGTTATGGCACAGGACTCAACACAGGTGAGACATGAGCACAAACAAATGGATCCTCAGGAGATGATTAAACATCGCACCGACGAGACTGTGAAGAAGTATGAACTGAACGAGGAGCAGGCAAAGAAACTGCTGGACCTGAATACTCGTTTTGCTGACAAGATGCGCCCCATGATGGGTGGACAGCGTAGGGGCGGTTTTGACCGCAGGCCGATGGGCGATCGCAGGCCGATGGGCGAGCGTCCGCAGATGGGTGAGCGCAGGCAGATGGGCGAGCGTCCCCAGATTCAGGGCAATGACTCGCTAAGAGAAATGCATCGTCAGATGGGCGAACGTTTCCAGGCACAGCGCATGGATTCACTTAAAGCCCGCAGACCGATGGGCGAGCGTCGCGGTAACTTCGGTGGCAATCGTGAGGAGATGCAGAAGAACATGGAGGCCTACGATGCTGAACTGAAGACTATCCTGACCGAGGAACAGTATAATGCCTACAAGAAAGACGAGCAGAGCCGCCGTCCACGCATGGGAATGGGCATGGGCCCTGGCCGTGGCATGAGACCAAACGGAAACAACGAAAATAAGTAATGAAACGACTAATCCCCCTCATAATGGCTGCCGGCATCATGATGCTGGCAGCCTGTAAAGAGAAAAAACAAACCTCGGACATCATCACCACCAAATATGTGCCGAAGCAGTTGCAGGCACCTATTGCCATGCCTGCCGACGAGCAGGCTAACACGGTGAAATGGCAGGATGCTGACTATACGGTCAGCGTCAGCCGTGTGCCTGTAGACAGTCTGCCGATGGTGAAGGACGAGTACGGACAGCAATACATTGATAACCGCATTGATGTAAGCATTGCGCGTCAGGACGGCAGCGTGTTCTTCCATCGCAGTTTTACAAAGAACGCCTTCGCCTCGTATGTCGATGCCACATTTCGCAAGGACGGCATACTGGCGGGCATCCGCTATGATGAAGTGGAAAAGGGCGGCATCGAGTTCTCGGTGGTCATTGCCCTGCCTGATGCGCTGGACGATGTCTTTGTGCCGTTAGAGATGGTTGTCGACCGTCAGGGTGGCATAAGCATCACCCGTGATGACGACATGGATATGCTCGAAGGCGCCTCAGATGCTTCGTTTGAGGAAGATAACGCCCTTTAGTAGCATATCGGCCAGTCGTTAGCCAGTGTGGGCATGTCGGAGAAGAGCAGATTGGCTCCCGACTGAAGCAGGATGTCGTCGGGCAACGGGCCGGTGTTCACGGCAATGGTGAAGATGCGGGCGGCAGCACCAGCCTGCACGCCCAGCGGTGCGTTCTCTACGACAAACGCCTCCCACGGCTGCAGGTCGCCACACTTCTGCAGGCCCATCAGGTAAGGGTCGGGGGCGGGCTTGCCCCGCTTCACGTCGTAGGCGGTGACGATATGCCTTTCGTCTAAATAATCGCCAAAATCCGTCAGAAGACGGTTGATGAGCGGTCGCTGACCGCTGCCTGTCACTACGCCGATAGTCAGTCCGTCGGCGTTGATTTTTGCCATCAGGCTTAGGATGCCCGGCATCACCTGCGTTTCCGGCAGCGCATGAAACTGGCGCGTCTTCTCGTCGTACATCCGCTGGGCCTCGGCCTCGTCGATGTCGCGCCTCTGCTGCGTCTTCACCATCATGCGGATGGTGTCTACGCCGCGAGCACCCTCGGTAGCGTAGGCATCGGCCTCGGTCATGTGGATGCCGAACGTTGCCATCGACCGCTGCCACGCAATGGCATGGTTAGGCATCGAGTTATACAGCACGCCGTCCATATCAAAAAGCACGGCTTTGGGCTCCAAACGCTCAAAGCCGTGCTTTTCTAAGTATTGCAAGACTGCATTTTCTTTATTCATTCTTCAATCTTT